>OHIY01000428.1_pt1 | contig 23734 bp, 19 predicted proteins | sample 1568351 | NCBI WGS metagenome assembly OHIY01 (sample SAMEA3879547, study PRJEB24766) | human gut metagenome | biome: human-associated habitat; feature: feces | place: USA | collected 1985/1987 | reverse complement strand
TTCTTGTCCACGCGGATGGTCATGTCGGGCACATACTCGGCCCAGGCCAGCATGATGTTGTAATCGCCCAGACGGATCTGGGAACGCAGCAGCAGATTGTCTTCCGTGACCAGCCAGCGGTCTTCCCAGCGGTAATCCTTGCCGTTGAAACCGCGCAAGATGTCGTTGGCGCTCTTGCTGTCGATGTTCAGGCGCTGCTGCGGTTCCACACCGGCCAGGATCTTGAGGCTGGTGCGCTCCATGACCTCTTCCATGGTCATGCGCTCGCTGGTCAGCTCCACTTCGCGCTCGTGCTGCTGGGCCAGGTTGAGGGCCACGCCCTGACGGCCGTCAGCGGACTCCAGCTGCTGCCAGTAGCGGGTCGTTTCCCTGGCCAGGGGAGCGACTTCTTTCTGGATGCGCAGGATCTCGTTCTTGGCTTCCAAACGCAGATAGGCCTGGGCCACCTTGTAGATGGCCTCGCCCACGGCCTTGCGGTGCGTGGAGATGGCCAGGTTGACCATGATCTTCTGGGCCTGCTCCTTATCCACACCGTAGGCCAGCGCGGCGGCGGTAGGCTCGTTGATGATGCGCTTCACGTCCAGACCGGCGATCTTACCGGCGTCCTTGGTGGCCTGCCGCTGGCTGTCGGTGAAGTAGGCGGGCACGGTGATGACCGCCTCGGTGACGGTGGTGCCCAGATACGCCTCCGCGTCGCTCTTCAGCTTCTGCAGGATCATGGCGCTGATCTCCTGGGGCGTGTAGCTCTTGCCGTCGATGGTCACCCGGTGGTCGGAGCCCATCTCCCGCTTGATGGAGGAGATGGTGCGCTCGGGGTTGGTGATGGCCTGACGCTTTGCCACCTGCCCCACCATGCGCTCGCCGGTCTTGCTGAACGCCACCACAGAGGGGGTGGTGCGGTTGCCCTCCGCGTTGGGGATAACGACTGCCTCGCCGCCCTCCATGACGGCTACGCAGGAATTGGTCGTGCCGAGGTCGATACCGATAACTTTAGACATAATGATTGCCTCCTGTATATAGATGAAATAAAACTACTAACTGTATAGAATCTTCCGGCGTTCCGCCGGGAAGTTTGCCAGCTCCCGCTTACACGGGCTGCTCCGGCATGATCAGCGCGGCGATGATATACGCCAGCAGACCGCTGCCGCCCAGCAGACTGAACAGCACCCACGCCAGCCGGATCAGCGTGGCGTCCACATTGAAATACTCCGCGATACCGCCGCAGACACCGGCTATCTTCTTGTCCGTGGCACTTTTATACAACTTTTTTCCGTTCATGCTTTAGCCTCCTGTATCAGTTGGCGACCTTCACCATGGCGAAGCGGAGCACCTTGTCCCCCAGGGTGTAGCCCTTCTGGAAAACCTCCACGATGGTGTTTTCCTCCGCGTTTTCGTCCTCGGTGTGCATCACCGCATTGTGAACCTCCGGGTTGAATTTCTCCCCGAAAGCGGGGATCTCTGCAACATTCAGCTTGGTCAAGACCTCTTGGAACTGCTTGCAGATCATCTCCATGCCCTGCCGGTGGGGGTCGCCCTCCTCGAACTGAGCCACGCCCCGCTCCAGGTTATCCAAAACCCCCAAAAACGGCTTGATGGTGTCGATCCTCGCGTCGTCATATACGTGTTCCTTCTCCCGCGCCGTCCGCTTCCGGAAGTTGTCGTACTCCGCCGCCAGACGGAGATACTTGTCGTTGGCGTCGGCAAGCGTCTTTGCCAGCTCCTCCATCTGCGCCATCTGCGCCTTGGTGACGGTGTACGTCTCCTCCGCCGCGTCCGCCGTTTCCCCGGCGGCAGACTCCGTCACTTCTTCCACGGTATTTTCCGTGATCTCCTCTTGTTCCTGCTTCTTCTTGTTATCCTTTTCGCTCATTCCGTTGTATCCTCCGGTAGCTGTTTTTTACCAAACATACGGCTCAAGCTCTCCGCAAAGTAGCTGAGCCGCGCCGCCACGGCGGCGTAATCCATTCGCGTGGGGCCCACCACGCCCACCAGCCCACGCATATTGTCACCAATGTCGTAGCTGGCGATCACGACGCTGCTCTCCTTCAGCGCGTCGTTGACATTTTCTGGGCCTATCAGTATCTCCATAGGGGTGTTCCCCGCCGGAATGGGAAGATTTTCCTTATTATCGACCATAAAGCTCATGAGATCGTGGGCCTTGTCGATGTCCCGGAACTCCGGGAATTTCAGCAGCTGGCTTGCGCCGCTGGTATACACCTGCTGGTGCCGGGATTCCTCCAGCAGCGACCCGGCGTACTCCGTCACCTGATTCAAAAGCAGGAACCACTGTCCGGACACCTGCTCGCTGAGATTCATCAGTGTGGCGTTCATCTTCTCTGCGGGAACGCCGGTGAAATGGGTGTTCAGCAGATGGCTCAGCTGTGGCAGCGTCTCCGCGTCCACCGGCAGGGCGGCGCGCAGCAGCTGGCTTTTCACCCGGCTGTCCGACAGCATCACCACGGCGATGAAGCCGCTCTCGTCCACGGCGATCAGCTCGAACCGCTGCACCGTGGTGGCGGAGCGGGGATCCGCCACGGCGTAGGTGGGGTAGCCCACGAAGCTGGACACCATCTGTCCCGCCTGGTCGATGACCTGCTCCACCTGCTGCAAGGGCTTTGCCAGCGCGGTGTTGATGGTGGCCTCCTCCTCTGCCGAAAGGGGCTTGCGCTCCATCAGCTCGTTGACGTACAGGCGGTAGCCCTTCGCCGACGGGATGCGCCCCGCCGAGGTGTGGGGCTGCTCCAAATAGCCCATCTCCGTCAAGTCCGCCAGCTCGTTGCGGACGGTGGCGGAGCTGACCTTTTCCGGCATCAGCTCCACGATGGCCTTGGAGCCCACCGGCTCGGCGCTGTTGATGTAGCTGTCCACCACGATCTTCAATATTTGCTTTTTTCGTTGTGTCAGTTCCATACTATGCTCTCCGTTTAGCACTCTTTCCTTCCGAGTGCTAAAGGAAGTGTACCACCCGCCGCCGCCATTGTCAATAGCCGGGGTTTTAATTATTTGTGAACAACGGGGAAAAGGCCGCTCCGCGGTAAGCGGAACGACCTTTTGTGCTTATATTTAAGTAGTGGCGCGCCTGCTTCACGGCTGCGCCGGGGGCGCGGCGTCCGGCTTGGCGGGCTTGGAGCGGATGAAATCCTGCACCAGCGCGTAGACCACGGAGCACACGGGCACACCCAGCAGCATCCCCACCACGCCGAAGGCTCCGCCGCCGATGGTCACCGCCGCCAGCACCCACAGCCCCGGCAGCCCCACGGATTTGCCCACCACGCGGGGATAGATCAGGTTTCCCTCCACCTGCTGCAAGATCAGCAGGAAAACGAGGAACGTCAGAGCCTTGATGGGGCTTTGGAACACGATAAGGAACGCGCCGGTGGCTGCGCCGATCCACGCGCCGAAAATGGGGATCAGCGACAGCGTACCGATGATGACCGACACCGGCAGCGCGTAGGGCAGCCGCAGCAGCAGCATACCGAGACAGCAGAGCGTGCCGAGGATGAACGCCTCCGTCACCTGCCCGGTGACGAAGCTGGAAAAGGCGTTGTTGGTAAGGCTCAGCAGATGCATGAGCCGGTCAGCCACCCGCTGGGGCAGTGCGCGGCGCAGGAGGCGGCGGGACTGGGACAGAAGCGTTTCCTTCTGCGCCAGCAGGTACAGGGAGAACACGAGAGCCAGCAGGAAATTCACCAACGCGCCCACGATGGAGGTGGTGATGTTCAGGGTGGTGTTCACCACGCTGTCGCCCTTTTCGGTAAGGAAGCCGGTGATGGTGTCCCGCACCTGGTCGGCACTGAGCGTCATCTCCGGCAGGGTAACGCCGTGCTGGGTGGCGAAGCCGCTGAGATCTCCCCACCACGACTGCACCTGCGCCACGTAGGTGGGGATGTTCGCCACGAGGGTGGAGCCGGCCTCCTCCAGACGGGGAATCAGGATAAAGAAGATGGCGAAAATAATGCCCACAAACAGCACCATGGTCAGCGTCAGGCAGACGGGACGCTTCAGCTTCTCCCGCCACGGGCTGCGCCACTTGGCGAGAGCGCGGCACCACAGCCGCTCCAGCCCCGCCATCATCAGATTCAGCACGAAGGCAATACAGATGCCGATAAGCAGGGGCGACAGCAGCCGGAGCAGACCGCCGAGGACGCTGCCCAGCCAGCGGAGATTGTTCAGCCCCCAGTACAGCAGTGCCGCAAAAGCGATCAGCAGCATGATGCGCTTGCAGTTCTTTTTATCCAGTTCCAAAGCGAAATCGCCTCCCGTTGGTCATATTCTAAGCTGGTTACATTCTAAATAGTATGATACCATGTTTTCCGTGAAGATGCCATCGGGAAAACGGGGGAAAGGGAAAACTTTCTGTGAACAGCACCCCCCACGCGTCATCAAGGCGGCATACAGCGCACCGCATTTTGTAATTTAACGCATAAACACAAAAGCGCAAAGCGCGGCAGCCACCCCATGCCCTTCTCCCCCCCTAAACCTACCAACAAAACCAGTACAACATCCCCCAAAGAAAAACCACCAGCTTCTCACGAAACCAGTGGTTTTTATGGTTGCGGAGGGAGGACTTGAACCTCCGACCTCCGGGTTATGAGCTGCGGTCAGGAATACTTTTGCGGCGATTATTCAGGTGTTTGGCACATATTGACGGCTTTTTCCAACGCTCCGAATCCACTGAAATCTGCCCAATCCACTGTGTGCTAACCCCGTATGGGTCAAAAACATGGGTCGGGCGGTTTTCCTCTCCCAAGGCAGAAACCAACTCCCATCCCAAGGTGTCGTGATTGTACCATAGCTTTTAGAAATTGCAAGTCTTTTCTTCCCAAAAGAAACTGCCGCTGGATGGTATCAACCGATACCATCCGGCGGCAGCTAACAATACGAAGTAATCAAATAAGTGGAAATCTTACTCTGCTAACAAATCAATTTGCTACCAATGCAGTCAGAGCATCCGCTGTGTCCTTAGATTTCTCGTCACCAGCAGTCTGTGCGATCTCAGCAGCTATCGCCTCTTTATCCATCTTCAGCTTATCCAGCAGGAAAGCATGCCTCAAATCAAAGCTTTGGAACACATCATCCCATGTCAAAGCATAGACTTCATAGTTGTCAATTTCAGCAACCAAGCCCTTTTTGCCTTTAGACTTCTGGGAATCGTATCGTGCCTTGACATCGTCATCAACGGCGCCACATACAGCAATAAACTTCCATCTGCGGTACTGACTATTAAACAACGGTTGTTTTCGGACGTAATCCATATAGTCTTCAATTTGACGTAAAACCGCTTTGGTGAGCACTACTTTGGGTGCTTTCAGCTCAACGACCAGATTTTCCTGAATCGCACTACCATTTGCATCCTCAGTATTTCTTGCAGCACAAGCAAAAATATCCATCCGGCGAAGCTCTTCTTCATCTGGTGTCAACACTGGATTTGGAGCCTTATCACCATAGAGCAAGTACAGATACTCTTCAAGCACCTTTTGCATTCGCTTGTCTGCCGTTACCAGGTGATACTGTTCTCCGAACAGCCAGTAATGCTGCTCCACAATCTTTTGAACGTGGTCACGTTCATTCGCATATCCTGCATAGTCAAAGACGATTGTCTTGAGAACCTCGATGACCTTATACCGGTCTTCAATAAAACGAATGGTTGCTATAATATTCTCCAGATGTGTCCGCTTTAACACAGATGCAAATTCTTCACGCTGCTTTGGCGACAGTTGAACAATTTCATCGATAATGGAAAGAACATTTTCCCTTTCTTCGGAGCTGAGCAACAAATTCAAAAAACCCAGTAAAGATTTTTCCTGAATCGGCTTCAGGTTATGGAATATCCTAGGCTGAATTCGATAAATCTCCTTTGCGACTTGCACCAAATCCTTTTTACGTAAGGCCCCGTAAAAGTCATTCGGGAATGTAGGGAAAGAATCTCTGGCCTCCATTCGCGCAATGGCTTTATCCACTTGTGCCGCCATGTGCTTATGCAAGCTTTCTTCTATAACATCCTGAATTTCTTTGCTTAACTCTTTTAGAACCTTCTTGTCTTCATCATACTCATTCAGCGCAGTTTGCCCATCAAGTTCTACTCTTTTGCCCTTTAATGTAATTCCGTCTCTCCCCAAAAAGAACGGCGAAGTGACAAATACACTGTGGTTAAAATTCACCGTATTACGGTTAAATGTTGTCGTATCCTTCGACCTAACAACACCCTCTTCATCCAGGAAATACACAGAGAAATTCTCTGTAATTTTCTCATTCCAAACAATCAACGCAATTTTGAACGGGATTCTGGATATTAAGATTTCCTTTTCAACACTTGCATCAGTATTAATGTACTTTCGATAATCCAACTCTGTACCATTGATGGTTAGTACGATTTTCTTATCCTTATTGAGGTACAGATACCATGCAAAGGCTTTGAGCATAGTATCTTCTAACTGCGCAAAGCTTACATCATCTTCACATATACCATCAATGCCACTGATGATCAGTCTCGTGCCCGTTGATCTCGTTGTTGGTGCCGGATCAGAAACATCGCATTGGTTTTTATCAGCATTCTCCAAGCTGATTGTATACGCGATATTGCCATCTGGTGTTGCCGTTACCGTCGACCATTCAGCCAAGGATGCAAAGGAAAAACACGAGAATCGTCCTTTGCCCTTGTTTGCCTTTGTTTTGATTTGCAGGGATCGGCTGTTCTTTTGAGAATCGAGGAATGCACCAAATGTGCGTTCAAGGGAATCATAGGCGATTCCATCTCCGTTGTCAGTGATAACAATCTCTGCACTTCCTGTCAGCTCATTGGGAATACAATCAATTGCAACAGCGGTTGCATTGGCCTCAAAGCTGTTCCATACATATTCGCACAGGGCATCCTTGTAGTCCTTCGTAATACCCGAACTCTCTACACTCTGATTGTTTACACTAAGCTTAAGAATCATTTGAATACCCCCAACTGTCTATATCTGTCACCGAGGTTATACTTCTGTATTTGTATTCTATCATGGAATTTGTCCAATTTATAGCATCAATTTAGGAAAACACAAAAATAGTTGTTTTGTAGACTTGCAATAATCTGCAGTTATCAGCCATCCAACAGGGAGGGCTTGTGCTATATTGCAGCCTGTGGCAAACCAAAAGAGCAACTATCACTTCGTTTCCCACAAATACGCCAGTCAGCAGGCTCGTTATTTGGCTCAACCGAAATTTATGTTTTGTACAGAATATTTTTCATTCCCCTATTGACAACGCCCTTTCAGTGTTGTATATTATTTTCATCAATTTCTAAATTTTGGATGAAAGGAGTTTTATATGAATACATCCAACACTAATGACTATTCCGTTTTTAAGGATGCGCTAGGGAAGCGCATTCAGCTTTTGAGAACTGCAGCAAGCCTAACGCAGGAGGCACTAGCAGCGAATTCCGGATTGACGCGCACGACTATCGTTGATATCGAGAAAGGTGCTACAAACCCCACATTAGAGGGACTCGCTCGCATTGCATCTGCACTGGGACTCAAGGTGCCCGACCTGTTCTCTTCCGGTGTAGCGCACCAAAGTACCTACATCATGCAGCCCACCAGCGGAAACCTCTATACACCCTTGGTGGAGCAATTGACCACAGTTAAAAATGGTGAGCTGAATATCCATGTTGCCTATGCTAAAAGCAGTGGCGTCGATCTGCTGACAGCGGCACTCCAGACCTTCCGCAGCGCAGGCGGACACCTCCGTGTACTCGCTGGTATTGATCAGAAAAACACGACCGCTGAAGCCCTATACAAACTCACAAAGCTCTGCGATGAACTCTATGTAGTCCATGATAGCGCATTTGCTCAGACATACCATCCTAAGATTTTCATCGTCCGGAATGCGGATCAGGCATGGGTCGCTGTGGGTTCCAACAATCTGACTCGTGGTGGTTTGTGTACCAATTACGAAACCTGCAACACTCAGTTTCTGAATCTGAACGATACGCTGGATCACAGATCTTACGAGAATCTGACGGAAGCATTCACCCTGTATCAGGAGTCTAATCTGGTAAAAAGGATTTCTTCTGTTGAGGACATCCAAGAGCTTCTGCGTAATGGTCTGATTGTTACCGAGCAGCAGAGCCGACAAAACTCTACCAAGCGCAGTAGCTTCAGTGCGAATACACACTTTGGCCACCGTGCAGTTTCCAATCTCCCCACCGCATCGGTAAAGATTCCCGTCCCCGCCAATTTGTTTGCAGGCACATCTTCCAATTCTAGGACAGGCAACAACGAAAGTGCCGCCACACAGCAACCTACCGCACCTTTGCATGATTCTGAAGTTACCGCAGCATCTTTTCTTTCTTTGGAAGCATCCAGTGATGTACAGGCAACCTACTGGTTCGAAATGCGCGCAAGCACCGGCGGCTCTAGAAACATTCTCGATCTTTCTTCTTCCGCTAAGCTTCAGAGCGGCACCCACCCCAATGTAGAAAACGGATCTATCCCCGGTAGTGTGGCCTTTTTCGGTTTGGATCCCATGGCTCGTGATGTGGAGAAGAATGTCACTATCGTCTATAACGGTATTTCCTACTATCCCAGCACCATCAAATTTGCACCCAATAATGCATCCTGGCGAATCCAGCTCAAGGGAGATGCGGAGACCGGCGACGAATCCCTTTCTCAGTATGGCAAAACAGACTTTGCCTATCACATTCTCGTTTTCCATCGTGTAACCTCTGACCACTACATTCTTGAAACCATGGACGAAAGCGAACTGGACGCACTGAAAGCAAACAGCGAATTCTGGGCAACCAACGGCATTAATAAGTCTTCCAAGGCATTTGGTAAGATCAGAATTGGATAATCCCAATAGATAAGACGCAGACCCGAAAGCCTGCGTCTTTTACTATGCCTTAAAGGAGTTGCGAACCATTTTCTCTTCTGCGCTTGTAAGACCATACATCTGGAAAATAATCTTGTCGATTTCCTCCCGTACATCTGCAGCGGTTTTGTAGTAGTTATCCGCATTCTTTATTTCCGGAACACCATCCCACAAACCACACAAGTCCGGCTCATTCCGGTATAGTAGCCGTTCCAAGGCTCTGACCGCATCCAATGCCGTATAATCTACACCATGTAAAGTAACCATGCTGTTCCATGCCTCTCGGAAAGGAACAGGAATCTGCCGTACAACACTCTGCGTCAGATCAATACCCCCCATTTTCAACCGTACAAAAAAATCAAACACCTTGGAATTAAACAGCGCCAGTATCATCAAAAGATCCTCAACTGGTGTTGTCTGGAGCAATTGAACGGATTGGCAAGTTGGCATTGACGGTATGATCGATGCAATCATAGTCCGTTGATTGGTGGGAGAGGTAAGACTTCTCCAGCACAGAGAATACGGTTGATCATACCTATCAAGAAATGATTCCCAAAATTTCTTATCAATAAAGTATCTGCACTCCGGAGCAAGCTTTGGGGCAACAAAACTATCACCCGGTTGCCGTCTAGCAGATGCCTTTGCTTGATAACGTTCATCAGCACTCATTCCTGCAAATGTGGAAAAACGATTATCATATTGTTCGATGAATTTTCCCTCATAGATTGGGACTCGTGTTTTTTCCGACTTTGTAGAAATGTGTTCTGCATGCGCAGTAAGGTGTACCAACCTACCAAAATGACACTTTGGAAATTCTTTTGCAAACACTGACAGCGATCTGTGTGTTCGAAGTAAGAACGAGAACTCCTTCGAATCTGCCACATTCGGAAGCAGTCCTGTTTCCGGATTGATAAGTTCCAGCTCCTCGCTCGTAACATTGATTGGCACAGACGACAATATCTGTTCTTGCTTAGTCAGTCCATAATGTACCTTTATGCCACCGGCATGTTCTCCTCCGAAGAAGAGTACACAGAATTTCTCGCGGCTGTCAATTTGGAAAAGCTTCTCCCGATTATCAAAGAGAAACACCTCTGAAAGTGATCCCTGATTAACAAAATGTCGGAAGCAAGACGAATAGCAAGTTGATGTAACCAGCGCACTTTTCACTATAATCGCTGCAAAACCATCTTTTTCTGTCAATCGAGAAGCTAGCTCAGCAAACATTGCATATGTGTTCAGCTCCCCAACCAACGATACTTTCAGGAGCGGATGTTTAGGGATTTCTTTTTTCACCGAAGCATAATCATCTTGCAGAAGCTGGTAGTACTCCAACAGTTCTAGCCAATTAACCGCAAGTTTTTTAATTTCCTTTTCGCGCTTGTTTTTCTGCGAGATTGCTGAAATTGCAGGACAAACCGGTCTAAAAAATGCCCGTTCTTCAAAGCGGAGCTTTTCCCATGGCGGATTTCCTAACACGACCAGGTTTTGTTGTTCCAGTTCCAAGCAATTGATTCCTTCTGTCTCAGCATACAATCTGTTAAGCGCAAAATTATCAAACCTCACTTCTAGCGGTGCAATTTTATCGCTATGAAGCAATGGATTGCCTACAATAAAGTTCTTTGCGACCTCACGAAGCAAATTTTCATCATCTTCAGCTTCAACTGCAGAAACAATCCGCGCAATGGTGATCATCAGTGCTATTGGGTTGACATCTACACCCCTCAACTGAGTTGCCAGCTTCTTTCTGGAATAACCCAATACATGATTATCAAAATACTGGATTACCGCTAACAGAAATTCTCCGCATCCACAAGAATAGTCCAGGAAGGTTATATTCTCATACTCATTGCAGCAAGCAAAAGAGTCTGAATCTATCGCACGCCTCCGCTTTCGATTCATGTAGCTCTCTAGCGCACGATAAGTAATTTGCGCAGAAAAGTCAGAAGAAGTATAATATGCCCCCGCAATATCTCGGCTAACTTTATCGATTTTATATCCAACTCTCTCAGGCTGTACGCAAAACTCGCTTGCCAAAAGTGCATCATACAGGATTTCTGGTTTTGCTGCAAGTGCGCTTTCTTCTGGCCAATTGTTAATAATGCATTCGCGGTTATTCTCAAAGAACTCTGTCGTGCTCTGTGGGATTAACTCAATTCTTTGATAGAGCGCTAATTGATCTTTAATTGGCATATTCTCGCGCTTGAGAAGATAGCAAGTGCCATGGCAAAAGTAAATCGCCTCGAGATGCAATACCGCTTTTTTGACTTCGCATATACGCCTAAAGTCACCACGAAAAATTTCCGAGATGGTGGTCGTAATTGCATTTTGAATTATATGTATCTGGTTGCTCATGCTTCACCATCCTCAAATCTTTCTTGTGAACATTCCGCCCTCATAATGATAGTACGGACGATTACTGAAGGTCTGTGTATGAATAGAATTGAACTGCATCGCAATCCATTCTTCTACTGTATCCCATTCGTTTTTCAACCCAGGATACATCTCATAGAACTTCTGGCACAGTTGTAACATCTGCATTTCATCGCGAGTCTCCACTCTAAAACCAAGAATTGCTAGAACAATGTTGTGCAATACCAAGTTCTTGTACTTGGCCTTGCATTCTTCGAACGTCTCAGGAGAAGACGAAATCAACTCAACAATTAGTTCTGGACTAACCTGTTCCTTACGTGCGATAAACTCCAACAAGCCATCACAACCCAAGGATTGTTTATTCACTCTGGTTCGAACAATCTGACAATTCGCATCTAACGCCTGGGCCATTACTTTATCCAATTTGTTCGCGATCGACGTTCCGGTTATGTCTATAGCAGGTACTCCAACAGTTTCATTCAGTTTCGAAAGCTCTGCTTTATCAAGCGCATATGCCTCAAGAATAATGTCATCAAGTTTCTTTTCGCAGCTTAATTTCACTAACTCGTCTTGCATTTCTTTCAGGAAAAGCTGCCATACAAAAGCATCCAAAGACGCGAATTCAATAACCGGTACTTGCCATTCCAAATTATTAGGTCGCACTTTGAGCTGCTCTCTTTTTCTGTCATAACATTCTCGTCCTAAGCTATTCAGCTCAATTCGATCAAGCAAACCAGTAGGAACCGGAACTCTTGAAATGTATCCGGCTGCAACCGTAAGCTTTGGCGAAAGCGCTCTTAAATAATAGGAAAACACTCTAGAGTTCAACAGTGAAAGATGCGCGTAAGGACTTCCCTGAACATCTCTAATCCCCGGTCCAGATGCCACAAACAGCTGACCTTCTTCCAGCAGACGAGCGTTGAAGCCGGATGTACCAGTATCGCTATAGACCAGCGATGTTCTATCGAAATACTTTGTGTTGCGCAGAGCCGAACCCTTAGTCGCACGAATATATTCGCCGTCAGCGCCCCATTTTAAGACATAGCTATTAAGTCCACACCAGCGAGAATAACTGCCGCCTTTACTAACAGGAACCCACTCTGGATCATTTAAATGTTCCCAGTAATAGCCTATTAGTCTAGCTGCATCACCCGTTGAAGTGCCCTGCATCGGGATTCCGTAATCTCCGTATTTCCCTGGCATAGCATGTACAGTATTGGGGGTGGTTTGGCTTAAAGAGAAAGCCATGTATTCACCACCAAAAAGCTGCGTCTGTTGCATAAGCAGCACCGAATCGGAGACCTTTCCCAGTACTGCAGCTTTTTCTTTAAGCGGAATATCTCTCAATGTCAACACTTTGACACATGCATTCGCATACGGTGTTTTCGTAACCCTGACCAGCACTACATTTGCCTTTTCTCCACTTAGATCATAGAATGCTCCAGAACCTAAGTCTGCAATTGATTCTATCGTATTATTGGTGATAAGTTCTCTTCGCAAATTCTCGAAACTGTCTAAATACATCCAGCTGCTTTGCGTAACAAGTCCAATCGTTCCACCTGTGTGAATTTTATCGATGCACTGTAAAATAAACGCATTGCACAGATCGCACTTGGCGTTAGGGAAATGCTTCTTGAGATGTTCCTTCATAGAGCTAGCCATACCTTTAACGGTTTGGAATGGCGGGTTCGTATAGATCTCTGTAGCGACAGCGGTCATGCTTTCTAAATTCTCACGCTTGCCATCCGCCACTCTTCTGATTCTGTGCGTTGAAAAGTCTGCCTCCAGGAAGCCAAATCCATTTGGCTCAACGGATGTAAAAATATTGGGGCAAAATAGTCTCCAATCAACAGTAGATACCTGCTGTACTTTAGCCAACAACATCAATGCTTTAAGCTTCAGGTTCACTGATGCGACCGCTGCCAGATTGGGATCCAATTCATATCCATATAAAGCATTGAAAATATTCTCAATGCAAGCGATAGGATTATCTAATTCTCTATACCTTAAAACAAACAACTGGTTCAAGATATGGGAAAGGAAATTACCACCACCGCAAGCTGGATCTAAATATACAGAACTAGCAGTCGTTGTTCTAGGAATACCTTTTGTAAGATACTCAATCATGTATTCTTCCGTAAAGAACTGGGTACTTTCTAACCCAGAATCCAGGCTAAGTTTGTTCACATACTGATAAGCCCACGATAAAATATCATCAACATAGTCTGCATAGCGATAAATGTATTTTTCAAAATCCGAAACCAAGGACGAAAACATTTCCCAGAAGGATCTGCGGCTCGACTCCTTGAACTCAATCTCAAGCAGTTCCGAACTGATCATCAAAAACACATCATCTTTCTCATTAGATGATTCATCGTTCTGGATATCACAGAAAATAGTTGTAGCAAGTAAGCTAACAAACACCATTTTGGATGTGCTGGGGTTATAAAGCTTTCCGTTTATTTCCTGATAAGCATTTACCGTCAGCTTCTTTAGTGCTGTCCTAGCTGCTCGTGCTGTGGGCGATTCAACTGTATGGTGAGTTTGAACTCGACCGTCTGCCGGCTTCAAAGCATCCTCTGGCACCACCCACATATTTCCGATACGAGTTGCATTCTTAATTCTATTTTCAGTACAAAGCACTTGAACACGTCGTTTAGAAATGCCCCACTTTGTCGCAGCTTGCTGTGCAGAAATGTATCCCATATTCATCTCTCCTTACTCGCATATTATATTCTCTATCAAGAACAATATCAAGATAAATTTACTCATCTCATCAAGTTTTTTGACGAGACGAGTAAACTATGGATGTACTATCCTAACTCTTGTAGTAATCTAACGCCAATTTTGATTCCCTCCACAACCCCTGCCCTCTCATGATCCCGGCAGAGCTTGCAAACCGGATAGACGATTCTGCCCATCTCCCGGAGGGGCATCCCGTTCATCTGCCGGTACAGTTCTTCGAAATCCGCCTTTATCTGCTCACTGTCATAGGGGTTGTTTTCGTTGAAGCATTCATACAGTAATCCCAGGACAGAATCCGCATCCCCATAATTGGGAGGATTTTCAGCTACCTGTTGTCTTAATTTCTCAAGGAATTCGTTCATCGGTCAGACTCCTTTCCCAGTTCCAGCATCAGTTCAGCGCCGTATTGCAGGCCGTCCAGAAAGGCCTTGCGTTCATATGCACTGCACAGGCGACAACACAGATTGAAAACTGCGTTGTTATTATCCAATGGCAGTACACACAGATACTCCTCCAGCTCCTTGAATCCATCACCAATCTCTTGGGGATCGTGCTCATGGGATTCTGCATAGGCATGGTAGAGCTGATCCAGTACCGTCTGACAATCCGAATTGCCAGAGTCAAAGGGATGAGTTAGCATATAGGCTTTCATTGCTTCAGAAATGGACTTCAAATGTAACACCTCCAAAAATGTTTTGGTGATGTTACCTTGGCTTCCTCAAAATTGCAACTGTCATTAGTGCCAAATTATTGCTTGGCGGTCGTCGGTTGCACAGTCAAGTGGTCGCTAACAAAACACAATAAACAAATAGAATCCCTTGTATTTCAAACCGTTCGACATAATTCGCACAAATGTTCTTGATTATTCTCTTGCCGCCTGATATAATAAATCCATCGTCAGGCACCCAACTTATGAACTAAACTATTGAAAAGTACCGATGAGGTCGGCAGATGTTCGACCTCATCCCAACCATTCCGCTCCAGGGTGGAAGGGATGCAGCGTGATGGCTGTGTCGGTCAACATCTGCCGACCTTTCGTACTGGACAGGCGGTAAAGATGAAAAACATCAACTACTACGGTCAAAAGATTACTGTATCCGATGAAGTCGCGGAGTTTTTGGAGCAGGATCGTTTACGGGAAAGTGCTCAACGAAGAAGTGACCAGCGTCACCTGGATTTCGTTGGGAATGAAATTTACACAATGCCCGGTCTGTTCACAGACGAGCCAACCGATCCAACCTTTGAGCAAGCATTCCTTCTTTTGCGGAAGCACAAACTCCGGAAGATCTTTCCAACTCTGCCTGATGATGACCAGAAACTGCTTCGGTTTTACTACTTTCGGTTCTATACATTGGAACAGATCGGCAAGGAATTTGGTATAAGCAAAATGGCGATTTCAAAACGGCTGCGGAAAATACTTGACCTCCTGCGGAGTCTCATGGAAGATGAGGCTCCGTATTTTTCGCAAATTTTTCTCGAAACCCGGTTTACAAATCTTCTGTGCGTGTCCTATAAAGTGAACCACAAACATAAGAAAGCACTCCGTTCACATTCCGTTCACGCCCTGCACTTGAAAAATTTGGATTATTCTGTTATAATTCTACTACATACATAGTGCCGCCGGCACAACATATCAAAATATCGCGCATACATAACTGACACCGCAGGGGAATCAAAACCGATTCCTGTTCGGTGTTCGTTGGTATGCGTTTTTTGTTTGCCTGGCCATCGGAAGGAGTGAGAAATCTGTGATTGCGAGAGCAGACTGCGCGAAAACAATACAGGAGGAAATGAAAATGAGAGAAAGCAAATTCAAAAACTATGATGCCCTGCCGCTGACGCTGACCGCGCCGGAGGTAGGAGAAGTGCTGGGAATCTCCAGAGCGGCGGCCTACGAGTTGGTTCGTTCGAAAGGATTCCCTCACATCAGAATCGGCACACGGATTCTTGTTCCAAAAGACAAGTTTATCCAGTGGATTGACCAGCAAACGGAGGTGGATGGATGAGATTGTATGAACCGCCCGCAAAAGAATTCTTTCGTCTGCCCAACAGCATCTTCCATGTGCCGCTGGATGCCACCCAGTTCAAACTGTATGCGTATCTGGTCTGCTGCTCCGGCAGTAAGGGATACTGCTGGCCCACGCACAAGAAAATCATTCAGGATACCGGCATCAAAAAGTCTTCTCTCCAGAAAGCCATCAAGGTTCTGGTCAAGCGGAAGCTGATTGCCATGTACAAGCACCGCAATCCCTACGGCTACTCCAACAACGAGTATCATCTGCTGAGCCTGGACAACCCGGAGATTTACCGTGACCTGGATACAGAAGCAGACGAGCTTCCGCTGTTCATTGGCGAGGAGCTTCCCGCATAAGCTGGAGTTGCTTTCCATACTGATTTCGGAGATTTCGGATGAAAGGATTGGAAAGCAGGAGAAAGGCATTGGTGCTTTTCGCGCCAATGCCTATTCACAGCAGCCCACAGTGCGAGCTGCCGCAAGGGTTTGCGGGTTTTGAAAATTGACGCTTTTTTCGAGGGTACCGGAACTGTTTGACGCTAAATTTGGGAAAAGTCACCGCAAAGCCCCGTGTCACAACGGTTTGCAGCGGCGCTTTGATACAAAATCGGTATGTTTTATGCAGTTGTAGTCGGTGGAAGTCTCCGTAGCAGCTCAAATCTTGGTACGCCCTAAACAAAGATAAGCGGCGGCTGGGAATTGATAACTTTCTGATAATACTGTGGATTTCCAGTAGCTTTTCTCTGCCTTTTACGGTATTGTGTGCCGTTACAAAGGAGGTAGATTTTATGCCAAAACGACGAGCAAACGGGGAAGGGAACATCCGAAAGCGCAAGGATGGACGCTGGGAAGGCCGGTACACTGTCGGTCACGATCCAGAAACCGGCAAAGCCATCATCAAGAACGTTCTTGGCAAGACGCAGACAGAAGTCAAGGAAAAGCTGAAGAAAGCCATCGAGGAAAATGTGGGTATCGACTACGGACGGGCCAAGACCTGCACCGTGGGTAACTGGTTAGAAGTGTGGTACGAGAACTATGCCAAAATCAAAATGCGCCCATCCACCTACCTGACCTATCATGGCTACATCGAAAACCACATCAAGCCGCAACTCGGTAAGATCCCGTTGAATGATCTGACGACGCTGCATCTGCAACAGTTCTACAAGAAATTGTTGGCGGAAGGGCGGGTAGAGCGAATCGAAGCACAGAAGCAGCCCAAGGGACTGAGCGCCAAAACAGTACGCAACATCCATCAAATCATTTCCTCTGCCCTGAAGCTGGCAGTCGAGCAAAGGAGACCTTCGGGTTCAACGGCAGATCGGGCGCATCGACGGCAAGATCATTGAGATGCCGCTGAAAACAAAAAACGCCTACCGCACACTGCCGCTGTCGGCAGACGCGATAGACGTTCTGATGCAACAAAGAAGAAAAACGGGTAACAGCGAATGGGTATTCCCATCGCCCACTGGCGGCCCCATGTCACCGGACAGTGTGCTGCACATGCTGCACCGCGTTCTAAAGAGGGCAGGGCTGCCAAAGGTGCGTTTTCACGACCTGCGCCACACCTTCGCAACGCTGGCTCTGCAAAACGGCGTGGACATCAAAACCGTATCTGGCATGCTGGGGCATTTTTCGGCAGGGTTTACGTTGGACACCTACGCTCATGTAACGACCTCCGCCAAGCGTGAAGCGGCAAAAACAATGGGTAACATCCTCTCTGGTGTGGTATAGTGCTTTCCGCTATCCGCCCCCGTTGGGGTCAGCGTTTGGGTCAGAAAAAATGGCAAGTAAGATATTGGACGCAAAAATGCGGAAAAAGTCCTGATTTCACAAGAAATCAGGACTTTCTGGTTGCGGAGGCAGGACTTGAACCTGCGACCTCCGGGTTATGAGCCCGACGAGCTACCAACTGCTCTACTCCGCGATATCTCATTTTGTGGTGCCGGTGACCGGACTCGAACCGGTACAGTATCGCTACCGGGGGATTTTAAGTCCCCTGTGTCTACCAATTCCACCACACCGGCGGATTCGGCAAGAATTAGGATACCACACTTCCCTCCGCGTGTCAACCCCCTTCCCCGATTTTTCCGTCCCCCAAGCCAAAGACCGGCTCCCGCCGGTCTTTGGCTTTTGTCCCGCTTATTCTCTCCGCAACGCCTCGATGGGGTTCAGCTTCGACGCCTTCATGGCGGGCACCAGCCCGAACACAACGCCGATGACCATGGAGAACGCCACGGCGATGATACACGCCGGCACGCTGATGGCAACGGGTGTCCCCATAACGTGTGACATCATCTCCGCCAGCGCGATACCGCTGGCAACGCCCAAAATGCCGCCCATGCTGGTCAGCACCGCCGCCTCCGTCAGAAACTGCCACAGTATCCGGCTCTGCTGCGCGCCGATGGCGATTTTCAGACCGATCTCCCGCGTCCGCTCCGTCACCGACACCAGCATAATGTTCATCACGCCGATACCGCCCACCACCAGCGAGATGGCGGCGATCCAGATCAGCTGCTTGTTGGTGCTCTCCGACAGGCTCTGCAAGTCGCTGGCCTGCTGCAGCAGATCCTTGGACTGGTACTTATACTTCGTCGTCCGCATGACGTTCTCGTTGAGATACTTCGCCACGCTGTCGCCTGCGGTGGTCATGTCGTTGGTGCTGGTAGCGCGCACCGCCGCGTACTGCGGCTCGTCGTACCGATACGGCACCGACCAGCACACATCCGGGATAAACACCGTTCCCGCCGTGCTGCCGGCGTACATCTGATAGTCCTTAAAGCTGTTGATCACGGGCCCCGTGCTGCTCCGGGCGGACACCACGCCTACCACGGTGAACGGCATCCCGTTGATCTCGATGGTGCCGCCGATGGGGTTCTCCCCCTGGAACAGCGACTTTGCCGACTTCGCGTCGATCAGAGCCACATTCCGCCGGTTCTCATAGTCCGCCGCCAGAAAGCTCCTGCCGTAGTTCACCGTATAATCCACCGCCAACAGGAAGTGGTCGTCCACGCCGTACAGCGACCCGCTGAACGCCGTATTGCCCACGTACACGTTGTCGCACCACTCCCGTGCATGGTACATACCCACCAGCGACACGCCGTTCAGCTTCTCCATCTCGTCCCGCATCTCCCGCGACACCGTGTCGATGCCCTCCGGCAGCGCGGAGTAATTCAGGTCGAAGTAATTCTGGCTGTCCGATGCCTCGATCGTCACCCGCACCACGTTGTTTCCCGCGCCGATCAGGTTCTGCTTGATCTGCTCGTTGGTGCCCTGAATGGTGGACACGATGGTGATGATCGCGGCGATACCGATAATAATGCCCAGCATGGTCAGAAACGACCGCAGCTTGTGGCTCCACACGCCCTGAAAGGCGAGATTCACATTTTCCAACATATCTCCCGCCTCCTTACACGCCGTAGTTATACAGCTGATCCGCGGTGGCCTCCTTGGTCTGTGCCCCCTCCACCACGTCGCGCCCATAGGGGAACGCCACATAGTCGTCGATGGTCAGCCCGCCCCGGATCTGCGTATAGCTTCCCCACAGATCCCTGCCGGTCTGCACCCACCGCTGCTCCAGCCTGCCGTCCTCGTTCCGCACCATCACGTAGCTCTTGCCGTTGTCCTCCCGGATAAACATGCTCTGCAAATACAGTGAGCTCCCCGTCTGCTGCTGGGTGGACACCTTCTGGTACTGAATATCCACATAATCGTTCGGCTCCAGATTGGCGTCCTCCTCCACGAATATCTTGAAGGGATAGTACGACGCGTTCCTGTTTCCGTCGCCCCAGTTGTTGCTGTTCTGCGTGGGATAGTCGTCGATAGACACGATCTTCCCCTCGCAGAACGCCCCGGTGCGCCAGCTGCTGATCTGCACCGTGTCCCCCACCTTCACGCTGCCCAGATCCATCTCGCTGAGCGTCCCGCTGACGTAGTACCCGCCGCCGCCGGACAGCTCCACCACCGCCTCGCTGTTGTTATACGCCTCCGTGGCGTCCCGGACGGTCTTCACCGTCCCGCTGAACTCCGCGTACACGTTGCCGTCGCCCAGCTCCCTCAGCTTCTTGTCGAGATCCAGCTTCGCCAGCTTGTTGCTGATCTCCGTCTCCTTGATCTCCTGGGTTTTCGCGGCGATGGCCTTGTTCAGCTCCTCCCGGCTCATGGACGCTGCCACCAGCTCCTGTGCGTAGGCGATCTTCTTCTCCAGCTTGGTGATCTCCTCGCTGTCCTCGTAGGTACGCCCCTTGTCCTCATACGCCGGCAGGTCTGTCACCAGCTGCACGTCCTGTGACACCTTGTAGTCGTCCGCGCCGGTGCCCTTTTCGTACTTCTCCGTCACCCGCACGCCCCAGCTGGCCTCCACGCCGCCGCCCACCTTGTCTCCGGCGCGCTTCACCAGCACGATATTCGTCACGACCTCCGGCGTTTTCGCGTCTGCCCGCAGCCGTCCGCCGAAGGTCGTCCCCAGCAGACGCTCCGCCGACAGCACGGAGTTCGCCGTCCACGCGTAGTAGTATACGTTATGGCTGCTCCCGTCGTCGTCCTTTATGGTCACCATGGACAGCTCCTTCTCCGTCACCACCGCATCTGGGTCGTAGGGATGGCTGGAATCCTTGTCGTACTTCTCCTTCAGCTCCGCCAGCTGCTTTTCCAGCTTCGCCAGCTCCGCCTCCAGCTGCTCCTTGTTCTCCGCCTTTTTCAGCAGCTCCAGCTGCCCCTTCGCCGCCTCCAGATTGGCGACCGCTCTGTCGTAGGCGACCTTCGCCTTCTCCACCGTGGCCTCCGTCAGCGTGGAGTCATAGCTCACCAGCGGCTCGCCCTTCCGTACCTCGTCCCCCTCCTTGACCCAGACCTTTGTGACCGTCTGGCTCTGAGATATGTATATCTTCTGCAATTCATCCGTCGTCACCGTGCCGCTGGTGTTTGAGCTGTCGCCCCAGTAGTCGGTCATGGCGAAATCGTTCACGGCGTACACGTTCACGTCCCCCCGCTGTGCGTTCCGTGCGATGGTCAGCCCGCCCCACACCGCGCCGCAGCCCGCCGCCACGCAGGCAACGATGATCAGCGTCTTTTTCAGCCTCTTGCCCACGTGCAGCTTCTCGCCCACACGCAGCCTTCCGCCCAAATGCAGCCTCTCCCGGAGGGAGGGCTTCTTCTCCGCCCCCTGCTTCTCCATCCTCTGCTTATCATCCATTGTTGTCACCTCCCGACAGCACGCCGTCCCGAATGGTCATGACCTTGGCGGCGTGGTTGGCGATGGAGCGGTCATGGGTGATCATAATAATGGTGGAGCCGCTCTCGTGCAGCTGCTGGAACAGCTCCATCACCGCCGCGCCGCTGGCGGAGTCCAACGCGCCGGTGGGCTCGTCAGCCAGGAAGAACAGAGGCTCCTTGGCGAGCTGCCTGGCCATGACGACCCTCTGCTTCTCCCCTCCCGACAGCTCCGAAGGCTTATGCCCTGCACGGTCGGAAAGCCCGAGATAATCGAGCAGCTCCGCAGCACGTCTGTATGCCGCCTGACGGCTTTCTCCTTTAATCAAAGCTGGTATTGCCACATTCTCCAACGCCGTGAATTCCGGCAGCAACTGATGGAACTGGAAGACAAAACCTATGTTACGGTTACGGAAAGCCGACAGTTTTTTCTCAGATAAAGAAAGCACGTCAACTCCATCATAAAGCACTTTGCCTGAGTCCGGTTTGTCGAGTGTGCCGGCAATCTGGAGCAACGTAGTTTTTCCTGCGCCGCTCGGTCCGACAATCGAGACTATCTCACCCGCTTTGATTGTCACATCAATGCCACGCAACACCTGCAAAACGCCGAAACTTTTATGTATATCCTTTATCTCTATCATTTTCCTGTAAGTTTTCTAATGACATACGCGCCAAGCATGCAACCGAAAATAGCCGGAAGATAAGAAACCGTGCCATAGCTCGACCGCTTGTTGGCAATTTCATCGGTAAGCATTACGGCCGCTTTTTCAGGCATTTCCTCGCTCCACACCACCGGGAGCTTTCTCCTTATCCCTTCAGCTTTCAATCTCGTGCGCACAACCTTCGCCAGCCCGTCGTTATAAGTTTCCCAAAGATCCGCATAGCGCACTTTCGACGCGTCAATCCTTCCTCCTGCGCCCATCGACGAAATTATCCTGAGTCCACTGGCAAGACAATGCTTTATGAGCGCCACTTTCGGGGCAACAGAGTCGATGGCGTCAACCACGAAATCATAATTGCCGCCATCCAGCAGCATCCGGACTGAATCTTCAGTTATGAAACAGTTGATTGCCTTGACTTCCGCTTCCGGATTGATATCGGCAATGCGACGGCACATCACCTCCACTTTCGGCTGCCCGACTGTGGAATGCAAAGCCGGGAGCTGCCGGTTGACGTTAGTGACACCCACATTGTCCCCGTCAACAATATCAAGCTTTCCGACACCGGCACGGGCAAGCATTTCCACGGCATATGCCCCGACACCGCCGACGCCGACAACAAGCACACGGCTACGGGAAAGCGTGGCAACGCCACCACTCCCCAACAACAATTCCGTACGCTGCTTCCAATCGTCCATAAATGATTATTTCAAGCAACGAAGTTACAAAATTATTCCAACAACCGCACACCTATGCCATAAAATCCAAAAAAACACCAATCCCATATGGACAAATGTTTTCAATAGATAATGATATTATAAGATTATTTAAATATGATAATTTGCAATGTTAAGAACAATACCGTAATTTAGCAGTTAGAAAAATTACGGAATTTTCATATCCAAATAATTATGGAAAACAGATATTGTGTGATAATGTGCGGCGGAATCGGAAGCCGGTTCTGGCCGTTCAGCAAAGCAGCCCGTCCGAAACAGTTCCTCGATTTTTTCGGGACAGGCCGTTCGTTGCTGCAGATGACCTATGACAGAGTAAGCAACATCATTCCGGTCAGGAACATACTTGCCATGACCAACGAAAAATATGCCCCGCTTGTAAAAGAACAGCTGCCTGAGCTTTCCGACGACCAAATCTTGCTCGAGCCGGACCGTCGCAATACCGCGCCATGCATAGCGTGGGCCGCCTACCACATACGCGCCATCAATCCCAATGCAGTGATGCTCGTCAGCCCTTCCGACCATCTCATCCTTCGGGAAGACGTGTTCAAGGACTGCGTGACACGTGGCTTGGACTTTGTGGCACGCTATCCATATCTTCTGACTATGGGAATACAACCAAACCGCCCGGAGACAGGATATGGATACATACAAATGGGCAAAGAGGAAATCGACGGCTTCTCACGAGTCAAGACATTTACTGAGAAACCGGACTTCGAACTGGCAAAAGTGTTTGTAGAAAGCGGTGAATTCGCATGGAACTCCGGAATATTCTTGTGGGGCGTCAACACGATAATCGACTCAATTCACGAGCACGTACCCGACATTGCCATGCGTTTCGACAAAGGTCTCGGAAAATTCGGGACAGAGAAAGAAATGGCATTCATCAAAAAGGAATTCCCGGCATGCCCCAACATCTCAATCGATTACGCTGTAATGGAGAAAGAAAAGAACGTGTTCGTGCAACGTGCAGATTTCGGTTGGAGCGACGTGGGCTCTTGGGGCGCATTCTACGAAAAATCGCCAAAGACAGAAACCGGGAACGTGATACGCAACTGCAAGACCGTGTTGTCAGGATGCGAAAACAATATCTTTGCCGCAAAGCAGGAAAAGCTGGTAGTGGCTTCCGGCTTAAAAGACTACATAGTGGTTGA
>OHIY01000421.1_pt1 | contig 23979 bp, 22 predicted proteins | sample 1568351 | NCBI WGS metagenome assembly OHIY01 (sample SAMEA3879547, study PRJEB24766) | human gut metagenome | biome: human-associated habitat; feature: feces | place: USA | collected 1985/1987 | reverse complement strand
CGGCAAATTTCTTCTCTATCAGCGCTTTCCGCTCCTCCAGAATCTGATTGACCCGGCCGAACAGAAATTTTTTGGCAAAGAAATAGAGAACCAGCAGGTTGATGACGGTAAATAAGAGATTGATATCTAATCTCAGCATCTTTCTCGCCTTCCTTTCTCTATTTCCGTTATTACAGCACCAGAATAAGAAGCGCAATTACAAAGCCGTAAATGGCGGTCGCCTCCGCCAGGGCGCAGCCCAGCAGCAGGAGCTTGGTGATCTTGCCGTCCGCCTCCGGCTGACGGGCTACCGCTTCGGTAGCTTTACCGGTAGCAATACCAATGCCGACGCCGGCACCGATGCCGGTAAGAACCGCGACAGCTGCGCCGATTGCCATAAGAGTACCCATAGTAATAATCTCCTTTAATTTAGATTGATGTTATTTTTCGGGATCAGTCCTCGATGGCTTCCTTAATGAACAAGCCCGTGAGGAATACGAATACATATGCCTGAATGAGTCCATCGAAGAAATCGAAATAGAGACTGAACACCGCCGGCAGAATGACCGGCACCAGATGCTCCAGCAGCTTCATAACAACAAAAGCGCCCAGCACATTGCCGAACAGTCGCATGCACAGGCTGGTGGGCCGGATGGCCACCTCCAGCACGTTCATGGGGGCCATGATGGGGGTGGGGGCAGCCAGGCTCTTGAGGAAGCCAACGCCGCCGCGTGCATGGATGCCGGCATACTCGATCAGGCAGATGCTCATCAGAGCAAGAGCCGCTGTGACGTTCAGGTCCTTTGTGGGGGGCTTGATGCCGAACACACCGATCAGGTTGGAGCAGCCGATGTACAGCGCCACGCTCATCAGATAGGGGACATAGCGCTTTCCACTTTCGCCCAGCAGGCCCACAAAGAAATCATTGATCGTAGTAACGACCGTTTCCAGGATGGCCTGCCGCTTGGTGATGTGATCCACCCGCAAATTCCGCGTCAGCAGGATGGAACCGATGACAAGAAACGCCATGATGCCCCAGCTCACGACCACGGACTCCGGAATGGAAAGCCCGAACACCGTGACCATGTCAACATTCAGCTCTTCTTTCAAAGCAGCAGTCAACGCATTCATTGATTAGCACTCTCTCCTTTCTTAATTTGTGATGGTATCATAGCACGATTTCTGTCGGTTTTACAGCCCTCCACCTAACATTCTACTTTTTGTTATATTCCATTTCTGCTTTGGATGAAAACAGTTGTGCAGATTGCAAAAAGTACAGGGGAAAAACTATGCGATTTGCACAATCTCTTTGCTGATTCTTAGCCATCTGTACCATTTTCTGGCCTTTGGATGAGGTGAAATCGACATTATTATTCACAGATTTTATAGCGGGCATATCAGATTTATATAGCTGCATCCCTTGTGATGATACCTATTTAACATGCCGGAGCAGTGTCTGCGATGGCCCTGCACGATCTGCGGGGCAGAGCCTTTGCCCGGGGAGGTGGAGCAGTGCACCGGAAAGACGAAATTCATGTATCCCAGAAATTTGGACTTTTGATGCAAAAATATGTCTAATTTGTTGTGCACTCTGCGAATAGACAAACTGTGCATCTTCCTGTATAATAAAGCCAGAAACCAGAGAAGTACAGCAGAAGCTCAAATGAGAGCTAACCCCGCTGACTTTAAGTAGAAAGGAGCGAGACCGATGGTTGATATGGAACCCGCACAGTTCGGACAGACTGTCGGGATTCGCTGAGAAGCAAAACAGAGGCTCTCCACAAACGGGATGTTTCCCCCGTATAACAAAACAAATCAAAGAGCCGGTCTTGAGCATCAAAAATGCGAAAACAGTACAGTCTGTCAGAATAAATCCCCTGGCAATTCAAATAGATCCGCCCGAGGTGATCTCCCATGATGAGGACAGTTACACGGATGCACCTGTTTGAATGACCAAAAAGGAGTAACTCCAATGTACTAAGCAATGGAATCCCTGGCAAATCTAACTCGAAAGAATGTGGTAATATGAAATTCATCTTCAGAATCTCGGTACCGCAGTCCAACAGTTAAGAGAAGGGTCAGTCCAATGTACTAGAGTAGTTCATCCCCTTGCATAGAACTCTTCAGTTTCAGGTAGTTTCTAAGGAGAGTCACCCTATGAAACGCATACTCCGAAAATGAGAGAACCCAAGGAGAAGAGGCTTATGACTCCGAAGAAGTAAGTATCCAGCCGGACGAGGGCTTGCAAACGCCTCGATCCGGCTGGTTTTTTGTTGTGCGGCCGTTGTTTGCGGGCGGGGCCTTCCCTTTTGTAGAGTTGAATTCCGTCCTTGTTTTTTCCATGGCCGTGTGTTATTCTGATAGAAAAGGAGGTGCATTTCCTATGACAGGTTCTGTTCTTTTTACAATCGTACTCACGGTACTGTGGTTTATTACTGGCGTGCGCGACCTGATGGGCAAGGATCCGCTCATTAACCTCCCATTCAACCAGTATAACCGTGACCCTGAATATCGGGCGTTCTGGCAGAAGAAAAATGGCATCTGGGAGTTGGCAAACGGTATTACGTTTGGCCTTTCCAATGTTCTGATCGTGTTCCCAGAGGCCCGCACAGCCCGCACCGTGGTCTTGGTGATTATGGTGATCGTGGATGTCATCTACGTCGTTGCGTATGAATCGTGGGAGCACAGCAACGACTAAAAATAGAGCTCTGCCGTTTCTCAAAAACCAATTGCACCTCCTGCATTTCTCTGCTACAATGGAGAAAACGCAGGAGGTATTTTATTATGGTCAAGCATATCATTCTCTGGCAGCTCAAGGACGAGCTTTCTGCCGCCGAAAAGGCAGAGATCAAGGCGAACATCAAAACCGGGCTGGAGGGCCTGGCAGGGCAGATCCCGGGCCTTGTGGAGGTGCATGTGAACATCAACGGCCTGCCCTCTTCCAACGCAGACCTGATGCTGGATACCACCTTTACCGATGCAGCCGCCCTCAAGGGCTACTCCACCCACCCCGCCCATGTGGCTGTGGCCGATGGCAAGGTGCGCCCCTACACCAAGACCCGTGTCTGCCTGGATTTTGAAGTGTAACTGAACATGCAAAAAGAACACCCCCTCTGCGGCGCAGCTTCAGAAACTGCCGTGCAGAGGGGGTGTATTTTGTGTTATGAGAAGAAGGAACGCTTAGCGAGCGTCACGATTTGCCTCGTACTCGTCCATGGAGATGTAGTGGTCGAGGACGTGGATGCCCTTCAGGCGCTTGTTGGAGAAGCCGGTGGAAGCGTACTGGCCCTCCCAGTAGTTCAGGCGGGTCGCCAGATAGGCGGGCACGCTCATGCCGCGCGGAATGACCAGTGCGTTGGTGATGAGCAGAGCCTCGGCATCGGCAAAGGCCTTGTAGCGGGCATCAATGTCATCGGTGATCTGCTTTGCGGCCTCGATGGCGTTCATGTAGGCCATAACAGCATCTGCGGTCTCGCCGGTGATGAAGCCGTCTTCCACGCCGGTGCGCAGGTAAGCATAGCGCATTCCACGGGAATCCTCGGCCTGATAGAACGGGTCGGTCTCGGTCTCGGGGTCGGAGTAGTCAGCGCCCCAGTTGCAGAGCAGGAACTCGAACTTGCCGTTGCGGCGCACAGCAGACAGGAAGCTGTCGGAGGGGCCGGCGGTGATGATGATGTCGATGAAGTCGGTGCCGTCGTTCAGCACACCCTCCAGCTGCTGCTTGAGCACCTGGCACTGCTTGTCCCAGTCGGTGGTGGAGGGGTTGTAGGGCAGCTGCACCTTGATGGGGAAGGTGACCCCCTGTGCAGTCAGCTCCTCAATGGCGGCATCGCGGTACTCCTTGGCCTTGGCCTCGTCAAAGAACTCGGTCAGGTCGGCCAGGCCGCCGCACTTGGTGTAGTCCACACCATCGGTGGTGGCGCAGAAGTTCGGGGGAGTGATGGTGTTCAGCTTGTAGCTGTCGTAGCCCAGAGGTGCGCTGACAGCCAGCGTAACGGCGTTGTTGATGCCGTACAGGAAGGCCTTGCGGAAGTTGGTGTTGTTGATGGCCTTGGCCCAGTTCTCGGGTTCGTATTCTGCATCCACGCCCTCAACGTTCCAGTTGGAGAACTCGTGTGCAAAGGGCATGAAGTTGAACATGTAGAAGTAGGTGTAGTTGGTGTTGGGACGATCCATGGAGACCATGTCCTTGGTGGTATCGTCGGCCAGCCAGCTGTCCAGAATGTCAGAGCCGATGGTGGCTTCGTCGATCTCGCCGCGCTTGATCATCTCGGGGCCGTTCACGGCAGCCTCGGCGTTGTAAATGCGGCTGATGGTGTCGATAAAGACATTGTCCGCATCATAGTTCTCGGGGTTCTTCTTCATGATCCAGGTTTCCAGAGACTCGTAATCGGACAGGTAGAAAGCACCGCAGCTGTACAGGGTCTCGGCGCTGGTGGCATACTGGTCGCCCATCTCGCTCAGCAGGGGGCCGTAGGCGGGCTCATAGGGCAGGTAGCACAGCAGGCTCAGGAAGCCGGGGAAATCGTAAGTCAGGGTGTAGGTCAAGGTGTGGTCATCCACAGCGGTCACGCCCACGGAATCAAAGTCCACGGGGGCGTAGGTGGAAGCGGTGCCGTCTGCTGCGGTCACGGTCACGTTGCCGCTGCCATCGGTGACATAGGTGGTGCCGTCATCGTCCACAGTGCCGTTTTCAGCATTGGTCAGGTAGACGTGATAGTTGTAGTAATCATCCGCACCGGCAATGTAGGCGGTGACCAGGCCCACGTTGGAGGAAGCGTAATCCGGGGTCAGCACATACTGCAGGGCATCCACAAAGTCCTGTGCGGTCACGGGGGCAACGACTTCGCCGTTGTTGTCCACCCAGTTCTCCTCACGCAGGGTGAAGGTCCAGGTCAGGGTGTCGGCATCCCACTCCCACTTGGTGGCCAGGCCCTCGCGCATCATGCCCTTGTTGTCGTACTCGACCAGGGTGTCCACGCAGTTTGCACCCACGACCATTTCCAGGTCGGTGGCGGTGGTCAGATAGTTCAGGGTTGCAGGCTGGCTGGAATAAAGCACGGTGTACTTGCTGGTATCCGCACCGGAAGCAGAACCGGAGGAGCTGCCGCCGCTCTTACCGCCGCAGCTGGACAGCAGACCGGCGGCGCAGGCACCTGCGGCTGCCAGGCCGCTTGCCTTGAGGAACTGACGACGAGAAATAGACTGTTTCATAATGAAATTCCCTCTTTTCTTCGTGTTGAAGTCTGGTTGCCGCCCAAAGCCGACAGGCCCGCTGTTTCCCGGCAGCGGGAAGCAAAAAAGGCGTAACGGAAACACATCCGTTACGCCTTTGTAACTTGTCCTCCCGACCACAGCTGGGTGGTTAAGAAGAATTATAGCATTATTTTGGGGTTGCGTCAATGGGAAACATGCTCGCCCTCTCAGTCATTGCTCCGCAATGCCAGCTCTCCCAAAGGGAGAGCCTTTGGCAAACTGGGAAAGCAAGTTTTATTCATTTACAGTGGAAGTGACCGGAACGCCAGGGGCTCCCCCTTCGGGGGAGCTGCCGCCGATAGGCGGCTGAGAGGGTGAGGCATTTTTAATTTCTTCTGCCAGCTCCTTTGCAGCTGCTTCTGCAGCCTTTTTGGCCTCGCGCTCGGCCTGACGCTCCTTGGCGCGGGCCACAGCCTCCTCCTGCCGTTTTTTGGTGCGCAGCTTGATGCGGCAGACAGAACAGATGCCGTCCGCACAGTTGGGCGCAATGGGCTTGCCGCATTCCTTGCAGAGGGTCTTGGTGCACTTGTAGACACTGACTGGGCCAAGGCTGGTGAGCTGGCGCAGCTTCAGGCCGTCCAGACCGCCGTTGGAGCAGGCGGCAACGCAGACACCGCACTCGCTGCACTTCCACGGCGTGATCACCGCGCGGGTCTGGCCGTCGGGCAGGTCCTCAAACTTGATGGCACCGCTGCGGCAGCTCTTCTCACACCGGCCGCAGGCAAAGCACTTCTGGGTGAAGTTGGGCAGGTGGTAGCCATAGCGCAGGGGCGTTTCGGACACTGCCTTGAGCTGCTTGGTGTACTGGTGGAGCAGCAGCCGGAAATCCTGGCTGCTCTCGTCCTCGCTGCGCAGGCCGGGCAGCATCCGCAGCAGCTGCTTGGTGCCCTTTTTGGAGCCGGAGGTCACCTGCTCCATCATCTCGCGGCGGGAATATTCCTTGACGTGGAAGGGGGCATCGTCCAGCTCGTATGCCAGCGTGAACCGGGCCTCGAACAGGGGCTGGCCGAAGAACTCCACCAGCCGGGTCAGAACGGCACGCAGATGCTCGGCGCAGACATCGTTCTCGCACTCGCCGCAGGGGGTCAGGTCGAGGACGATCTTCTTGTTCAGGGCAAGGTAGGCCAGCGCTTCCCACGAATAGGCCGAGACGCAGGTGCGCACCACGGTGTTTTTCCGGGTGGATTTTTCGCAGCCGATCCAGATGGTGTCGCCATCGCTGTCGGCAGGAGAGATGTCCCGCTGCACCTGCTCCGGCGAGGGGGCAATGCAGCCCGACCGGCAGGCCGAAACGCACAGGCCGCAGTCGGTGCAGGGATCCCAGTCCTTGACGAGGTTGGGGCGGGTGAAGATCTCATCACCATAGGGGCAGATGTCCTTGCAGGCTGTGCAGGGGGTGCGGTGGGGGTGCAGGTTCCAGCACTGCTTGCGGTTCACTTCGGGGTGGGTGGTCTTCATCAGCGCATCCATGGCGTAGCGCGTAAAGATACTCATAGGATCACTCCTTTTCGGGGTCCATCACCGTGGTGATGTCGGCGTTGTCCAGCAGGAAGCGCTGGACTTTCTGTGCAACCAGTGCGGCGGCAAGGGTGTCCGGGCTCAGCACCCGGCGGATATCGGCCTCCGGGGTGTCCTGCAGCTGGGACAGGCGGCGGTACTCGTTGTTGACCTCCAGTGTGCTCACGGTGATGTTCTCGGCCTCGGCAATGGAGCGGGAGGCCAGCATGGAGCGCAGATTCCGCTCGGCAGCGTCACGGTAGCCTGCCCGCAGGGCGGCAGCGGTGGTGTGGCTGTTCTTGCAGTGCTTTTCCAGGGTGATGTTGCTGCGGGAGAGCCGCTGCTCCAGCATCCGCATCTCATTGTCGGCGGTGCGGTCCAGCATGGCCTCGGGCAAATCCACGGTCAGGTTGGCACCGGCCTTTGCCAGCAGCTCCTGCCCGGCGGCGCGGTCGGCGGCATCTTCGTGGATCTTCCGCTTTTTGGCCCGCACGGCCTCGCGCATGGCGGCAAGGTCTGCATAGCCCTGTGCCCGGGCAAATTCCTCGTTCAGCTCCGGGGTGGTCTTTTCGGCCACGGAGTGCAGCTTGATCTCAAACTGCGCGGTCTTGCCGGAGAGCTCCTCCACCCGGAACTGCTCCGGGTAAGTGAAATCAAAGCGGAAGGTCTCGCCAGCGGTGTGGCCGTAGATGGCATCTTCGGCGGCAGGCATCAGCTTGCCGTCCCCCAGAACCACCATCACCTTTTCCATCCGGCTGTCGGGGATCTCCTCCCCGTCCATGAAGCCGACAAAATCCAGCAGAACCCGGTTGCCGCGCTTGGCGGGGGCGGTGGAGTTGTGGTAGACGGAGCGCATCCGGGTCTGGTGGACCATCTCCTGGTCAATGGTCTTTTCGGAAAGCGGCCGCACATGACGGGTGACAGTCAGCCCCTTGTACTGACCTAATTTTACTTCCGGTAGATTTTTTGCGTTGTTGGACATATCGTTTTACTCTCCTTTTATAAACCATGAACAGCCAGCCAGTTTTCCACAACTGCGGAAAACATTTCTGGGTATTTGGCGTTTTCAGCATCAAATTCATGGAGATAGGTCTCCACTTCCTCACGTGTCACGGGAGTGGTGCGTTCCCAGATCGTGAACACCGTGCCGTTGCCCATATCGAAGGTCGCAACTTGCTGGTGGGTAGTCTCTCTCAGCTGAAGAAAAACGGCGTTGAACCGGTGGCCCAGTTCCGTGTCTGGAGCCAGTGAGAGGGGGAACGGGTCAGCGGTGATGACATACTTTGCGTCAAAGAAGCCAGTGGGGAAAGAGTGGGTGCCCGGCACCGAGAAGCTGTCCGGCAACTTGCCGTCCAGTGCATGGTTGGGCAGGTCGCAGTTCCGCAGGTGGCCGGGATTGTAGAGCATGTCATCCGGGATCATATAGGCGACCTCACCCTCCCCCAGATGTTCAACCAGCCATTGTGCCATGGCCTGGATCTGCGGTTTGTCCTTGCGGTCATAGGTCAGCTCGTCCAGCCGCTGATACTCAGCAAGGTCTGCCGGGTGGAACGCATGGATAACGAACTCTGGCAAGGCCATGACAGTGAGCGGGGAGCACCGCACCGACACGGCGAACAACAGTGTAAAGACCCAGAAACAAAGCTTTGGTATTTTGAAATGCTCGATACTCTCTGCCAGACCCGCCGCACCGCAGAGAAACAGAATGACATAGGCGGGCACGTACAGCAGCATCTGATGGGAGCCGGAATTCTGCACTCGGGTAAATAAGAGCATACTGAGCATCAGCTCACACAGCGCCAACACAGGCAGGCTGGGCTTTTTCCGCTTGACGCAGAGCCACAAACCAAACAGAATCAAAATAAGGTTCAGCAGGCCGGTGCGCATGGCATGATAATAGAGCTCTACTGCAATGCCGCCGACATTATAGTACGAATAGCGGTCGGAGTAGTTAAAAGCCAGGATCTTACTGACCATGGGCCAGAGCAGGACCACCATTGCTGCCATGGCGCAGACACCAAACAGGATGAGGTTGCGTACTCGGCGCAGGGCAAGGCCCTTTTGGCCCTGTTTTGCGAGCTTTGCACTGCTTACAAAGAGCAGAAGCGCATAGGAAAAATAATAGCCCACCACAAAATATAAGTACCAGCGGCGGCTCAGGATAATCGCGGCCGTTGCCAGGAAGATGAGCACGAATCGCCCCGGCTCCAGCTTTTCAAAACGGTAGTCCAATGTGAGGAGCAGAATGGCAAAAGCGAAGATCAGACCGAACCAGTCCGGCTGTGCCAGCATAGCGCTCATTCGCAGGAACGGATAGGTCAGCACCCAGGAAAAGCCGATGATAAAATACCAGAACTTATTCTTGACCTCCAGAATCTGCCCGATTTTGATCGTGAGACCAGACAGCATCAGCATAAGGCTGGGGAGCACACAGAAAACCTGCGCAAAAGCGTAGCTGTCACCCGTTTTTGCGGTGAGGCAGAATGGGAACTCGGTGAACAGAGTGATGAAATTGGTGTAGTCTTCAGAAAATGTGCTTATGATATACTTAAAACCGGCCACCGGACCCAGCGCAAAAGCCGCTTCGGTATTGAACTGCTTCTGAATGTAGTTCACATAATCCCAGGCGTAGATGAACTGCCGCCGCCCCAGCGCCCAATAGAAGTAGAGCACAGCTCCGGCCCAGAAGGCGATGATGGCTGCACGGTGGAAGAAGTCCAGCTCCACACCGGCAGTGTGCAGCACCCACAGCGCGCCGTAGAACAGCACACAGCTGCACCACAGGCTCACCAGCGGGAAGAACGCTGCCGCGGTGGGGAACAGCAGGCCCACCAGCACCAGCAGGAGTGCCCCGGCACTCAACCCGATGCCGCCTTTTGCCCAGGGCGAAAGGGTCTTCTTTTCAGAAAGTATCGTTGACATTGTACATGCTCCTCGGTTTTGAACCACAATATTACAGCTTACAGTATAATGGTTCCGGGCGGCACAGGCAAGGGGGCAACCCCCCGGAAGATAAAATATCCCGTCCGCATTTCAGCAGACGGGATATTTTGAATGCAATATTACTTTTTGGAATTTTGCTTTGCCGCGATGGTGGCCTTGCGCTTCTGGGCGGCGGCCTTGCGGGCAGAGGCCTGCGCGGCCTCCGGGTGGGGAGCCTCCGGCGTGATGCGGTACATCCGGCTGCCCATGGCGGGCAGATCCACGCTCAGGGTGTAGTCCCGGCCGTACACGCCGCCATCGGTGGTGTGCAGGTGTCTGGTGCGGCTGCGGTCCGCACCGTTCCAGCAGGCAGCCTCGCTGTTCAGCAGCTCATCGGCGGCGCAGGGATACTGGAAGTAGAGCGGGAACTTTTTGTGGGAGGTATTCTGGGTGTTCATCACACAGAGGATGGTCTGGCCCGCGCCCTTCCGCAGCCAGGCGTACACGCCTTCGTCCCGGCTCTCGCAGGCGATCCACTCAAAGCAGTTCGGGTTGTATTCGCCATCGTAGAGGGCGGGTTCGGTGGCATACAGGCGGCCCAGCTCGGCAAAATATTTCTGGAAGCTGTCGTGGAAGGGATACTTCATCAGGCCCCAGTCCAGCTCCTTTTTCTCATCCCACTCCCGGAAATGCCCCAGCTCATTGCCCATAAAGTTCAGCTTTTTGCCCGGGTGGGTGTACATGTAGAAGTAAAGGGTGCGCAGCTGGGCACATTTTTCCTCGTAGGTGCCCCACAGCTTATCAATGATGGTCTTTTTGCCGTGCACCACCTCGTCGTGGCTGAGTGCCAGCAGATACAGCTCATTGTAGAAATACTGCATACTGAAGGTCAGTTTGTGGTAGGCATCGGGCCGCTCACCAAAGGGCGTGGCAAAATAATCCAGCGTGTCGTGCATCCAGCCCATGTCCCACTTGTAATCGAAACCGATGCCGTCGTAGCGGGTGGGGGCGGTGACCTTGAGGAAGTTGGTGGAGTCCTCGGCGGTGTAGATGCCGGTGGGCCAGCGCTCGTTCAGGCCGTGGTTCAGGTTCCGCAGGAAGGTAACAGCGCCCTCGTTCACGCCGCGGTTGGGGTCGCCCTGCCAATAAAGGGCGCGGGAGATGGCATCCATCCGGATGCCGTCGCAGTGGTAGACATCCATCCAGAGGGCAGCGGCGCTGTTCAGGAAGCTGCACACCTCCCGGCGGTAATAGTTGAAGTTGCAGGTGCCCCACTCGCTGTGGCCCACATCGCTGTCGTACTCGTAGAGGTGGGTGCCGTCAAACATTGCCAGAGCGTCGGCGTTGGCGGCAAAGTGCACCGGCACAAAGTCCATGATGACGCCGATGCCCATGCGGTGGCAGGCGTTGACGAAGCCGGCAAACTGGGCGGGGGTGCCGTAGCGGCTGGTGACCGAGAAATAGCCGGTGGTCTGGTAGCCCCAGCTGCCGTCAAAGGGATGCTCTGCCAGCGGCAGCAGCTCCACATGGGTGAAGCGGTGATCCAGCAGCCAGGGGATCAGCTCCCGGGCCAGCTCCCGGTAATTGTACCAGCCGTCCGAGCCGTCCTCACGGGTGGCGTTGGGCTTGTGCTTCCAGCTGCCTGCATGGAGCTCGTAGATGTTCAGGGGCAGGTTGCGGCACTTGTCCCGCCGCTCCATCCAGCTGGAATCGTCAAAGGCAAAGTCCATCCGGGCCAGCCTGCTGGCCGTGCCGGGCCGCAGCTCAGTGGAAAAGGCGTAGGGGTCAGCCCGCATCACGGTGCTGCCATCCTTGCCGTGGATGCGGTATTTGTACAGCTCTCCCTCGGCAAGGCCGGGTACAAAGCCGCTCCACACGCCGGTGTCGGCCTTCTGCATGGGAACGCCCGGCCCCCAGCCGTCAAAGCCGCCGCAGATCTCCACAGCCACAGCACCCGGGGCCCACACGGCAAACCGCCAGCCCTCCTGCCCAAAGTCATCCCGGCAGGGGTGCGCGCCCAGCACACGGTAGGCATCAAAGCATTCGCCCGCAAAGAACGAGCGGTCGATGGTGGGAAAATTCATGCAGATTTCTCCTTTTCTCAACGGGATACACCCGGTCATATTTACCAATAATTTTTAATCAAAATCGTCACACTTGCTGATTTTAACAGAGACTATGTAGAAAATTTATCAAACATCCACACAATTGGCGGAGTTTGTGGTATACTGAGCCTGCCGCTGCTGAGCGGCAGAAGAAATGATATGGGAGAGAGTAACTATGGCATGGTATGATACCGCAGTTTTTTATCACATTTATCCGCTGGGCCTGTGCGGCTGTGCGCACGAAAACGACGGCCAGCCCACACCGGGCGCGTTCGCAAAGCTGAACGCCTGGGCCGAGCATGCCTCCAAAGATCTGGGCTGCACGGCCATTTATATCGGCCCGCTGTTCGAGAGCGGCTCCCACGGCTATGATACCATCGATTACCGCCGGGTGGACCGCCGCCTGGGTACCAACGAGGAGTTCAGGGAGTTCGTGGCCAACTGCCACGCCCGGGGCCAGAAGGTCATTGTGGACGGTGTGTTCAACCATGTGGGCCGGGACTTCTTTGCCTTCAAAGACCTGCAGGCCAACCGCGAGAACGCCCGTTATAAGGACTGGTTCTGCGATGTGAACTTCTGGGGCAACAACGAGTACAACGACGGCTTTTCTTACGGCAACTGGGGCGGCTTCAACCTGCTGGTCAAGCTGAACCAGCGTAACCCTGAGGTGCAGAACTACCATTATGATACCATCCGCTTCTGGGTCGATGCATTCGACATTGACGGCATCCGGCTGGATGCAGCGGATGTGCTGGACTTCGACTTTATGAAGGGCCTGCGCCGCCTTGCCAACGAGGTCAAGCCTGAGTTCTGGCTGATGGGCGAGGTCATCCACGGCGATTACAGCCGCTGGGCCAACCCTGAAATGCTTCACTCTGTTACCAACTATGAGCTGCACAAGGGCCTGTGGAGCGGCCACAACGACCACAACTATTTTGAGATCGCACACACCATGCGCCGCCTGCAGGGACTCTGCCACGACACCCGGCTCTATACCTTCTCGGACAACCACGATGTGGAGCGCCTGCCCAATAAACTGCGGAACAAGGCGCACATCCGGCACATTGCAATTCTAGTATACACGCTTTGGGGCATTCCGTCCATCTATTACGGCTCCGAATTTGGCATCGAGGGCAAAAAGGAGTGGGGCAGTGACTGGCCCCTGCGCCCCTGCCTGGAGCTGGACAAATTCCGGGATGACCTGACCACCAACCCCGTCACCAGTGTGTACGCCGCATTGGGCAGGCTGAAGGCCGAATACCCGGCCCTGAGCTGGGGCGAGGTGAAGGAGCTCCAGCTGACCACCCAGTGCTATGCCTTTGCCCGGGTGCTGGATGGAAAAGCCCTCGTGGCCGTATTCAACAACGGCGACGGCCCGGCGGAGATGGAATTCCAGCTGCCGGTGGAGGCCAACACTGCAACGGACCTGCTGGCCGATACCGTGGGCGCTGAGAATGTGATGGTCAGCCTTGCATCTGGCCGGATGAAGGTCCAGCTGCCCTCCAATTACGCCACTGTCCTGCGTCTGGATTGACAGGACACCTGTCATGCACTATTATAATAGGGAAAAATGCTGACAGGGGGAACAACAATGAACGCAGCACAGCGCCGGGAAAAGATCTTGCAACAGCTTCATGGGGCCAGCGCACCCATCAGTGCCAGTGCACTGGCCGCAAAGCTGGGGGTCAGCCGCCAGATCGTGGTGGGGGACGTGGCCCTTCTGCGGGCAGGCGGGGCCGAAATTGAGGCCACCCCGCGCGGGTATCAGTTCCACCCGACCCCCGGCGGCTACACCGGCATCCTGGCCTGTGTGCACAGGACTGCCGATGAGATGCGCACCGAGCTTTACACGGTGGTGGATCAGGGAGGCGTGGTGGTCGATGTGGCGGTGGAAAACCCGCTTTACGGCGAGCTGCGGGGCAACCTGAACCTTGCCAGCCGATACGATGTGGATACCTTTATCACCCAGGCAGCCAATACCCCGGAGTGCCTGCTCAGCCGGATGACCGGCGGCGTGCACCTGCACACCCTCCGCTGCCCGGATGAAGAAACATTCCAGAGGATCGAAGCCGCGCTGAGAGAGAAAGGAATTCTCTATTGATATTGTAAGAAAACTCGAACAAGCTGTCTATCCCCGAAAAACGAAAAGCGTTGGATATCCAACGAAACAATGAAAGTGGTGGATTATTTTGGACATCCGCATTGAAAAGACTGACCGCGCCATCGAAAAGGCATTCATGGAACTGCGTGCCCGCCAGCCGCTGGAGAAGATCAGGATCAAAGACCTGTGCACACTGGCCAAGGTGAACAAATCCACCTTTTATGCCCATTATGAGGATATCTATGAGCTGTCCAGCCGGTTGGAGAACAAGCTCATCCATGTCATTCTGGACAGTGTGCCCAATGTGGGGCTTACCGCTGCACACACAGAGCAGCTGACCCGTGAACTGTTCCATGCCTTTGTTCAGAACCAGGAGGCGGTGAACATCCTTTTCTCCGGGGCAAGGCAGGGGATCTTTGCCAACTGCATTGAAAAGGGTCTGCGAGACCGTCTGGCTGCCAAAGACCCCGCTTTTGCAGCGGACCCCGACCGGGGCATCCTGCTTTCGTTCTGCGTGCAGGGCTGCTTCTATGCCTTTGCCAACAACAGCGGCCAGATGGACGTGGAACATCTGGTCGATCTGCTGGCTGTGATCGCCAAGGCGGCGCAAAGCCTGAACCGATGACAGAATCGTAATAATGAGAAAGGCTCCTGCGAAAGCAGGAGCCTTTCTCATTTAAAATACATGGAAACCGGTTCTTTTTATTGTTTCAATTCATGGCTCCGGCCTTGGTAAACATCTGCTCGACCTGCGCGGCGAGCAGGCTGTGCTCCGGCGCTTCCAGCAGGGGGTCTGCTGCCAGCAGAGCGGCGGCCTCGGCCTGAGCGGCGTGAAGGGTGCGGGTGTCGTTCATCAGGTCGGCGATCTGCAGGGTGGGCAGGCCGTGCTGGCGGCTGCCGAAAAAGTCGCCGGGGCCGCGGGTCTCAAGGTCGAACTGCGCCACGGCAAAGCCGTCCGAGGTGGAGCAGAGGAACTTGAGCCGCTTCTGGACGCTCTCGGCGGTGTTGTCGCTGACAAGGAAGCACCAGCTCTCGGCGGCACCCCGGCCCACGCGGCCCCGCAGCTGGTGCAGGGCGCTCAGGCCGTAGCGCTCGGCATTCTCGATGACCATGACGGTGGCGTTGGGGACATCCACGCCCACCTCGATGACGGTGGTGGATACCAAGGCATCCAGCCGGCCGGCTTTGAAATCGTCCATTACAGCGGCTTTTTCCTTTGGCTTGAGCTTACCGTGCATCAGGCCGACCCGGCGGTCGGGGAGAAGGGCTTTGGCAATGTCCTCGTAGTAACTCTTCACGGCGTTCAGCCCGCCGTCCGGCGTGTCCTCGATGGCGGGACAGACGATATATACCTGCCGTCCGGCTCCGATCTCCCGGTCAAGAAAACCGTAGAGGTCCCGCCGCTTTTTTCCGGTGATGCACCGGGTCTTGACGGGCTTGCGGCCCGGGGGCAGCTCATCGAGGATGGAAATGTCCAGATCACCGTAGATCAGCAGGCCCAATGTGCGTGGAATGGGCGTGGCGCTCATCACCAGCAGATGGGGGTTCACAGCCTTTTCGGCCAGCATTCCGCGCTGGCGCACGCCGAAGCGATGCTGCTCGTCCACCACAGCCAGACCCAGCCGGGCAAACTCCACGCCCTCGCTCAGGATGGCGTGGGTGCCCACCACAAGGTCGGCTTCGTCATTGCGGATAGCAGCCAGCGTGGTGCGGCGGGCGGCGGCTTTCATACCGCCGGTCAGCAGGGCCACACGCATCCCGAAGGGGGCCAGCATCCGGTTCAGATTCTCTGCGTGCTGGGCGGCAAGGATCTCGGTGGGGGCCAGCAGGGCCGCCTGGTATCCGCTGCGGATGCAGGCCCAGATGGCGGCGGCGGCAACCAGCGTCTTGCCGCTGCCCACATCGCCCTGCAAAAGGCGGTTCATGGAGGTGCTGCCGGACAGATCGGTCAGAATTTCGTCTACGGCCCGGCGCTGGGCACCGGTGGGGGAGAAGGGGAGCGATGCCCAGAAGGGGGCCGGGTCAAGCCGCTGCATGGGTGCACCGGTGGAGGCGCTGCCCCGGTTCTTCATTCGTCCAATGCCCAACTGGAGCACCAGCAGCTCCTCGTAGATGAGCCGCCGCCGGGCTGCAAAAGCCTCCTCCTCTGTGGCAGGGCAGTGGATGGCCCGCACAGCATCGGCCTTGGAGAGCAGGCGGTATTTTTTCAGCATCTCCTCTGGCAGCGGGTCGGGCAGGAGTTCCGCATGGGGGAGCAGCTGCCGGATGCATTTTGCGATCACGGTGCTGGAAAGCCCCTCGGTCTGGGGGTAAACGGCCTCGAAGGGAGCGGCGGTGATCTGTGCCGCTGTGCGCACCTGCGGGTTGACCATCTGACGGCGAAGCATCCCGCCGGTCACGATGCCCTCAAAATAGTATTCCTGCCCCAGCTCCAGCTTCTGGGTGGCATAGGGATTGTTGAACCAAGTGATCTCCAGGCTGGAAACATCGTCCCCGGCGGTGATGCGCTCCATCCGCCGCCCGCCCGGCAGGATACGCCCGGCAGGTTTGGCGAACACCTCGGCCTTCACCACGCACTCGGTGTCTGGCGGGGCCTCGGCAATGGAGTAGGGACGGGAAAAATCGATGTAACGCCGGGGATAGTGGCAGAGCAGGTCGGCCAGTGTCACGATGCCCAGCTTCTCGAACCGCTCGGCGGTCTTGGGGCCGACGCCCTTCAGGTAGCGCACCGGCGTGTCCGGGGTCAGGGTGGTGTGATGTTCAGCGGGCATGGCTGGCCCTCCTTTCCGCAAAAACAGTATCCCCATTGTAACACGGGAACGGGGAAAAATCTGCCTTACAAAATTCGCTTTTGAAGATCCTCAACAGAAGGCAGCTGCTTTTCAAACTCTTCCGGCAGGCAGCTTGTGATACGGTATGCGCTGACTCCGATGGGTTTGCTCATATCTTTAAGGGAGTACTCTGCAACCAGATCGTTCTTGCTTTTGCAGAGAAGAAGGCCGATGGAAGGGTGATCCTGCTCTTTTTTCAGTAATCCATCTACCGCAGAAAGATAGAAATTGAGCTGTCCGGCATACTCTGGTTTGAATTCACCGGTTTTCAATTCGATCACAACATAACAGCGCAGGCTCAGATTATAAAACAGCAGGTCGATATAAAAATCATCACCGCCGACATTCAGATGATACTGGTTGCCCAGAAAAGCAAAGCCAGTGCCCAGCTCCAGCAAAAGCTTGGTGACATCTTTGACAAGAGCCTGCTCGATATCCCGCTCAAGCATATTTTCTTTCAAAGGGATAAAATCAAAGAGGTAGGGGTCTTTCATCGTTTGCAAGGCAAGCTCACTTTGCGAGGCGGGCAGACGAGCTTCAAAATTTGTGATTTTTGATGCAATGGCCTGACGTTGATATAATCCACCCTCAATCTGATGAATCAAAACATTCCGAGACCAACCGTTTTCAATAACTTTTTCAGCGTACCATAGGCGTTCTTCTGGTGAGGAAAGCTTATCCAGGAGAACGGTATTGTGTCCCCACGGAATTTGTGCAACAGGTTGTTGCACAAATTCCTCGTCAGGGTAAGCAAGTGCAAATTTTGCCATATACTTCAAGTTCCGAACGGAATAACCGGAAGCGTCCGGAAAAGCAAGTTTGATATCGGCAGAAAGGCTTTCAATGAATTTGCTGCCCCAGGTCTTATGTGCATTGATCGTATTGCCGATCGTATGGTAGAGAAGCAGAAGCTCCCGGTTGACACTGACAGATGCGCGATACTGTGCCGCGCGAATTTCCTGCTTGATGGATTCAACGGTATTCAGATATTCGCTGGAATTCAAGAGCACTTTGCCGACCCCCTTCGCAAAAATAGTATCCCCATTGTAACACGGGAACGAGGAAAAGAAAAGCAAAACAAAAAATCCCGGAAGCAGCAGCTTCCGGGAACTTTTGGAGGTGACGACCAGATTTGAACTGGTGGATGAGGGTTTTGCAGACCCTTGCCTTACCACTTGGCTATGTCACCGTGTCAGCGAAAATCATTATACTATATGCCGCCGCCCCTTGTCAAGACCGAAATGCGCCCCGCCGCGAAATCTTTCACCCCCAAAGCAAACGGGCACCGCTCGGCTTGCGGTGCCCGTTTTTTCAGAGGTGGTATCCACACAGCGTATCCCCAACGCCCACCGTAAGGTGCCGACAGCCGCACGGTTGTGCGGCTGCGCGACGATTTGAGGATAGAAAGGAAAAGCAATTCATGTGTTCGAATCACTACGGGTACAATACAACGAAGACGGCACTTTGTAAAGCGACAATCTGTCATGCAAACATGAAGGAATGTCATGTTTAGATACCTCTCCGCCCTCCGCCGTCCAAAATTGTCAAAAACGCCGAAAATCCGACCTTGCTCCCGGCGCAGGGAAGGGGTATAATCCTACTATGAAATATTATCATACGACGGGAGTTGTCATGGATACTAAGAAATTAGAGGCTCTGCTCACCGCCGTGGAGCTGGGCAGCTTCACCCGCGCCGCCGAGGTGCTGGGCTACACCCAGTCCGGGCTCACCCACATGATGAACAGTCTGGAAAAGGATCTGGGCTTCACGGTGCTGGTGCGGGGACGCAGCGGCGTGCGTCTGACGCCCTCCGGGCAGCGCATACTGCCCATGGTGCGCGACTGTCTCGCCTCCGTCTCCGCGCTGGAGCGTGAGATCACCCTCATCAACACCCATAAGGAGGACAGCGTCCGCGTGGCGGCGTATGAGTCCATCGCCCGTCATTGGCTGCCGGAGATCATCCAGCAGTTCCGCCGCGAGCACCCGGATGTCACCGTGGACATCCAGATGGGCAGCGTGGACGAGGTCTACCGCTGGGTGGCGGAGGACAGGGTGGATATGTGCTTCGCCAGCCGTCAGGAGCCTATGCCGCTGGAGTGGACGACGCTCCGGGACGACGAGCTTCTTGCCATCCTGCCGCCGGACTACGACAGCGGGGAGGAGGTATTCCCGGTGGAGGGCTTCGGCGATCAGGAGTTCCTCATGCCCTCCATGGGCTTCGACAAGGACATCCTCCGCGTCCTCAACGCGCACGGCGTCGCGCCGCTGATCCGCACCACGCAGGTGTCCGACAGTGCCGTTATCTCCATGGTGGAGCACGGGCTGGGCGTCAGCGTCCTCTCCCGCCTCGTCCTGCGGGGGCGGCAGAACAGCGTCCGCGCCCTGCCTCTGGAGCCCCGCGCCGTCCGGGAGCTGGGCATTGCCTCCCGCCCCAAAAAGGAGCTGCGTCCCATCGTCCGCCTGTTCATCCGTCAGGCGTGCGAAATGATCGAAAAAATGTAAAGGAAACCGTTATGCTGCACTTTCAAGAACTGACACCGCAACACGGCGCGCTGCTGCGCCGTTACTACGAAGATTGTGACTACCGCCTGTGCGAATACTCTCTGGGCGTCAAGCTCATGTGGCGGGATTACCTGCACCCCTCCTTCGCCGAGACGGCGGGCTGCCTCATCGTCCGCAACCGCATCGAGGGGGAGTACGTGTTCGACTACCCCATCCTCTCCGCCGACGGCGACGGGGACGCCGCCCTCCGCGCCATCGAGGGCTACTGCGCCGAAAAGAACGTCCCGCTGGTGCTCTCCGTGGTGCCGGAGGACAAGGCGTCCCAGCTGGTGCTGCGCTATCCCCGCTGCCGCGTTATCAGCGAACGCCCGTGGAAGGACTACCTCTACCGCACGGCGGAGCTGTCCGCCTTCGCCGGACGCCGGTACAGCGGCCAGCGCAACCACATCAACAAATTCCGCCGGGACTACCCCGACGCGGAGTTCACCCCCCTCACGGACCCCGCCGACTCCCGTCTGGCGGCGTTCTGGACAGACTACGCGTCGGAGTTCCACAAATCCGGCCCCCTGGCGGTGCAGGAGCTGTCGCTGGCGCGTGAGATGTTCGACCTGCTGGCGACCGGTTGGTTCCGCGCCGGCGGCATGATGGCGGAGGGTCGTCTGGTGGCGGTCTGCTTGGCGGAGAAATGCGGCGATACGCTGGTGAACCACATCGAAAAAGCCCTCTACTCCCACGCCGGGGCGTACCCCGCGCTGGTGCAGTCCTTCGCCACCCACTACGGCGGCGACTGCCCGTGGTGCAACCGGGAGGACGACGCACGGGACAAGGGTCTGCGAACCTCCAAGCTGCAATACCTGCCGGAGTGCCTCGGGGGCAAGGTGCGTATCGAGGTCACCACGGAGCTGGACGCGCTGAAAGCCGTCCCCACCCTCAAGACGGAGCGGCTGACCCTGACGCCCCTGCGCAAGGCCGATATTCCCGCCTACAGCGCCCTGTGTCTGGACGACGACCGCAACCGCTGGTGGGGCTACGACTACCGCGCCGATCTGGGGGATCGCCCCTTGACCGAGGACTACTTCTACACCGTGGCGCGGGAGGACTTTGCCGCCCGCCGCGCCGTGAACTTCGCCGTCCGCCTGCGGGGCAGGCTCATCGGCGAGGTGGTGCTCTATAACCCCGATTTTCGCGGCGGCTTTGAGCAGGGCTGCCGCATCGCCCCGGAGTACGCCGGCCACGGCTACGGCACCGAGGCGTTCGCCGCCGCCGCGGATTGGGCACTGTACCGTCTGGGGCTGGCGCGTGTCACCGCCAAATGCTTCCGGGAGAACGAGCCCTCCCGCAGAATGCTCTCCGCCTGTATGCGCCCCAGCGGCGAGGACGAGACGTACTTCTACTTTGAAAAGCTGGTATAAGCGAAAGCACCTCCGCGCACACTATGCCCGGAGGTGTTTTTTCATGCAGTATGAGACGTTGACCGACCTTTTGAACAACGAGGCCGCCGCCTACGACTATTTCTACGCCCTCTCCCCGGAGATGCAGACGAAGCTCCAGCAGCGGGGAGCCATCCGCGACCTGCACCAGCTGAAGCAGGCGGCCGCCGACATTGAAGCCCATACCCGCCCCGCCGCCTTCTGAAAACAGGGGGGAGGGAACACCCTCCCCCCTGCGTGTCGATAAACCCCGCTGCGCGTGCAGTTCTTCTTCCTCACAAGGGGGGAGCTTGAGGGGGCAAAGCCCGCCTCGAATCGGATCAAATGCCGCGCTAAGCCTTGCTTTGCAAGGCGTGCGTGGAGCGAAGCGATTATTTTCGTGCGCTTCGCGGCACGAAAATAACGGCATTATTTCAGGCTGTCGAGAAAAGCCAGCGGCTTTTTCGACAGCCTGAGGGGAGGGAATACCCCCCCTGTTTTACTGCGAAGGCTCCTCCGCGTCGCCGCCGCTCTCCTCCGCGATATACAGCTCCTCGCACCTTTGCTGCGCCTCAATGAGTATACGCACAGCCTTTTCCGCGGCACGCGCCATGACGAGGTACATTTCCTTATACGGTTGCTCTGCCATAGCCATCACCTCTACGCCAGTATAGGACAATTTAGACCTAATTGCAATAGGACAATTCGGCATAATATAACCGGTGATGTATATGGACCGACTGCGGCAGCTCCGAAAAGAGCGGGGCTATACCCAAATCAAAATGCAGATGCTGACCGGCATCGACCAGAGTGCCTATTCCAAGATCGAGCGCGGCGAGCGGTATCTCAGCTTTGAGCAGTGCCGCCGTGTGGCGGTGGCACTGGGAACCAGCATGGACTATCTTGCGGGTCTGACGGACGAGAAAAAGCCCTACCCCCGCGCCAAGGAATAAAAAAACAAGACCGCCCCGGCGGTCTTGTTTTTTTATTCCTTGGGCTCTTCTGCGGGCGAAGATTGTTTCTTACTTTTTACCAATGCCAGCACAGCCATAAGTACACAGACACAGCACCACACAGCCCAGACGATAAGATCTCCGTATACCTTGGCGGTGAAGCCGAGAAGTGCGGCTGCGCCATAAATACAGATCATGGCGATGTTTCCGCCCTTTCCGCCCTTACGAGTCGCCACAGAGACGATACCGCCTGCAATCAGCAGAATTGCGACGATGATTCCGGCTGCACTGTCATTTCCCTCTGCACCCATAGCCTCCAGAACGCCCACAGCGCAGGATTGGAAAACAATGACAATGGAAAGAACCATCGAAATAATGCCGGAGACCAGCTTCCACGTTTTCATCCCATCTACCTCCTTACTCCGCGATTTGATACGTTTCGATTACCTTATCACTGGAAAGGCTGAAGGAAGCCTTTGCCTCCACCTCTACCGGGGAAGTGGTATTTGACAGGATATACGCTTCCTGGCAATTCAGCGTTGCTCCGGTTTTCAAATCCTTCATCTGATTGTCCGAGTTATACCCGTCTGGTGCGTCGATAAAGTAGGCGTGTTCCAGCTCAACACCGTCTTGAAATGCCGTGACAAGAAGGGAAATCATTGCGGAAGCATTTTCTTCACTGTTGTTCGTGAAATCATAGCTGACGATGATAACATCGTTGCCATCGTAGTCCTTTGCCAGAGCTGCCCCGGTGAACTTGACAGCGTACTTATCCAGTGTGCCCTCGCCGACCTGTTCGGATTTGTTTGCACTGCTTGTTCCGGTGGTGTCACTACCCGAAGGACTGCTGCTTCCGCAGGCTGTAAGCGCGAGAGAAAGGAGTAACACCACAATCCATATCCATGCTTTTCTCATAATTCTGTCTCCTCTGCAAAATATACCAAAGTGGGATGTTTACATTATACCAGTTTGGGATAATAAGTCAAGAGGTGGAAGCGAATATGAGGATAAAGGATCTACGGAAAGCGCGCCGCATCACGCAGTTGAAGATGGCGATGGATTTGAATATGTCGCAGAACACCATCAGCCGCTACGAAAGCGGCGAGCGGGAACCGGGTATTGCTGAGCTGATACGCATTGCGGACTATTTTCATGTAAGTATTGATTATCTCGTGGGGAGGACAGACGACCCCACGCTATGCAAATAAAAAAACAAGACCGCCCCGGCGGTCTTGTTTCCTTTTATCTCTGGTACTCGAACTCCAGGTCGTACATACTCACGATGTCGCCGTCTTGGATCCCCATCTGCTCCAGCGTGTCGAACAGCCCGCTCTGGCGCAGCATCTTGTCGAAATACATCCGGCTCTCGTAGTCGGAGAAATTGATATTCCCCATAAGCCGCTGGAGCCACGGCCCCTCCACCAGCCACGTGTTGTCCTCTCGCTCAATGTGCAGCGGCTCCGAGGTGTCCACCACCGGCGGCTTCGGCACATACTCCGGCTCGTACACCGTCACCGGCGGCAGCTCACTGAGCCGCTGCCCGATGCGCTGCACCAGCTCCCGCGTCCCCTGATGGGTGGCGGCGGACATGGCGAAGAACTCATAACCCTGTCCCTCCACATGGGCGCGGAAGGCGTCCAGCATCTCCGTGTCCGCCAGCAGGTCGATCTTGTTCGCCACCACGAGCTGCGGGCGGGTGGCCAGCTCTGGGCTGTACTCCCGCAGCTCGCCGTTGATGGCGTCAAAGTCCGCGATGGGGTCGCGCCCCTCGCTGCCGGACACATCCACCAGATGCACCAGCAGGCGGCACCGGTCAATGTGCCGCAGGAAGTCGTGCCCCAGCCCTGCGCCCTCGCTTGCGCCCTCGATAATGCCGGGGATGTCCGCCATGACGAAGCTGACGCCCTCGTCCACATACACCACCCCCAGATTGGGATACAGGGTGGTGAAGTGGTAGTTGGCGATCTTGGGGTGCGCCTTGCTGACCACGCTCAAAAGCGTGCTCTTGCCCACGTTGGGGAAGCCCACCAGCCCCACATCCGCCAGCAGCTTCAGCTCCAGCACCACGTCGTGGCTCTCACCGGGCAGCCCCGCCTTGGCGAACCGGGGCACCTGCCGTGTGGGGGTGGCGAAATGCTGGTTGCCCCAGCCGCCGCGCCCGCCCTTGCACAGCACGAAGGGCGCGTTGTCGGACATGTCCTTGATGATCTCGCCGCTCTCCGCGTCCCGCACCAGCGTCCCGCGGGGCACCCGGATGGTCAGGCTCTCGCCGTCCTTACCGGTCTTGCGCCCGCCCTGACCGTCCACACCGTTCCCCGCCACATACTTGCGCTTGTAGCGGAAGTCCATCAGCGTGGACATATTGTCGTCCACCTGCAGAATGATGTCGCCGCCGTTGCCGCCGTCGCCGCCGTCGGGACCGCC
>OHIY01000416.1_pt1 | contig 24171 bp, 15 predicted proteins | sample 1568351 | NCBI WGS metagenome assembly OHIY01 (sample SAMEA3879547, study PRJEB24766) | human gut metagenome | biome: human-associated habitat; feature: feces | place: USA | collected 1985/1987 | reverse complement strand
ATTATCTGGCAGAAAGAAAACCCCATGCCGGAGAGCGTGAAAGACCGCCCTACCCGCTGCTATGAACATATCTTTCTGCTTACGAAGTCAAAGAAGTATTTCTATGACGCAGCCGCCATAGCCGAGCCGTTAGCCCCCACAACGGCGGCGCGGTACCGCACCGGGCGCAGCGCGGGACAGAAATATGCGGACGAAGTACCCGGACAGGGGAACGTACAGGGGCTTAACCGGGCGCGAAGCGGCAGCTACTACGACGAAGCCCTCATGCCGACCATGCGGAACAGGCGGGACGTGTGGCTTATCAATACCGTTCCCTACAAGGGCGGGCATTTCGCCGCGTTCCCGCCAAAACTTGCCGAAACCTGTATCAAGGCGGGCTGTCCGAAAGGCGGCGTTGTGCTTGACCCCTTTTTCGGCAGCGGCACGACGGGGGCAGCCGCAAAGCAGCTTGACAGGCATTATATAGGCATTGAGATAAACGCCGAGTATTGCGCCCTTGCAAGGGCGCGGATTGGAGGGACAGACACATAAAACAATATAAGGCGCGTGAAAAAGTCACGCAGAAAATGACCCGCGAGGGGGCTGTCGAGGTAAACGCCGCTACCGGGAAAAAGAAACGTATCAGCAAGCGGATAAGGGACGCGGACTTTGCAAAGACCGAAGCCCCACCGCAGCCGGAACAGGCAGCGCAGCCCCTACCGGGCGGCACAGCTCCCGCGCCCACAGCCGACACGCCGCCGCTTCCCCATGCGCCGGGGGCAGAACGGGAACAGGACACCGCCGCAGCCGAGCGCGTCTTGGAGCGTATCGACGGGGCGCGTACCAGAAAGGCGAGTAAAAAAGCGGCGAGGAAAGCACAGGCAGAAGCCACAGCAAAAGAAAAATCTTCCCGCTTGCAGTTTACCGACGAGGAACGGGCAACGCCGGAGCTTGAAAGGTATATCCGAAAATCGGACAAAGCAGCCGACCGTCTGGACGCGGCAAAGGCGGCTATCCCCAAAGAAAAGAAACTTGTACGGGAGCGCACCTTTGATGAAGCCACCGGGAAAGGCAAGACCCGCCTACATTTTGAGGAACAGGAAAAGCCCATAGGAAAGAATAAGCCCCACAATAACCCGCTATCCCGCCCCGCACAGGAAGCGGGTATTTTCGTCCACAACAAGATACATTCCGTTGAAAAGGACAATTCCGGCGTTGAGGGGGCGCACAAATCCGAAGAACTGGCAGAGCGCGGCGCAAAGTACGGGGCGCGGAAAGTCAAGGAGGGCTACCGCAGCCACAAGCTGAAACCCTACCGGGCGGCGGCAAAGGCAGAGAAAGCGGCGTTCAAGGCGAATGTGGATTTTCAGTACCATAAAGCCCTGCATGACAATCCGCAGATTGCGGGCAATCCCCTTTCCCGCTTCATGCAGAAGCAGCAAATCAAGCGGCAGTATGCAAAGTCGGCAAGGAAAGGCGGCGCAAAAACGGCGCAGAAAGCCGCAGAGAACACCCGCAAGGCGGCAAAAAAGACCGCCGAGGAAACAAAAAAGGCAATCGCTTTTGTAGGGCGGCACCCGGCGGGCGTATGTATCGCCGTTGCCGCGCTGCTCTTATTCATCATGGTATCGGCGGGGCTTTCCTCTTGCGGCTCCATGTTCTCCGGCAAGACCGAGGAGCTCATCCGCCGCTTGAAGCGGGCCCGCATTGCCCGCCAGCGCGTGGAAATCTACAAGCCCTCCATCGACACCCGCTATTCGGAGGGCGACGTCGTGTCGCACGACAGCAACTCCGTAACCTCCACGCCCGTCGACGCCGCGGCCAGCATTCTGCTGCTGGCCGGCGAGGCCGAAGTCGTGGGCATCGACGAAGCGCAATTTTTCGACGAGGGGCTGGCCGACGTGTGCAACGAGCTGGCCAACAGCGGGAAGCGCGTCATCGTGGCCGGGCTCGACATGGACTTCAAGGGCATCCCCTTCGGCCCCATGCCGGCCCTCTGCGCCATAGCCGAGGAGGTGACGAAGGTACACGCCATCTGTCTGCGCTGCGGCGCGCCGGCCTACGTGTCCCACCGCATCGTGGCGGGCGAACGCCGCGTCATGCTCGGCGAGCAGGAAGAGTACGAGCCCCTCTGTCGCAGCTGCTACCAGAAGGCACTGCGCGAGGCCCAGGACCGGCCGACGGCCGACAGCTCCCGGCGCGATGGCTGACGCCGCAGACCGCACGCCCGGGACCGCTCTGCGCGTCGTCCGTCTCACTACGGGCTACGGCCGCGGCCGGCGCCGACGCGCGGTGTCGACGGACCTCGACGCGGCGCTCCCCGAGGGGTCGCTCACGGCCCTGCTGGGCACGAACGGCGCGGGTAAGAGCACGCTGCTGCGCACGCTGGCCGGACTGCAGCCCCCACTCGCGGGCGACGTCTGGTGGCGGGACCGGCGCCTGCAGGACTATTCCGCCCGCGCGCTGGCCCGGACCGTTGCCGTCGTCCTGACGCGCCGCACCGCTACGGCCGGACTGACGGTGACGGACGTCGTGCGCATGGGGCGCATGCCCTACACGGGCTTCAGCGGCCGCCTGTCGGCCTACGACCGCGAAGTGGCCGACCGGGCGCTCGAACTGGCCGGCGCCGCCGCCCTCCGCCACCGCGACGTGGCGAGCCTGAGCGACGGCGAACGCCAGCGCACCATGATAGCCAAGGCCCTGGCGCAGCAGACGCCGGCCATCCTGCTCGACGAACCCACCGCCTTCCTCGACTTCCCGGGCAAGGTGGCCATGCTCCGCCTGCTGCGCACGCTGGCCCGCGAACACGGCAAGACCATCCTCTTCTCGTCGCACGACCTGGAGCTCACGTTCCAGACGGTGGGGCGCCTCTGGCTGCTCTCACCGGACGGGTTGACGGAGGGCTCGCCCCGCCAGTTGGCGGACGACGGCAGCCTGGAGCGTTTCTTCCAAGCCGACGGCGCCCGCTTCGACCGCGGCGCGCTCCGCTTCTCCGTGTGAGCGCCGCCGCCCTTTCACGACTTCTATCTTCTTCCACTATATGATTGTTTGCATTGCCGAAAAGCCGAGCGTCGCGTCCGACATCGCGCACGTGCTGGGAGCCACCGTCCGCCACGAAGGATACTTCGAGGGCAACGGCTACCAGGTGACGTGGACCTTCGGCCACCTCTGCGAGCTGAAGTATCCGGAGGACTACCGCCCGGAATGGAGGCGGTGGAGCCTGGCCGCCTTGCCCATGATTCCGCCCCGCTTCGGCATCCGCCTGAAACAGGACAAGGGCGTGGCCCGACAGTTCGCCATCATCCAGGGCCTCATGCAGCAGGCCGAGGGCATCATCAACTGCGGCGACGCCGGGCAGGAGGGCGAACTCATCCAGCGCTGGGTGATGCAGAAAGCCGGGGCGAAGTGTCCCGTCCGGCGACTGTGGATTTCGTCCCTGACGGAAGAGTCCATCCGCGAGGGCTTCGCCTCGCTCCGCCCGGCCGCGGACTACCAGTCCCTGTACGAGGCAGGCCTCTGCCGGGCCATCGGCGACTGGCTCCTGGGCATGAACGCCACGCGCCTCTACACGTTGAAATACGGACAGCGCGAGCGCGGCGGCAGCCCGCTCTCCATCGGCCGGGTACAGACGCCGACGCTCGCCCTCATCGTGCGCCGGCAACAGGACATAGCCCACTTCACGCCCGAACCCTACTGGGTGCTCACAACCCAGTACCGCGACACGACGTTCAACGCCGTGATGGACGACCCCAACGCCGACGAGCCCGCCCCCCAGGCCGACGAGGACAAGAGCGAGGCCCGCGGGACGACGAAAAAGGGATTTGCCACCGAAGCCGAAGGCCGGGCCGCCCTGGAACGTATCCGCGAGGCGCCCTTCACCGTGACCGCCGTGACGAAGAAAAAGGGGACGGAGGCGCCCCCTCGCCTGTTCGACCTGACCTCACTCCAAGTGGAGTGCAACCGTAAGTTCAGCCTCTCGGCCGACCGTTCGCTGCAAATCATCCAAAGCCTCTACGAAAAGAAGGTGACGACCTATCCGCGCGTCGATACGACCTACTTGAGCGAGGACATTTACCCCAAGTGCCAGCAAATACTCAACGGCATCGCGGGCCAGTACGGCGCGCTGCTCCAACCCTTGCGCGGCCGCCCGCTCCTGAAGCGGAAGAAAGTGTTCGACTCCTCGAAGGTGACGGACCACCACGCCATCATCCCGACCGGTATTGCGCCGCGCAACCTGACCGACGAGGAAGGGCGCGTCTACGACCTCGTGGCGCGGCGCTTTATCGCCGCGTTCTATCCCGACTGCCGCTTCTCCTCGACGACCGTCCTGGGCGAGGCGGCCGAAGTCCCCTTCAAGGCGAGCGGTAAGGTCATCCTCGAAGCCGGCTGGCGCGACGTGCTGGCCCCGGCCGGCGCCAGGGCTGCGACAGATGCCCCGGCGACGGACCGGGAGAACGAGCGCCTGCTCCCCGACTTCGTGAAGGGCGAGAGCGGCCCCCACTCCCCCGACCTGACGCAGAAGATGACGCAGCCGCCGAAGCCTTACACCGAGGCTACGCTCCTGCGCGCCATGGAAACGGCGGGGCGCACCGTCGACAACGAGGAGTTGCGCGACGCCCTCAAGGAGAACGGCATCGGCCGGCCCTCCACGCGCGCCGCCATTATCGAGACGCTCTTCCGCCGCAACTACATCCGCCGCCAAGGCAAGGCGCTCGTAGCCACCCCGACCGGCGTGGAACTGATCGGCATCATCAAGGCCGAGCTCCTCAAGAGCGCGGAACTGACTGGCATCTGGGAGAAAAAGCTACGCGAGATAGAGCGCCGCGAATACAGCGCGCCGCAATTCATCAACGAGCTGAAGGCCATGGTCGGCGAACTGGTGCAGCAGGTCCTGGAGGACAACGAAGGGCACCGCATCGCCTGCCGGCCCGCCGCAGGGCCGCCCGCCGCCCCACAAGCGGAAAAGGCCGGGGCCGAGGCGCCGGAAAAGCCGAAACGGAAGGTGGTGCGCGCCGGAAGCACCTGCCCGAAATGCGGCATAGGAAAGGTCATCAAGGGCAAGACGGCCTACGGCTGCTCCCGCTGGAAGGAGGGCTGCGACTGGCGGAAGCCCTTCGCCCAAAAGAAGGCGTAGCTCCGCGGCCGGTCGCGCGCGCCACGGGCCTTAGCCCAGTTCGTACGGGGATAGGGCCAGTTTTTACGGGCCTTAGCCCCGTATTCACGGGAACGCAACAAGAACTTCGCGGCATTATCATCGGTCCCCGGCGGACCGTTCGGCAAAAAAAGCGTACCTTTGCCGCATCACATCAGACTATCCGACATGAAACAATACCTCGACCTCCTGCAACGCATCCTGGACGAAGGCGTCCGAAAAAGCGACCGCACGGGAACGGGGACGCTCAGCGTTTTCGGGCACCAAATGCGCTTCGACCTGGAAAAAGGCTTCCCGTTGCTGACGACTAAGAAGCTGCACCTGAAGTCTATCATCTACGAACTGCTCTGGTTTCTGCGGGGCGACACGAACGTGAAGTATTTGCAGGAGCACGGGGTCAGCATCTGGAACGAGTGGGCCGGTGCCGACGGCTCGTTGGGCCACATCTACGGCTACCAGTGGCGCTCGTGGCCGGACTATTCCGGCGGACACATCGACCAGATTGCCAACGTCGTGGAGCAGATCAAGCGCCAGCCCGACTCGCGCCGCCTCATCGTCTCGGCATGGAACGTGGCCGACCTGGACAAGATGAACCTGCCGCCCTGCCACCTGTTGTTCCAGTTCTACGTGGCCGAGGGACGGCTCTCGCTCCAGCTCTACCAGCGCTCGGCCGACACGTTCCTGGGCGTACCCTTCAACATCGCCAGCTACGCCCTGCTGCTCCAGATGGTAGCCCAGGTGTGCGGCCTGAAGCCCGGCGAGTTCGTCCATACGACGGGCGACACACACCTTTACCTGAACCATCTCGACCAAGCACGCCTGCAACTGACACGGACACCGCGCCCGTTGCCGCGCATAGTGATTAATCCCGACGTCAAGGACATCTTCAGCTTCCGCTACGAGGACTTCCGCCTCGAGGGCTACGACCCTTGGCCTCACATCCCGGCCCCCGTTTCCGTATGACTCCGCACGTTACCCTCATCGCAGCCGTCGCAGCCAATCGCGCTATCGGCTACCAGAACCGCTTACTCTTCCATCTGCCCGCCGACTTGCGCCGCTTCAAGGCGCTGACGACCGGGCACACCATCATTATGGGCCGTCGCACGTTCCTCTCTCTGCCGAAGGGGGCCCTGCCGCAGCGCCGCAACGTCGTGCTGTCGCGCCAGCCGGGCCTTACTTTCCCGGGGACGGAAGTCTACGGCTCGCTGCCCGAGGCCCTGGCCTCCTGCCGCGCCGACGAGCAGGTGTTCGTCATCGGCGGCGAGAGCGTCTACGCCGAAGCCTTGCCGTTGGCCGCGCGCCTGTGCCTCACGCACATCGAAGCGGTGCCCGAGGCCGCCGATGCCTTCTTCCCCGAATTCGACCCCTCCGCGTGGCGACAGATTGCCGCGGAGCGTCACGAACCCGACGAGAAGAACGCCTGGCCCTATACTTTCGCCGACTACGAACGTATCTGAATATTTCCATGAAGAAGCTGTTTTTCATTTTGCTCACGGTCTGGAGCCTCGCCGTCCCGGCCCGTGAAAAGGAGGTGCGTCTCAAAATCATCGAGACTACCGACATCCACGGCAACTACTTTCCCTACGATTTCCTGAACCGTCGGCCGGGCACGGGCGGCCTGTCGCGCGTCTGCACCTACGTGCGCAGTCAGCGCGAGGCCTTGGGCCGCGACGCCGTCGTGCTGCTCGACAACGGCGACATCCTGCAGGGTCAGCCCTCGGCCTATTACTACAACTTCATCGACACGACGTCGGTCCACGTCTGCTCGGCCATGCTCAACTACATGAGTTACGATGCCGGCACCGTCGGGAACCATGACATCGAAACCGGGCATCCGGTCTACGACCGCTGGACCGCGGCCTGCGACTTCCCCGTGATTGCCGCCAACGCTACGGACACGCGCACGGGGCAGCCTTACTGGAAACCCTACACTATTGTGGAGCGCGACGGCGTGCGCATCGGCGTGCTCGGGCTCATCACGCCGGGCGTCCCCACCTGGTTGCCCGAGAAGCTCTGGGCGGGCCTGCGCTTCGACGACATGGTCCGCACGGCGCGGCGCTACGTGGCCGAACTGCGGGACAAGGAGCACGCCGACCTCGTCGTCGGGCTGTTCCACTCGGGCGTAGGCAACCCCGCCGCCACCGGCGAGCTGAACGAAAACGCCACGCTCCAGGTGGCCCGCGAAGTAGCGGGCTTCGACCTCATCTTCTGCGGGCACGACCACCGCAAGGCCGACCGCTGGGTGGTCAACGCCGCGGGCGACAGCGTCCTGGTGCTCAACGCCGCGGCCTACGGCGCCAACGTTGCCGAAGCCGACGTCACGCTCCGCTACGACGGCGGCCGGCTCGCGGGCAAGGCCGTCAGCGGACGCCTGGTCGACGTGTCGCAACTGACGCCGGACCCCGACTTCTGCCGCACGTTCGCCGCGCAAGAGGAAGCCGTGAAGCGCTTCACGGAAGAGGTCATCGGGACCAACCGAACGGTCCTGACGACGCAGCCCGCCTTCTTCGGTCCCTCGGCCTTTGTGGACCTCATACACGACCTGCAACTCGAGCTCAGCGGTGCCCAGATCTCGTTCACGGCCCCCATCTCGTTCAACGCCACCATACCGGCCGGCGACGTCCACGTAAGCGACATGTTCAACCTCTACACCTACGAAAACCAGCTCTACGTGATGGAGCTCACGGGGCGTGAGATCAAGGACTACCTGGAGTATTCCTACGGCCACTGGACCCGGCAGATGGGCAACGCGGACGAGCACATGCTGCGCTTCCGGGCGGGGGCGGACACGCTGAAGGATGCCTGGCAGCGCCTGGCCTCGCCCAGCTACAACTTCGACTCGGCGGCGGGCCTGCGCTATACGGTGGACCTGACGAAGCCCGAGGGCCAGAAGGTCAGCATCCTGGGGCTGAGCAACGGCGACGCCTTCGCGCCCGACGCCACCTATCGCGTGGCCGTCAACTCCTACCGCGGCAACGGCGGGGGCGGGCTCCTGACCGAGGGGGCCGGCATCCCGAAGGACAGCCTGCAGGGCCGCATCGTGTGGAGTACGGACCGCGACCTGCGCTACTACCTGATGGAGACCATCCGCAAGCAGGGCACCATCGACGCCAAGCCCCGCAACGACTGGAAGTTTGTCCCCGAAGCGTGGGTGCGGCAGGCGGCCCCGCGCGACGCCGAACTCCTGTTCCGCTGATACTTTCCGCCCGCCGCAGCCCCGTCGCGGGCCGGCGGCGGGCACTGCGGCGCTTTTTTCGCAACTTTTTTGTGAAAAGACGGCCTGTTTTCAAAAATAAATCGTACCTTTGCCGCCGGTTTCGGATAAGAAGCCAAGGTTCAACCCTTATCGGGAGAGGTGCTCGAGTGGTTGAAGAGGCACGCCTGGAAAGCGTGTAAACCCCCAAAGGGTTTCGTAGGTTCGAATCCTATCCTCTCCGCACGAACGGTGTCTGTCGGTCCATGAGCTGACAGACACCGTTTTCGTTGTGCCCCTGTCGGAGGGGCGGCGGGCGGCGTCCGGCGGCGCGCGGTCCGAGTCGCGGCGACTCGGGTGTCCGTCGCGGGGAGCCGCCGGAGCAATCCGGCCGGGGTGCGGATAGTTTCGCGAAACACGGGCCTTAGGGGAATTTTTACGGGGATAGGCCCAGTTTTTACGGGGCTAAGGCCCGTAGCAGCCGGCCCCGGCCGCGGCAAGAGCGGGGCCGGGCGGGGCGGAACGGGGCCTAGCGCAACGGCGGGCGGGTGAGGTCCGCCGCGCAAAAGAGCCGGGCCCGGAATTTTTTTCCCTCAAAATGAAGCCGCGCCCCCTTGCGGACCGGCGGAAAAGCGTAACTTTGTCGCTACCACTTGTGTTGAACCCTTTTTCTTTCCTTACCTTACGCCATGCTACGAAACCACCTTGCCCTGCTTCTCCTCTTCTGCCTTCTCTTTCCCCCCGCCCGGGCGGCGCGCCCCGACGGCCTGCCGCGCAGCGACAAGGCCTGGGCAGCCTTTCTCGAGCAGCACGACCTGCTCTGGGACACGCTGACGGCCGACCCCGTAAAGCCGTCGTTCGACGGACAGTTGACGACGGGATACTACGCCGGCGCCATCATGGGGAACGGCAGGCTGGGGACGAACCTATACAAGCTGCGCGAAGGCGTCTACCGCCTGAACATCGGGCGAAGCGACGTAACCGAAGCGCGACAGCCCTACAATCTCTACAACTCGGCCCGCCTGCCCGTCGGCTACTTCACGCTCACCACGGCCGGCCGCCCCGTGGCCGAACGCCTGCGCCTGTCGCTCTACGACGCCACGACGCAGGGACGCATCGAGACGGACGCGGGCGAGATACGCTTGCGCACGTACGTCCACGCGACGGAGGACTACGCGGTCGTAGAGACGGAGGCCACGGGCAACGAGGCGGACTACGCCTGGGACTTCGTGCCGCAGCAGGCCGTAAGCCCGCGCCAGGTGTTCAACCACGACGCGCCGGCGGGCTACGTCGACGCGGCCGGCCGCTCGAACCCGGAGCCGGAACGCCGCCGCGCGGAAGGTTGCGAACTGCTGGTGCAACGGCTGGTCACAGACACGACGTTCCGCACGACGGCCCGCGTCTATGTCGTGGCCTGGCGGGAGATGCGGCGGAAGCGGCGGCGGCGCATCGTGGCTACGGTGGCGCAGGCACGGACCGAGGCCGAAGCCGTGGCGCAAGCGGTGGAGACGCTGGCCCGGGCGGCCGGGACGCCGCGCCGACAGGCCTGGTGCGCCCACCGCGACTGGTGGCACCGCTTCTACCGCGAGGCGGCCTTCCTCACCTTCCCGGACACGCGCCTCGAAGCGTTCTACTGGACACAATACTATAAGTTCGCCTCCACGGCCCGGCCGGGCTGCCCGCCGGTCGACTTGCAGGGCGTATGGCCCACGTGGGACACGCCCTGGACCGCCATCTGGGCGAACCTGAACCTGCAACTCACGTACTCGTGGCAGACGAAGGCCAACCTGGGACAGCTGGCGCAGCCGCTCTGGGACGCGCTGTGGGAACACCGCAGTAACCTGCGGCGCAACGTGACAGACATCCCGTCGCAGCGGACCTGGACCGACGCGGCCTGCCTGGGGCGCTCGTGCTCCTACGACTTTCACTCGCCGCTCGACCCGTCGCTGGCCAAACGCAACCAGTACGAGGCGGGCAACCTCATCTGGCTGCTCTTCTACTACTGGCAGCACTGTCGGGGCTACGGCGACGCGCAGCAGATGGCGGAACGCTTCTACCCGCTGCTGAAATCGGCCACGAGCCTGTTCCTCCACTTGCGCACGGAACGCGACGGCCGCTACGGCCTGCCGCCCACGGCCTCGCCCGAATACGGCAACCGGAGCGTCGGCCCCAACAGCAACTACGACCTGGCCAGCCTGCGCTGGGCGCTGCGCACCCTGCTCGAGACGGACTCCCTCCTGGGCCTGCACGACCCGCAACGCGCCGTGTGGGCCGACTTTGAACGGCGACTCGTCCCCTTCCCCTATGACGAGCGGACGGGCTATAAGGTGAGCGAGACGACGGCCTTTCTCGACACGACGCACCGGCACTACTCGCACTTGTTCATGATTTACCCTTACCGCATGGTGAACTGGGAGCGCCCGGCCGACCGGCCGCGCATGGCGCTGAGCGTAGGCCGGTGGAAGGGAAACCAGGGCTACTCGCGCACCGGCAAGGCGGCCATGCTGCTGGGCATGGGCGACGGCGACGGGGCCTGGCGGGAGATGCGCGCCTTCCTGGACCGCTTCGTCAAGCCCAACACGCTCTACGCCGAGACCGGGCCCGTGATGGAAACGCCCCTGGCGGCGGTGTGCACGGCCCACGACTTCTACCTCCAGGACTGGGGCGGCTGCATACGCGTATTCCCCGCCTTGCCCGCGGCCTGGACCGAAGCGGCCTTTGCCCGGATGCGGGCCGACGGCGCCTTCCTGGTGAGCGCAACGCGACAGGGGGGACGCACCGTGTGGGTAGAGATGACGAGCGAGAAAGGCGGGCCCTGCCGCCTGGCTACGGACATCGCGCCGGCGGCCTGCGTCGTCACCGACGCGGACGGGCGGCCCGTGCCCTTCCGGACAGAGGGGACGGAGCGGCCCGTACTCGTCGTGAACACGGAGCCTGGCCAGACGTTCCGCATCTGCCGGCGCGGCACGAAGGCCGCCCCGCCCGCTCCACTGCCGCACCCGGCGGCCGAGGCGCATCCCTATGGCGGCCGCCGCCCTAGCCGTTAACGGTGATTTTACGACTGTCGCGCTCCCTGTTTTCCACTTTTTCAGCCATAGAACTGTATATGTCGCATTTTTTGCCTAACTTAGCTTGCCAAATTGGCTAACTGGGCTCCGGCCCATCCCTGACCGCGCAGCCACTCGAGGTTGCGCCCTTTCGCTATGAATAGTAAAAAACGACATATCAATGATTTACAATTGGATCTACGAAGCGCCCTCTCCCGAGCGGGCCGCGGCGGCAAGCCAGCTGGCCCGGGAGCTGAGCCTCCATCCTACGCTCGGGAAACTGCTGCTGGACCGCGGTTTCACGAGCGCTGCCGAGGCGTACCGCTTCTTCAGGCCCCAGCTGACGGAACTGCACAATCCGTTCCTCATGGACGACATGCAGGCAGCCGTGGACCGGCTCAACGGGGCGATGGGCCGCAAGGAGCGCATCATGGTCTACGGCGACTACGACGTGGACGGGTGTACGGCCGTCGCACTGGTATATAAATTCTTACGGCAATACTACTCCAACGTCGACTACTACATCCCGGACCGCTACGACGAGGGCTACGGCATCTCGCGCAAGGGCATCGACCTGGCGGCCATGGAGGGCGTGAGCCTCATCATTGTCCTGGACTGCGGCATCAAGGCGGTGGAGGAAATCGCTTACGCCAAGTCGAAAGGCATTGACTTCATCATCTGCGACCACCACGTCCCGGACGAAGAGTTGCCGTGCGCCGTGGCCATCCTAAACCCGAAGCGGCGCGACAACCACTATCCCTACACACACCTCTCGGGCTGCGGCGTCGGCTTCAAGTTGATGCAGGCCTTCGCCGCCAGCAACGGGATAGAGTTCAACAAGCTGGTGCCACTGCTTGACCTCTGCGCCGTCAGCATTGCCTCGGACATTGTCCCCGTAGTAGGCGAGAACCGCATCCTGGCCTTCCACGGCCTGCGCCGCCTCAACTCGAACCCCAGCATCGGCTTGCGCGCCATCGTAGACGTATGCGGGCTGGGCGGCCGCGAGTTGTCGATGAGCGACATCATATTCAAAATCGGACCGCGAATAAACGCGTCGGGACGAATGCAGAACGGCCGCGAAGCCGTAGAGTTGCTCGTCGAGAAGGACTACGCCCAGGCGCTGGAGAAAGCCAACCGCATCAACCTCTACAACGAGGCGCGGAAAGACCTGGACAAGCAGATGACAGAGGAAGCCATCGAGCAGGTGACGGAACTGCCGGACTTGGACGCGCGCCGCAGCATCGTCATCTGTAACGAGAAGTGGCACAAGGGCGTCATAGGCATCGTGGCCTCGCGCCTGACGGAGCAGTACTACCGACCGGCCGTCGTGCTCACGTGTGCCGACGGCATCGCGACGGGCTCGGCCCGCTCGGTCTCGGGCTTCGACGTGTACCGCGCCGTACAGAGCTGCGCCGACCTGCTGGAGAACTTCGGCGGACACACCTACGCCGCCGGCCTCTCGCTCAAGGTGGAGAACGTCGAGGAATTCAGCCGCCGCTTCGAGGAATACGTGACGCAGCACATCCGCGAGGAGCAGACGCAGCCGAACCTGAACATCGACGCCATGATCGACTTCAAGGACGTGACGTTCCGTTTCTACCAACAGCTGAAGCGTTTCTCTCCGTTCGGTCCCGGTAACGAACGCCCCGTCTTCTGTACGCGCCGCGTCTACGACTACGGCACGAGCAAGGTCGTGGGCCGGGGACAAGAGCACATCAAACTGGAACTCGTCGACAACCGAAGCAACCGCATCATGAACGGCATAGCCTTCGGGCAAAGCTCACAGGCGCGCTACATCAAGACCAAGCGGGCCTTCGACATCTGCTACGCCATCGAGGAAAATTCCCACAAGCACGGCGAAGTGCAACTCCAGATAGAGGACATCCGCCCGTGCGAATGACGACGGGCCCCGCCGCCCGCAGGCGGCCGGCACAAGCACGAAACGCATGGAGTATCAGACTTTTTCATCCCCTACGGAGCAGGACTTCAAGGCCCTGCTCCGACAGTATTGGGGCTACACGGACTTCCGCGGCATACAGTTGGACATCATCCGCAGCATCGCGGCGGGGCACGACACCCTGGGCTTGATGCCGACGGGCGGGGGCAAGAGCATCACGTTCCAGGTGCCGGCCCTCGCCTGCAAGGGCATGACGCTCGTCGTTACGCCCCTCATCGCACTGATGAAGGACCAGGTGGCACACCTCTGCCGCCGCGGCATACGGGCCGCCGCCGTCTATTCCGGACAATCGAGGGAGGAGATGCTGCAAGTGCTGGACAACAGCGTCTTCGGCGCCTACAAGCTGCTCTACGTATCGCCCGAGCGGCTCGCCTCGGAAATCTTTCTCACCAAACTGCGGCGCATGACGGTGAGTTTCGTCACGGTGGACGAGGCGCACTGCATCTCGCAATGGGGCTACGACTTCCGCCCGGCCTACCTGGAAATCGCGCAAATACGCCGCCACCTGCCGGACGCGCCCGTACTGGCCCTGACCGCGACCGCCACGCCCGACGTGGTGCGCGACATCTGCCGCCAGCTGGCCCGCACCGACGCCGAGGCGCAACAGGCGCCGGACGACGGACTGAGCGGTTTCCACGTGTTCCGCATGAGTTTCGTGCGGCCCAACCTGGCCTACGTCGTGCGCCGAACGGACGACAAGCTGGCCGAACTGCTCCACATCCTGCGCAGCGTAGCGGGCGCGGCCATCGTCTATACGCGCAGCCGGCGCGGCACGGGCGACGTGGCGCGACTGCTACGGGAAAACGGCATCAGCGCCCTGAACTATCACGCCGGGCTGACGAACGTGGACAAGGACGTCAGGCAACGGGCCTGGCAGGAGGGGGCCACGCGCGTCATGGTGGCGACCAATGCCTTCGGCATGGGCATCGACAAGGCCGACGTCCGCTTAGTGGTCCACATGGACCTGCCCGACGCGGTCGAGGCCTACTTCCAGGAGGCCGGGCGCGCCGGACGCGACGGCAAGAAAGCCTACGCCGTGCTCCTCTACAACAACCGCGACCACGGGAAAATGTTGCGCCGCATACAGGAAACGTTCCCGAAGAAGGAGTACGTGAGAGACGTTTACGACAAACTGGCCTACTTCTTCGAGCTCGCCGTGGGCGACGGTTTCCAAGTGACCTACGAGTTCAACCTCGAGAAGTTCTGCACGTCCTTCAAGTTGTTCCCCGTCCCGGTCGTAAGCGCGCTGCAACTGCTCACCCGCGCGGGCTACCTCTACTACCGCGAAGAGGACGACAACGCTTCGCGCCTCATCTTCCTCATAAGCCGCGAAGCGCTCTACAACCTTCCGCCGCTGCCGCGCCGTTGCGAAGAGGTGCTGCAGACGGTGCTCCGCAACTACGGCGGCATGTTTTCCGACTACGTTTATATTGACGAAAGCCTCGTGGCCCGTTTCTGCGGGCTCACGGCCCACGACGTCTACGAAGCGCTCCGCACCCTGACGCAGCTGCGCATACTCCACTACATCCCCCGAAAGAACACGCCGCGCATCACCTACCTGACGCGCCGCGTCGACGTGGGGGAGGTCTACCTCTCGCCCGAAGTGTACGACCGCCGCAAGGAGAACTACGAGCAGCGCATACGGGCCATGCTGCAATACGCCACGGAGGACGACGAGTGCCGCAGTGCCTACCTGGTCCGCTACTTCGGCGAGGCAGCCCCGGCCGACTGCGGCCACTGCGACGTCTGCCTGTCCCGGCGGGGCCAGGCGCGGCGCTGGGAGCAACTGGCGCAGGCCATCCTGGACCAGCTGGCCGACGGACGTCCCCACCGCCCCGCCGAACTGCAACACGAGGGCTTCACCGACGCCGACCGCGACGAAGCCCTGCGCCACCTCGCGGCCGAGGGACGCATATCCCTCCGCGACGGCTTCTACACCGCCGCGCCGCAGCGCTGACTGCGGCCGCCCCTGCCCCATGCCGGCCATCGCCGGCCCCTTTCCCCACATTTATTCCAATTCACATCCCGCCCGCAGGGCTGACCGCGGCCGCCCCTGCCTTACATCGGCCGACGCCGGCCCCTTTCCCCATATTTGCTCCAATTCTTCCCCCGCCCACGGGGCTAAGGGAAGAAAAAACTGGCCCTAGCCCCGTAAAAACTGGGCTAGGGCCACGATTTACCGAAACTATCCGGCGGCCGCGCCTCTGCCTTCCGCCGACTGCGGGGCCGGACCAACGACAGCGGGTGCCTCCTTCGCTGTGAAGGAGGCACCCGCCGTTAACTTTTCGCTTGGGGTTAGACTTCAGGCCTCAGCTTTGGGCTCAACGGAAACCACGCTGCGGTTACGGTTGCCGCGGTGGAATGTCACAACGCCGTCGGTCAGTGCGTACAGGGTATGGTCGCTGCCCATGCCGACATTCTTGCCGGGATAGTGAACCGTACCGCGCTGACGCACGATAATGTTGCCGGCGATGCAAACTTGACCGCCCCAAATCTTAACGCCTAATCTCTTGGAAGCCGACTCACGGCCGTTCTTTGAACTACCTACGCCTTTCTTGTGTGCCATTTTCTTCTACTTTTTAGGGTTAAGCGATGACTTGTTTGATACTAAGTTCGGTGAACTGATGACGGTAGCCGTTCAGTTTGCGATAGCCCTTGCGGCGCTTCTTATGGAACACGAGCACCTTGTCCCCCTTGACGAGCGGAGAAAGTACTTCGCAGACTACCTTTGCGCCTTCGACCGTCGGCGCGCCGACAGTGACGGTGCCGTCCTTGTCTACCAGCAGGACTTTTTCAAATTCAACAGTCTGGCCATTCTCGGCGGCGCTGATGTGGTTCACAAAGATCCGGCGTCCTTCCTCAGCCTTGAACTGCTGACCGTTAATCTCTACGATTGCGTACATTATTAATTAGGATATAAACGGGTTTACTCCGTGAGGCGGGCCTCTTCGCGAAGCCACTTGTCCAGCCCCAGCGGACTCTAAAATCGGATGCAAAAGTACAACTTAAATTTGAAATACAACGGTTTAAGGGCGAATAAATTGCGGAATATGGTACAAAAGCCGGCCGCGGCGGCCGCAAAATGCCCGCCGCGGCCCGATTTCTCGAAAAAAAGGCGGCGCGGCCGGGCCACTTCGGACAATTGCGCGTATATTTGCAATAAGAAACACTTCATTAACCCTGACCGCAACCATGAAAAAACTTTTCGCTACCCTCCTACTCGGACTGGCTGTCGGCAGTGCGGCGGCACAGACGGCCGAAGAGGTCCGGCAAGACTTCTTCGGGCGCTTCAGCGAGACGGCGGCGCGCGAGGCCGCCGAGGCTATGATGCAGCAGAACCTGACGCCGGAGTGCCTCAATGCCCTCGAGTTCCTTTACGCCTACATGCCGGCCCCCGACATGGCGGACTATCCCCTTTCCTACTACATTTCCCAGACGGAGTGCGCCCTCAGGGCCCGCCGCGAGATGCCCTGGGGCACGAAGGTCCCCGAGCGGGAGTGGCGCCACTTCGTGCTGCCCGTCCGCGTCAACAACGAGAACCTGGACACGTTCCGTACGGCCTGCTACGAGGAGCTGAAGCAGCGCGTCGCCGGCCTCTCCATGCGCGACGCCGTGCTCGAGGTCAATCACTGGTGCCACGAGTACGTCACGTACCAGCCCTCGGACGCTCGCACCTCCGCGCCGCTCGCTACGATGCGCACCGCTACCGGGCGCTGCGGCGAGGAGTCCACGTTCACCGTCTCGGCGCTCCGTGCCATCGGCATCCCTGCCCGTCAGGTCTACACGCCGCGCTGGGCCCACACGGACGATAACCATGCGTGGGTGGAAGCATGGGTGGACGGCAAGTGGTATTTCCTGGGCGCCTGCGAGCCGGAGCCGGTCCTCAACCTCGGTTGGTTCAACCAGCCGGCCTCGCGCGGCATGCTCATGCATACGAAGGTGTACGGCCGTTACGACGGACCGGAGGACGTCATCAGTAGGACGCCGTGCTACACCGAAATCAACGTCACGCCGAACTATGCCCCCGTGGCCCGCACGACTGTCGTCGTCACCGACACGGCCGGGCAGCCGGTCCCCGGGGCCAGGGTGGAGTTCGGGCTCTATAACTACGCGCAGTTCTACACCGTGTGCCGCGCCCTGACCGACTCGGCCGGCTGCGCCTCCATTACGGCCGGTCTGGGCGACCTGCTGGCCTGGGCCGCCCGCGACGGGCGCTACGGTTTCGCGAAGTTCACCGTCGGGAGCGCCGACCGGGTCAGCGTCTGCCTGGACCATCGCGCCGGCGACAGCTTCAGCCTCGACCTCGACGTGACGCCGCCCGCTGGCCGCAACAACCTGCCCCAGGTGCCCGAGGCCGCCGTCCGGGCCAACGACCACCGCAAGGCTGTCGAGGACTCCATTCGCACGGCCTACGTGCGTACCTTCCCCGACTCGGCCCGCATTGCCGGCTTTGCGCGGCAGTCAGGGCTCGACTTCACCCGCATTCGCCCGCTCGTCGAGAAGAGTCGCGGCAACTACGCCGCCACGTTCGCCCTGCTCGAGCGCTACGGCACCGACGCCGCCACCCTGCTCGAGACGGTCAGCGACAAGGACCTGCGCGACTTTGAACTCTCCGTCCTGGCCGACCACCTGACGGCCGCCCGCTCCGGTGCCGACTCGCTCGGCGCCTGGGTGTCCTCGCCGACCTACCGCCACTACGTCCTCAGCCCGCGCATAGCCAACGAGCGCCTCACCCCGTGGCGCAGCTACCTGCAACAGGCGTTCACCGCCGCCGAACGCGACTCCTTCAGCCGGGCCCCGGAGCGCCTGGCCCTCTGGGTAATGCAGCGCGTGCGCACCGACAGCCTGCACAATCCGCTCCAGCTCTGCCTGTCGCCCGAAGCGGCCCTGCGCTGCCGCCTCGCCGACGTGGCGGGCCAGGGCCTCCTCTTCGTGGCAGCGGCCCGGTCGCTCAACGTCGCGGCCCGCATCGACGAGGTGACGGGCAAGGTGCAGTACGCCACCGACCGCACCGACGCGCCACGCTGGCAGACCGTCCCCTTCGACGACCAGCAATGGCGCAAGGCCATACTGGCCCAGGAGAAGGTGGCCCAGGCCCGCCGCCAGCTGGGACTGACCGCCGAACCGGCCGCAGCGGCCGACAGCCTCGCCGCCCCCGCCCCGCAGACCGCGGCCGCCCGCGGCGGGCGCCTCACCCTGACCTACACCCCGCGGCAGTACATGGAGAATCCCAAGTATTACTCCCACTTCACGCTGAGCCGCCTCGACAACGGCCTGCCCGTATTGCTCAACTATCCGGAAAACGACACGTGGCAACGCACCTTCAGCCACGCCACCGCAGTCGACGCCGGCGACTACCTCCTCACGTCCGGCACGCGCATGGCCGACGGCAGCGTGCTGGCCCACCTGGCCGTCTTCCCCGTGCGTCCGGGCCACGACGTCGAGGTCCCGCTCGTCATGCGCGAGGACCAGACCGGGCTCCAGGTCATCGGCAGCTTCAACTCCGAGAACCTCTACTTCGACGCCGAGAGCCAGGCCGTCAAGTCCATCCTCTCCACCACGGGGCGCGGCTACTTTGTCGTCGGGCTGCTGCGCGCCAACAACGAGCCCTCCAACCACATCCTGCACGACCTCGAAAAGCTCCACGCGGACCTCGAAAAGTGGGGCCGCCCCATCCTCCTGCTCTTCCCCTCACACGAAGAGTTGGAGCGTTTCGAGCACAACCGCAGCGAGTTCCCCAACCTGCCCGCCACCGTCCGCTTCGGCGTGGACAGCGAGGGCGCCGTAGCGGCCGACCTCTTCGGCAGCGGACTCGTCCCCTCGCGCGAGACGCCGCTCCTCGTTCTCGGCGACACGTTCAACCGTGTCGTATTCTGCGTGCAGGGCTACACCATCGGGGCCGGCGAACAAATCAAGCAGGCGGTGCGGAAACTGAAATAAGAACATCCCCGCCGGGGAACATACGGAAAAAGGAGCGCCGCGGCGCTCCTTTTTCTTTTGCGATAAACACGGAATGAGGCGGAGAGCCCCTGCGGTCCGGGCGGGATGGCGTTCGGTCGCGGGCCGGGCCAGGGCCGCAGAGGGTCAGAAATTGTAACGCAGCGTCAGCAGCGCTTCCGCGGGACGCAGACGGTAGGTGTCCGTGGTGACGTCGAAGAGCGAACTGCTCCGGATGACGTACAAGCGGCGGTTCGTCAGGTTGCGGGCGGCCAGCTCCGCCTCCCAATGTCCGTGCATATAGCGCATGCCGCCGTCCAGGAAGAGGTCGTGACGGAAGTGCCCTTCCTCCATTTCGTTTACGTTGTACGAACAGGTCGCGTAGAGCTGGAACTGCTTGACGGGAAAGACCGAGAGGTTCAGATAGGCCGAAACGTTGTCGAAGTGCGTGTTGTCCGCCAGCCCGTCCGTGCGCACCGACGAGCGGAGCCACGAGACACTGGCCTGCGCCACGATGTGCTCGTCCCAGAAGGTCTGGCGCATCGAGCCGTTGAGCGTGGTGAAAAGGCTGCGCGTCCCGTAACGGACATCCTCGCGCAACACCGCGCTCCGCCGGCCGTTGACCGAGGCGTTGAGGGAGAAGAGCATACGCTTGTCGAAAATGTTCTGCATGTAGGAGGCGGAGGCCACCCAGTAGCGCGTCGTGTTCTTCTGGTTGACGACGGACAGCTGCGTGCCCGTTTCGCTGACGTGACTGCTGGCCATGAGGTCGTCCTGCGTAGCGTTGAACGCGCCGCTGAACTTCACGCGGTAGCCCTTGAAGCTGTTCTCCAGGTTCAGGGCGGCGTTGAGATAGAAGCGTTCCTCGCGCGGCAGGGCGCCGTCGCCCATCGTCCGCTGCTCGCGGTAGGTCACCCACAGCGGTCGGAGGACGAAGGAAGACAGTCCGCCGTGGTTCACGCCGTAACCGGCCTTCATCGAGGCCGTGACCAAGGGGGAAAAGCGCAGGTTCAGGCTCGTCGACGGCGCGAGGTAGGGGCGGTGCCGACTATAGCGCACGCCGTTCAGCGGGTCGCGGTATGCCAGGTCGTACATCTGGACATCCGCCTGCAACTTCCAGATGGCCATGCCATAGCGCAGCGTGTAGCGCGGCCCGACGCTCGTGACGAACTGATAGCCGCGGGCATCGTTTTGTCCTAGGCTGGATTCACTGTCCATCTGGTCGTGCGCCGCCTGGAAGGTCAGAGCCAGCCCTAACTGACTGAGCTGGCTCAGAAACCAACTGTAAGAAGTTCCCATGCGGAAGCGCAGCGTCCGGCCGCCTGTGCGCTGGTCGGCCAGCAGAGAGTCCGCCGCCGTGTCCACGGCACGCAGGTGGCCGTCCGGCGTTTGGGCGTACGACAGCGCGCCCTGCAGCTGGAAGGCCCGCTGGCCGCGCCGGCGCACGATGCGGAAATCGTCCGTCAGCCCATAGGTATCCAAGGCGTTGCGCTGCCGTGCGTTCACCGTCCCCGCGGCCAGGTAGCGGTTGCGGTCGAAGCTGCCGCGCAGCTTCAAGTCGTTGTACAGGTAGAGACTGGCCGAGTTTTGCTCCAGTCTCAGGTTCAGCCTGCCCAGCTGGTGGCGCAGGCTCGTCTGTCCCAGCTCCTGCACCACGATTCGCTCCCCGCCCGCGCCGAGATAGTCCGTCGTGCGGTCCGAGCCGTACTGCTGGTCACCGTAACCGTAGCTGCCGGCGACGGTCATAGTCAGCGACTCGCCCAGCTTAAAGAGGTTGCGCACCGAAGCTATGGCCGACGTCCCGCGGCGGTAGCGGTTGTCGGGCAATGCGCCGGAGGAGAATACCTCGTCGTTGAACACGGACGCCGCCAACGGTTCGCTCTCGCCCGAGCCGAAGCCCGGCATCGTGGCTATCTCGCTGCTGTAGTCCCGGCCGAAGTTCCCGCCCTTCAGGGTTACCATGTGCTGGTGCTTCGGGGCAATGAGCATCATAAAGGCCTCGCCCGTCCAGGCCGTGCCTGCCCCGCCGCCGGCGCCGGCCTTGGCGTAGCCCACAGGGCGCAGCAGGCTCTTCTTCTTCAGCTTCAGATTGAGCGCGGCGCGCTCCGAGAACTCCACATCCTTCAAGGCCTGGATGGGCTGATGATTCTGGTAGACCTCCACGGACGAGACGTCGTCCGGCCGCACATTCTTCGTGGCGATGGTGTAATCACCGCCCAACATGTTAAGCCCCTCGATGTAGAAACGGTTAATATCTTCGCCGTTATATTTGATTTTCCCGTTGGTCTCTACCGTAACGCCCGGGATGCGGCGTATCACGTCCTCGATGTTGCGGTCGTCGCCGCTCTTCAGCTGATTCACGTTGTAGCTCAGCGTATCGCCCGTGATGCGAAGGGCCGGCGCGCGCACCGTCACTTCACGGAGCTGCTGTCCGCCGGCCTGCAGGCGCACGTCGGGCAGATGCTGCGAGCGGTTTTCCGCCGTCAGTTCGCCGGGCCGGTAACTCAGGTGCGAAACGCGCAGCCGCAGCTGCGGGGCCGTCACCTTCACCGTCAGCACATAGTTTCCTTTGGCGTCGGTCGAGCTGTAGGCTGCGAGCGAATCCCCCTTCGCGCCGTACACTTTCACGATAGCGCGGGCCACCGGCTTGCCGGATGTATCGGTCACGCGGCCTGTCAGTCTCGCCTGTGCCGCTACGCCCAGTGCCAGGAGCCATGCGGCCATCATCATTGTCCAAATCTTCATCGCATCGCCATTATTGTTCATGAATGTAGAAACTATGGTGCCACCTCCGGCCCGTAACCGTCAGGGGGCGCAAAGGGACCCGCCCCGCGCTATTCCAGTTCCAGCGGCTGGTAGAACATACGCTTTAGAGAGGCGACTTGTATAGTGGGCCGCTCGGACGGTGACAGCTTGGCTAACTTCTGCTCCATGTACGTATCAAAGCCGGTCAGCACTTCGCGCTCCAGTTTCAGCACGTCCTCTCTCGCCATGGGCACGTCCTCGGGCCGGGGAATGGCGCGGGCCACGTAGTACGTCTCGCCCTCCGGCACGCGCACCTGCACGGCCTCGAAGCGCAGCAGGCCGCTGTCCGCCTCGGCGCGCAGGATGAGCCCGGGCAGGCCGTGCAGCTTCCACGGTCCGGCGTCCTCGGGCAGTTTCTCCGCGTACCACGCCGTCCAGTCCCGGCCGCGGAAGCGCGCCGTCGCCTTGCGGCAGGCATAGCCGCATACCGTCGCCGTATCCTCCGTCAGCGTCCAGTCCATCCGCGCCGTGCTGTCCTCGTAGATAAAGCGGTCATACGTCGTGCCGCCCATGCACGCGAACGTGTCGCCGGCCCGGTCCCGCAGTTGGCTCTCCTGCCAAAAGCTGCTCCATTTCCCGAATCGCTCGTCCATCTCCCCCACCGTAACTTTCCAGTCCGTACGCCAGCACACCGAATCCTTCAGATAGTCGGAGTAGTCACTCCACTTCGTCCACTTCGCGCCTATCTGCATGATATACGCCACGCGCCGTACCACCTTTATCACCGGATCCTTCCCAGCGAACGCATAGATACACTCCAGGCGCGGGTCGTCCACTTTCACTTCATGCTTCTGCCGGAAAGGCCGGCCGGAATCCTCGGCAACGGATTCCGGCAACGATACCGCAAATTGCCCCCTTACGGAAAGAACGCAGCAGGCCAGGGCCCACAGCAGGCATGTCCGTTGTAATATCCTCGCATCCATAGTCTCAAAAAATTAGATTGTTTCAGATTCGGGTCCGGTTACTCCAGCTCCAGCGGCTGATAGAAGAAGCGCGAAGGAAACTGCGTGCGCTCGTTCGGCAGGCCTTGGCTAACCACTTTGACCCCCTTCGAGGCCATGTATTCGCGTAAGCCGGTTCCCAGGACGCGCTCCATCTTGAGCACTTCTTCCCGCGTCGGGTGCAGGTCCATACGCTCGGGATAGGTATAGGCTATGTAGTACGTCTCGCCCTTTGGCACACGCAACTGCACGGCCTCGAACCGCAGCAGGCTGTCCGGCGTCTCCGCCTTCAGGATGAGGCCCGGCAGGCCGTGCAGTTTCCACGGGCCGGCGTCCACGGGAATCTCGTCCGTGTACCACACCGTCCAGTCACGCCCGCGGAAGCGCGTCGTCGCCTTGCGGCAGGCGTAGCCGCACACCGTCGCCGTGTCTGCCGCCAGTGTCCAGTCCATCCGTGCCGTACTGTCCTCGTAAACGTAAAAATCCAAGCCCACCTGGCCCAAACACGTAAACCGGCCTGTCGCGATGTGCCGCAGCTGGCTCTCGTAAAATTCGCGGGGCATGGGCTGGTCGAGTTTTAAAATTTCCGCTGTAGAGATTTTCCAGTCCGACCGCCAGCATACAGAGTCGACCCAATAATTATAATAGTCTATGAATTTTGTCCACGACGGGCCTACTTGCAGGATGACCTGGGCCAATTTGGTCCTACGCAGCACCGTGTCTATTGCCGTATATTCATAAAGACACTCCAGCCGAGACTCGTCCACCGTCTTCTCATTTTTCGGCTGATGGGGCTGCCGAACCCAGTCGGAAGACCCACCATCGTCTGGGATTATCTGAGCCACTTGTCCGTGTGTCGCACATAAACTGCACACGAAACCCAGCAACATACACAACCATCCTCTTTCCATATGTAAAGAACTTAAGAAGCGGCGGCAACGGTATCTGACACCGATTACCGCCGCTAAAGTCTGCCCTATAAGAAAAATACAGTATTTATCCAAGCGAGTACTTACAACTCACCAAAGTCATATATATCCCAATGGTCTTTCACATAGTCAAGATCAAGACCACAAGCGGCGGCTGTCTGAAACTGGATATATTCTGGTGGGTTCTATCAATTCCATTTTTTATTTCTTGCATAAGGCAGCAGAACCCTT
>OHIY01000408.1_pt1 | contig 24460 bp, 16 predicted proteins | sample 1568351 | NCBI WGS metagenome assembly OHIY01 (sample SAMEA3879547, study PRJEB24766) | human gut metagenome | biome: human-associated habitat; feature: feces | place: USA | collected 1985/1987 | reverse complement strand
GCGGCACGGAGGGCTTCGGCTACGACCCGGTCTTCGAGCCGGAGGACACGGGCCGCACCTTTGCCGAACTGGGCGTCGAGGCCAAGAACCGTATCAGCCACCGCGCCCGCGCCGTGGCCCGGCTCATGGCCTTTCTCCAGCAACACTCGGCCCGTTAAACCGCTTATCCACAGCTTATGAAACGCCTCTTCACCCTTATCCTGGCGGCGCTGGCTGCCCCCGTCGCCCAGTGGACCTATTACCTGGCCTACCACGACGCTTCGCAGAACGTCCCGGCCGGCGACGTGGTCTACGCCCTCTTCAACGGCAACCTGCTGGCCTATTCGCCGGCCGACACGGAGGTGCGCACCATCACGAAGATGGACGGGCTGAGCGAGAAGAACATTTCGCGCATGGCCTACTGCCAGCCCCTGGGCTGCCTCGTGCTGGTCTATCCCGACTGCAACATTGACCTGCTCTACGCCGACGGTTCCGTCGTCAACCTGCCGCAGCTGAAGAACAGCAACGAAGGCGACATGGAGCCGGAGGGCCTGTGCGTGACGGGCACGGAAGCCGTCCTGGCCACCGGCGACGGCCTGGCGCACCTCGACCTGGAGCGCCAGGAGGTCAGCGGATACTACCGCCCCGCCGACAACGTCACGGCGGCGGCCGTCCTCGAGGGCCGCCTCTTCGCCGCCACGGCCCAGGGCATAGCGAGCTGCGCCGTGGCCGACAATCCCGCCGACCGCAACAACTGGACCCTGACGCAGGCGCTCGGGGCCGCGGCCGACGCCTTCCACGCCTTTGCCGGGGGGCTCTACTTCACGGTGCCCTCGTCGGCCGACGCCGGCCTGTGGCGCCTGGAACTGACGGCCGGCGGGCAGCCCGAGGCCCGGCGCATCGACACCCGGGTCTACACGCAAGGCTATGCCGACAGCCGCGTCGCCCTCTTCCGCAATGCGGACCGCGTCGCCGTCTTCGAGCCCACTGCGCCCGACGCAGCCGCGACGACGTGGCAGCCCGTGGCCTCGTGGACCTGGCTGACGCGGGCGTCCGACGGCACCTACTGGGCCTGCGAAGGGGCCGACGGCCTGCGCCCCTACCGCCTCGCCGACGGGCAACCCGCCGCCACGGGCGAAGCCATAGGCGGCTACGGGCCGCGCCGCGACCTGTGCTACTACATGAAGTTCTACGGCGAACGCCTCCTCATCGCCGGCGGACGCCTCGACCCCTCCGACCGCCTCCACCAGCCCGCCACGCTCATGGCCTACGAGAACGGCCGCTGGACCACCTTCCAGGAGGAGGGCGTACAGGAGGAGACGGGACTGCGATTCCGCGACATGACCTGCATCGTACAGGACCCCGCCGACCCCCTGCACCACTTCGCCACGGCCGGCGGCAGCGGGCTCTACGAATACCGCAACTACGAGTTTGTCCACAACTACAACTCACGCAACAGCCCCCTCTTCACCGCGGCCCTCAACGGTGTGGACCCGAACTACGTGCGCCTCGACGGCCTCAACTACGACGCGGAGGGCAACCTGTGGATGGTGAACAACAGCGCAGACAGCGTGATCCGTGTCCTTAAGACCGACGGCACCTGGCAGAGTCTCTACGCCGAGGGCATCAGCAGGGCGCCGACGTGCGAAAAGGCCCTCTTCGACCGGGCCGGCCGTTTCTGGGTGGCTTCCCGACGCACCGTGGACAATCCGCCGCACACCGCGGGCCTGCTCTGCCTGGACTATAACGGCACCCTTACGGACACGGACGACGACGTGGCGACCTACCGCACCAATGCCTACAACGAGGACGGCACGGTCTGTGACTTCGGCGGCGTCTACGCTCTGACGCTCGACACCGACGGTTCCATTTGGATGGGCACGGCGACGGGGCTCTACGTGGTGAACGACCCGGACGAGTGGAGCTCGCCGAGCTTCCGCATCACCCAGATCAAGGTGCCGCGCAACGACGGCACGAACAACGCGGACTATCTGCTGGCCGGCGTGGCCGTTACGGACATCGCCGTCGACGGGGCCGGCCGCAAGTGGATAGGGACGGAGAGCAACGGCCTCTACCTGGTCAGCGCCGACGGTACGGAGATTCTCCAGCACTTCGAGGCCGCGTCGACCCCCCTCCTGAGCGACAGCATCTACTCCATAGCCCCCAACCTCGCCACCGGCGAGGTGATGATAGGCACCTCACAGGGCCTCTGCTCCTACCAAAGCGAAGCGACCACGCCGTCCGACGCCCTGCAGCGCAGCCAGGTCACGGTCTACCCCAACCCGGTCCGGCCGGAGTACAGCGGTAACATCACCGTGCGGGGGCTGACGGCCGACGCCGACGTGAAAGTGACCGACACGACGGGCAACGTCGTAGCGGCCGGGACCTCCGTGGGCGGCACCTTCATCTGGGACGGCCGGGCCCGCGGCGGCGGTCGCGCCGCCTCCGGCGTCTACTACATCATGGTCTCCACCTCGGACGGGAAAAAGGGCATTGCGGCCAAAATTGTCGTCATTTAAGCGAAAAGATGTGACAATGAGCGACATTTTAGCGGTCGCAACGTAAAAAACCGGCAAAAGTTTTGGAAAATCCACGAGTTGACTTAACTTTGCCAGGTGCATACCTTGTAAGTTTCGGAAAAGACACCGCGCGCCGCCGCCAATGACTGGATCGCAGTCTGCTTCTCTGCGGCTCTCAAGGAGCAAAGGAAAACATTATCCACACCTAATTCTTAATCCCATGAACAAAAGTGAATTGGTCAATGCCATCTCAGCCGGCAGCGGTTTGAGTAAGGCCGACGCGAAGAAGGCACTTGACGTGACGCTCAATGCCATTTCCGAAGCGCTCAAGTCGGGGGACAAAGTTGCCCTGCTCGGTTTCGGTAACTTCAGCGTTACGGAACGTCCCGCCCGCACGGGCATCAACCCCGCAACAAAAGAGAAGATCGAAATCGCAGCCAAGAAGGTGGTCAAATTCAAACCCAGCAACGAGCTGGCAGAAGCAGTGAACTGACCACTGCCGCTGGCTCACCATCCGCTTCAGGCCGTCTCCGCACTCCGGGGGCGGCCTGAATTGCGTCTGGGCCTGTGCCCCGCCGCCGGGCGGCCGGCGGCGGGGCACGGCGGACCGGCGGGACCGGACCGGCCCGCTGCCGCCCGGCGCCGGAAGGCGGAGGGAAGGCTCGCGCTAGCAACTTTCCGACGGGGAGCGGCCCGGAGCATAAAAAACGTGAAAGTCCGCGTTATTTTTTGCGAAACCAAGTCTGCGCCGGCAGTTTTTTCATAACTTAGAGGCGGCTCAAATCTTTTACTTTATGGAAAGTTCTCTCTTCTGGCTTGTGCCGGCCGCTTCCCTGCTGGCACTCTGCTTTGCCTGGTACTTCTACCGGCAGATGAAGCGTACCGACGAAGGTACGCCGCGAATGCGTCACATTGCCGCCGCCGTCCGCAGCGGGGCCATGTCCTACCTGCGCCAGCAGTACAAGGTCGTCACCCTTGTGTTCCTCTGTCTGGCCCTCTTCTTCGCCATCATGGCATACGGATTCCACGTGCAGAACGAATGGGTACCGGTGGCCTTCCTGACGGGCGGTTTCTTCTCCGGCCTGGCGGGCTACCTGGGCATGAAGACGGCGACGGCCGCCTCGGCCCGCACGGCACAGGCGGCCCGCACGTCGCTCAACGGCGGCTTGCGCATCGCCTTCCGCAGCGGCGCCGTGATGGGGCTCGTAGTGGTGGGCCTCGGCCTGCTCGACATCTCTTTCTGGTACCTGTTGCTCAACGCCGTGATTCCTGAGGGCGAGAGCGTGGGCACGAAGCTGTGCCTCGTCACCACGACGATGCTGACCTTCGGCATGGGCGCCTCGACGCAGGCCCTCTTTGCGCGCGTGGGCGGCGGCATCTACACGAAGGCGGCCGACGTGGGCGCCGACCTGGTGGGCAAGGTGGAAGCAGGCATCCCGGAGGACGACCCGCGCAACCCGGCGACCATCGCCGACAACGTGGGCGACAACGTGGGCGACGTAGCCGGCATGGGCGCCGACCTGTACGAGTCGTACTGCGGCTCTATCCTGGCGACGGCTTCGCTGGGGGCCGCGGCCTACGTGGCCGGCGGCGACGGCGTGATGCAGTTCCGCGCCGTCATCGCGCCGATGCTCATCGCCGCTGTCGGCATTGTGCTCTCGCTGGGGGGTATCTTCGCCGTCCGCACCCGTGAGGACGCCAAGATGAAGGACCTGCTGCGCGCCCTCTCCCGCGGGACGAACCTCAGCTCCATACTGATTGTAGGTTTCTCGTTTCTCATCCTCTGGGCGCTGGGCCTGGACCGCTGGTGGCAGATAGGCTGCACGGTTGCGGTAGGCCTGGCCGTGGGCATCATCATCGGACAAGCCACGGAATACTTCACTTCCCAAAGCTACCGCCCCACGCGCCGCATCGCTGAAAGCGGCAAGACGGGCTCGGCGACCGTAGTCATCTCGGGTCTGGGCGTGGGCATGCTCTCCACGGCCATACCGGTGCTGGCCGTCGTGATAGGCATCATCGCCTCCTACCTGCTGGCTACGAACGGCGACTTCAGCAACATCTCGATGGGCCTCTACGGCATCGGCATCGCCTCCGTAGGCATGCTCTCCACGCTGGGTATCACCCTGGCCACGGACGCCTATGGCCCCATCGCGGACAACGCCGGCGGCAACGCCGAAATGAGCGGTCTGGGCGAGGAGGTAAGGCGCCGCACGGACGCCCTCGACTCGCTGGGCAACACGACGGCGGCCACGGGCAAGGGCTTCGCCATCGGTTCGGCCGCCCTGACGGGCCTGGCGCTGCTGGCCAGCTACGTGGAGGAAGTGCGCATAGGCCTGACGCGGCTGGGCCAGGAGACCATCGCCGTGGCCGACCACACGGTGGCGGTGACCCAGGCGACGTTCGCCGACTTCATGTACCACTACGACGTGACCCTGATGAACCCGAAGGTGCTGGCGGGCATGTTCATCGGTGCCATGATGGCCTTCCTCTTCTGTGGGCTGACCATGAACGCGGTGGGACGCGCCGCGTCGAAGATGGTAGACGAAGTGCGTCGGCAGTTCCGGGAAATCAAGGGCATCCTGACCGGCGAGACAGAGCCGGACTACGGGCGCTGCGTGACCATCTCGACCCAGGCGGCGCAGCACGAGATGATTCTCCCCTCGCTGCTGGCCATCATCGCGCCCGTGGGCACGGGGCTCATCTTTGGCGTAAGCGGTGTGCTCGGCCTGCTCATCGGCGGCCTCGCGGCCGGCTTCGCCCTGGCCGTGTTCATGGCCAACTCGGGCGGCGCCTGGGACAACGCGAAAAAATACGTGGAGGAAGGCCACCTGGGCGGTAAGGGCAGCGAGACGCACAAGGCTACCGTCGTGGGCGACACCGTGGGCGACCCGTTCAAGGACACTTCCGGCCCGAGCCTGAACATTCTCATCAAGCTCATGAGTATGGTCTCTATCGTCATGGCGGGGCTCACCGTCTCGTGGAGTTTGCTCTGACCCAAGACAAAACGGGCGGGCCCGGCGCTGAATTTCAACGCTACGGGCCCGCCCGTTCGCACAAATTGTCGTAACTTTGCAGCCCGGCGGCGCCTGCCGCCTGCTATCTCCACCATTACTTCAGCTACATAGAACATGAACATCGAAGAACAACTGGCCGGCGCCGTCCTGGAAGCCATCAAGGCCCTCTACGGACAGGACGCGGACCTCAAGCAGATACAACTGCAGAAAACGAAACGCGAATTTGAAGGACACGTGACGCTCGTCGTATTCCCCCTGCTGCGCCTCTCGCGCAAAAGACCGGAAGAAACGGGCACGGACATCGGCAACTACCTGACGGCACACACCGACATGGTGGAGAAGTTCAACGTGGTCAAGGGATTTCTCAACCTGACCGTCGCGCCGGGCAAATGGGTGGAGCTGCTCAACAGCATACACGCCGACCCGCACTACGGCTGCGTGGAGCCCGGCCCCGACGCCCCGCTCGTCATGATCGAGTACTCCTCGCCCAACACCAACAAGCCGCTCCACCTGGGCCACGTGCGCAACAACCTGCTCGGCTGGTCGCTCGCACAGATCGTAGAGGCCAACGGCAACCGAGTAGTCAAGACGAACATTGTCAACGACCGCGGCATACACATCTGCAAGTCGATGCTCGCCTGGCTCAAGTACGGCAACGGCGAAACGCCCGAGAGCTCCGGCAAAAAGGGCGACCACCTCATCGGTGACTACTACGTGGCCTTCGACCAGCACTACCGCGCCGAGGTCAAGGAGCTCACGGCAAAGTTCGAGGCCGAGGGCCTGGACGCCGAAGCCGCCAAGGCCAAGGCCGAGAAGGAGGCGCCCCTCATCCGCGAGGCGCACGAGATGCTCGTAAAGTGGGAGCAGGGCGACCCGGAGGTGCGCGCCCTGTGGCGGCGCATGAACGAATGGGTCTACGCCGGCTTCGACGAGACCTACAAGGCACTGGGCGTGAGCTTCGACAAGATTTACTACGAAAGCGACACGTATCTCGAAGGCCGTAAGATGGTGCTCAAGGGTCTGGAGAAGGGCATCTTCTTCCGCAAGGCCGACGGCTCGGTATGGGCCGACCTCTCCGACGCCGGCCTCGACGAGAAGCTCCTCCTGCGCGCCGACGGCACGAGCGTATATATGACGCAAGACATCGGCACGGCCAAAATGCGCTTCCAGGACTTCCCCATCGACAAAATGATCTACGTCGTCGGGAACGAGCAGAACTATCACTTCCAAGTACTCTCCATCCTGCTCGACCGCCTCGGCTTCGAGTGGGGCAAGAGCCTGGTCCACTTCTCCTACGGCATGGTGGAACTGCCCAACGGAAAGATGAAAAGCCGTGAGGGCACCGTGGTCGACGCCGACGACCTCGTGGCCGAAATGGTAAGCCAGGCGCGCCACACTGCCGACGAGGCCGGCAAATTCGACGACATGGACGAAGCCGAAAAGGACAAGGTGGCCCGCATCGTAGGCATGGGCGCCCTGAAATACTTCCTCCTCAAAGTCGACGCCCGCAAGAACATGCTCTTCAACCCCGAGGAAAGCATCGACTTCAACGGCAACACCGGCCCCTTCATCCAATACACCTACGCCCGCATCCGCTCCGTACTGCGGAAGGCGGCCGACGCCGGCATCCAGCTCCCCGACATTCTGCCGACCGACATAGAGATTTCTACCAAAGAGGAAGAAATCATCCAGCACGTGGCCGACTTCGCCGCCACCGTGCGCCAGGCCGGCCAGGAGTACAGCCCTTCGGCCGTGGCCAGCTACTGCTACGACCTCGTCAAGGAGTACAACCAGTTCTACCACGACTTCAGCATCCTGCGCGAGGCCGACGAGAAGAAGAAGCTGTTCCGCCTCGTCCTCTCCGCCAACGTCGCCAAGATTATCCGTACGGGCATGGGCCTGCTCGGTATCGAGATGCCCGAACGCATGTAAGTCCGCGCCGCGGGGCCCCTCGGGGCCGCCGCGCGCCGACGGGCACAAGGCCGCCCCACTGCGCCACAGACAGGAACGACAGGACGGCCCGACGCAGGTCCGGTGCCCGCGCCACACCTTAATATATATAGTACACCTGAAAATACCGTCCCCACCTTCGAGAACCGGTCCGCACGATGCGAAGTCACTGGTCGCAACACGCCTGATATGAACAAGAGCAAGGGTCAGAAATTCTATGTCGTCTGGCGCGGGGCCCGGCCCGGCATCTACCGGTCGTGGGAGGAATGCGAACGGCAGGTGAAGGGCTTTGCAGGCGCGGCCTACAAAGCGTTCGGCACGGCGGACGAGGCCGAACAGGCCCTGCAAGCCGGCGCCCCGCCCGTCGCGAGGGCGCAAGCGGCCGTGCGTCGGGCCGCCCCGGCGGGCCGCCCCGACGCCGCAGCCGCGCCTGTCGCAGCGCCGCGGCGCCACTACCGCGGCCTGGTCAACCCGCCCGACTACCGCTCGGACACGGTGCTGCCCCTACCCCCCGCCGTCAGGGCCGACGCCTGGGCCGTCGACGCCGCCTGCTCCGGCAATCCCGGCCGCATGGAGTACCGCGGGGTCTGCCTCAAGACGGGGCAGGAAGTGTTCCACTTCGGCCCCATCTACGGGACGAACAACGTCGGCGAGTTTCTCGCCATCGTCCATGCCTTGGCCCTCATCAAGCAACGGGGCCTGCACCTCACCGTCTACAGCGACAGCCGCAACGCCCTGCTCTGGGTGCGGCAGAAACAGTGCAAGACGCGCCTGGCCCGCAACGCGCGCACCGAACCGCTCTTCCAGCTCATCGGGCGCGCCGAGAACTGGCTGCGCGAGAACACCTACGACACCCCACTCCTCAAGTGGGAGACGCAACTCTGGGGCGAAGTGCCCGCCGACTTCGGCCGCAAATGACGGCGCTACGGACAGGCCATCGTCCACACCAGCCCACCCCCATTTTCCTATGAAAGAATTTTTCAGCGTAATGTGGCGCTACGTCGCCCCCTACAAGAAGTACCTCGTCAGCTCCTTGGTCTTCAACCTGCTGTCGGCCGTGCTCAACGTCTTCTCGTTCCTGTCCATCATCCCCATGCTCAACCTGCTCTTCCGACTGGACACGTCGACCTACAGCTACATCCCGTGGGACGCGCCGGGGGAGAACATCAAAGACATCCTGGTGAACAACATGTACTACGCCACGCAGCAAATCATGGAAAGCTACGGCGCGTCGACAGCCCTGTTGCTCATCGGCCTGTTCCTTGTGGCGGCCACGCTCCTCAAGACATCGTGCTACTTCGCCTCGGCCGGCATCATGGTCCCCATGCGCACCGGCATCGTGCGCGACATCCGCAGCAGCGTCTACCACAAGATCACGAACCTGCCCCTGTCCTTCTTCTCCGACGAACGGAAGGGCGACATCATTGCCCGCATGAGCGGCGACGTCAACGAGATAGAGAATTCCATCACCGGCTCGCTCGAGATGCTCATCAAGAATCCCATCCTCCTGATCTGCTACTTCAGCGTACTGCTCTACACCAGCTGGCAACTCACCATGTTCACCATCATCGTCCTCCCGCTCATGGGCTGGGCAATGGGCAGAATCGGGCGAAAGCTCAAGCGCCAGTCGCTCGACGCTCAGAACAAGTGGAGCGAAACGATGGCCCAGCTCGAGGAGACCCTGGGCGGCATGCGCATCATCAAGGCCTTCACCGCCGAGCGCAAGATGCGCGAGCGCTTCGACCGCAGCACCAACGAATTCCGCACCGCCTCCAACAAGGTTGCCGTACGCCAGGCCTCGGCCCATCCCGTCAGCGAGTTTCTCGGCACCTGCCTCATCGTCATCGTCCTATGGTACGGCGGCACGCTCATCTTCTCCGCCCACTCGCCCATCGACGCCCCGACGTTCATCTTCTACATGATTATCCTCTACAGCATTATCCAGCCGCTCAAGGACCTTTCCAAGGCCACGTACAGCATTCCCAAGGGCATGGCCTCCGTGGAGCGTGTCAACAAGATACTCAACGCTGAAAACCCCATCCGGGAAAGCGCCCACCCCGTCCACGTCAGCGGCCTGCGGGAGAGCATCGAGTTCCGCCACGTCTCGTTCAGCTACAACGGCAAGACTGACGTCCTCTCCGACGTCAGTCTCAGCGTGCGCCGCGGCCAGACCATCGCCATCGTGGGCCAGAGCGGCTCGGGCAAGTCCACGCTCGTCGACCTCCTGCCCCGCTATCACGACGTCACGGAAGGGCAAATCCTCCTCGACGGCGTAGACGTGAAGGACGTCTACCTTGCCGACCTGCGCGCCCTCATTGGCAACGTCAACCAGGAAGCCATCCTCTTCAACGACACCTTCTTCAACAACATCGCCTTCGGCGTGGAGAACGCCACGATGGAGCAAGTCGTCGCAGCAGCCAAGGTGGCCAACGCACACGACTTCATCATGGAGAGCGAGGAAGGCTACGACACGAAGGTGGGCGACCGCGGCTGCCGCCTCTCCGGCGGACAGCGCCAACGCATCTCCATCGCGCGCGCCATCCTCAAGAATCCCGACATCCTCATCCTCGACGAGGCCACCTCCGCCCTCGACACGGAGAGCGAGCGCCTGGTGCAGGAAGCCCTGGAACGCCTCATGCGCACCCGCACCACCATCGCCATCGCCCACCGCCTGTCCACCATCCGCAACGCCGACGAGATCTGCGTCCTCCACGAAGGACGCATCGTGGAGCGCGGCACGCACGAGGAGCTCCTGGCGCGCGGCGGCTACTACAAACGCCTGCACGACATGCAGCAACTCTGACCCCACACGCCGACCGAAGCGCCGTGCCGGGAGAGACAGGCCCACAAGCCCCTCTCCCGGCACGGCGCTTTTTCACAGTCCGGCGCAGCCGTCAGCGCACCAGGGCACCGGCCAGGTCGGCCGGGATCAGCGTGATGCGCGTCGTTTTCTCCTGTTTCCGGCCCGGCAGGACGGCCTCCACGGCTATGCTGCACCCCACGCGCTCCAGTTCCGCCACCAGTTCGCGCAACTGCTTTCCCGACGGGTCGTTCTGTATCAGCGTCGACACCATGCCCTGCAACACCTCGGCCTTGGCTTCCGGCCTCGTGTACTGCTTGTAGACAGACTTTTCGGAGAACTGATAGCGATAGACAATCGCCCGCACGTCCGCGTCGTAGTAGATCCCCACCTTACAATCTATGCCGTAACGCTTGAAATTTTTCTCAGCCTCTTCCAACGTACTCTCCGACGCAGCCAGCACATCATCCAGCACCTTGCTGCCTGTGATGGACTGCGCCACAGACAGGGCCGGCAGCAACAGGCATAACCAAAAAACAAACCAACACTTTTTCATAGTCTTCACATATATAGGGTGAAACAATAAGTCCCGAGGTGCACCCGGCCACCTCCCCAAGCACCGGCTGCGGGGATAGGCTCCCCGCGCACGGGCCTTAGCCCCGTAGCGACGGGGCCTATCCCAGTTTTTACGGGCCTTAGCCCCGTGCGTGCCGCCACAGTCGGCGACGGCCGGCGAAGCCTTCCGCTACAAATGTATGTAATCTTCCTCGCGTCCCGGCCTACGACGTATAAAATTTGTTCCCGTTTCTTAAAAATGTTTTCTATCGGCCGTCGCCCGCCCTTACGCCCCGCCGCCCGCCGGACCGCACACCGCAAAGGCAGGGCTTATGCACCACAATCGTGAACCGCCGCTTCGCCGCACCTTACCTTTGCCCTGTCGCCGCCCCTCGCGGCCGGCACCGGCCCGGGCGGTGCGGAGCGGCGGGAAACGGCGGCGGCAGCAGTTTCACCCTTAAAAAAATAACGACCAATGAACGAAAAGCAAAAACGAATCTGGAACCTGGTATTGAAAGCCCTCATCGCCGTGCTCACGGCCCTGGCCGGGACGCTCACGGGATGCACCCTGGCGGCATAGCGGCCGGTCGCGGCGAGCGGACGTGCGGCGGAGCTGCGGTCCGCCCGCCGCCCGCGAGGGGCGCGGCTGCGGCGCTGTGACCGGCGGCGCCAGACTGTCGCGTCGGAAAGCGGGCCGACAGCCGGCTCCCTATGGGCCATTGCCACGAAATGAGGCCGGGCGGCGGGGCGGACAGGCCGGAGACGGAAAGGCAAATTCTTCACAGCTCCCCCGACGGCTTTTCTGTACATTTGCTACATGAAGCCGGGAAGCGGGACAGACCGAAGACGGAAAGGCAAATTCTTCACAGCTCCGCCGACGGCTTTTCTGAACATTTGCTACATGAAGCCGGGAAACGGGACGGGCCGGGGGCGGAAAGGCGGGCATTTTCCGGCCCCGCCGCCTGTCTTTCCGAACATTTGGACAATTCGGGAGAAGAATCAGACAGTCCGGGTGCTGAAAAGAGTGTATTCCCCTTGCCCCGCCGCCTGTCTTTCTGTATATTTGCAAAAAATATCCCCCTACTCTCATTTACATGGACAACATTCGCACTTTCCAACAACTCGCTGCCCACCTGGGCGAACGGGGAGGGCGGCGGCGTGTGGCTGTGGTTTGCGGCACGGATGCCTCCACCCGTAGCGCCGTGCAGCGCGCCGTGGCGGGCGGCTTCGCCGAGGCCCTGTTTGTGGGCCACGCGGACGAGGCCCGCCGCTTCATGGCCGACGCCCCCTGCCCCGAACGGATAAGCTACATCGACGCGACCGACGACGCCGACGCGGCGCGAAAGGCCGTGGCCCTGGTGCGCGAAGGGGAGGCGGACGTACTCATGAAGGGCCTCGTCCCGACCGACACGCTGCTCCACGCCGTCCTCAACAAGCAGACGGGCCTCCTGCCGCCGGGCGGCGTCCTGACGCATCTGGCGGCCGCCGAACTACCGGCCTACGACAAGTTGCTGCTCTTCACCGACGCGGCCGTCATCCCCTACCCCACGCCTGAGCAGCGCGAGACGCAGGTAGCGTGCGCCGTCCGCCTGTGCCACGCCCTGGGCGTCGAGGAACCGCGCGTGGCCCTCATCCACTGCTCGGAGCACGTGAGCGACAAGTTTCCCCACACGCTGGACTACCGCGCCCTGGCCGACGCTGCCCGGGCGGGCCGCTTCGGGCGGGCCATCGTGGACGGCCCCCTGGACGTGCGCACCTCGTGCGACGCCGCGGCCATGGTCCTCAAGGGCATCGACTCGCCCATAGCGGGCCGGGCGGACGCGCTCGTATTCCCCGACATCGAGGCGGGCAACGCTTTCTACAAGACCATCACGCTCTTCGCCGGCGCCGAGACGGCCGGCGTGCTGCAAGGCACGGTGCGCCCCGTCGTCCTGCCCTCGCGCGGCGACAGCGCCGACTCCAAGTTCTACAGCCTGGCCCTGGCGGCCCTGGCCTGAACGCGGCAGCCCCGGCGGGTTGCCGCCTTTGTGCCCGCAGACGCCCGCCGCTTTCTTCCCATCCCTTCATTCCGAACCCCACACCATGCAGATCTTAGCCATTAACCCCGGGTCGACTTCGACCAAGATTGCCGTCTACGAGGACGAACAGCCCGTCCTCCTGCGCAACATCCGCCACTCGGTGGAGGAGCTTTCGCACTTTGAACATATTGCCGACCAGCGCACCTTCCGTCGCGACCTGGTACTCGACGAGCTGCGGCGCATGAACATCCCTTTCCGCTTCGACGCCATCATTGGCCGTGGGGGGCTGGCCAAGCCGCTCTCGGGCGGCGTCTACGCGGTGAACGAGAAAATGTGTCGCGACATGTACTACGCCAAGCGGCAACACGTGTGCAACCTGGGCTGCATCATCGCCTACGACCTGGCGCGGCAACTGGACGGCTGCCAGGCGTTCATCGCCGACCCCGTGGTGGTGGACGAGATGGAGGACGTGGCGCGCGTCTGTGGCTCGCCGCTCATGCAGCGGGTCCCCGTCTGGCACGCGCTGAACCAGCGGGCCATCGGCCGTCGCTTTGCCCTCGAGAACGGTAAGCGCTACGAGGACTTGAACCTGATTATCTGCCACATGGGCGGGGGCATCTCCGTCGCCGCCCATCGCAAGGGCCGCGCCATCGACGCCAACAACGGCCTGGACGGCGAGGGGCCCTTCTCGCCCGAACGGGCGGGGACGCTGCCCTCGGCCGACCTGGTGCGCCTCTGTTACAGCGGCCGCTACACGGAGAGCGAGCTCCTCAAGCGCATAGCCGGCAACGCCGGGCTCTCGGCCCACCTGGGCACGACCGACGTGAAGAAAATCATCGAAAACATCGAGGCGGGCGACCAACACGCCCAGCTGCTCATCGACGCCATGATCTACCAGACGGCCAAGGCCATCGCGGCAGAGGGCGCCGTGCTCTACGGACAAATCGACGCCGTGCTCATCACGGGCGGCATTGCCCACTCGGACTACATCACCTCGCGGCTGCGTCCACGGGTGGAGTTCCTCGCGCCCGTACACATCTATCCCGGGGAAGACGAGATGGAGGCCATGGCCCTCAACGCGCTGACGGCCTTGCGGGGGGAACAGGAGGTGAAAGTCTACGAATAGGCCGGCGGCTACGGCGGAAAACGACGGTGCCCGGACAACTCGGCAGGTTGTCCGGGCACCGTGGCAAATGGCGGTAGGGGCGGAGGCGTCAGCCCAGGTGGGCTACAAGCTCATCGAGCGTCAGGCGCTGCTGCTCGCCGGTGGCCATGTCCTTGAGCGTGACGCAGCCGGCGTTCATCTCTTCCTCGCCGACGAGGGCCACGTAGGGCACGCCGATGGCGTTGGCGTAGCTCATCTGCTTCTTCATCTTCACACTGTCGGGATAGACCTCGGTGGCAATGCCCGCCCGGCGCGTGGCAGCGGCATAGCGCAGGCAGCAGGCCGCCTCGGCCGGGCCGAAGTTGATGAAGAGCAGGCGCACGCCGGAAGCGGCCGCCTTGGGATAGAGGTCGAGCTGGCCCAGCACGTCGTAGATGCGGTCGGCCCCAAACGAGATGCCGACGCCGCTCAGACCGGGCATGCCGAAGATGCCGGTGAGGTCGTCGTAACGGCCGCCGCCCGTGATGGAACCAATCTGGACATCGAGGGCCTTGACCTCGAAGATGCAGCCCGTGTAATAATTCAGCCCGCGCGCCAGGGTAAGGTCGAGCTCAAGGGCATTGTGCAGACCGGAAGCCTGCAAGGCGTCGAGCACGAAGCGCACCTCCTCGACGCCCTTCTGCCCGACGTCGCTCCCGGCAAACAGGGTGCGCATGGCCTCGAGCTTGTCGGCGTTGCTGCCGCCGGTAGAGAGGATGGGGCGAAGCCGGGCTACGGCGGCATCGTCGAGCCCGCTGGCGCGCAGCTCCTCTACGACCTTCTCCGCGCCGATTTTGTCGAGCTTGTCGATGGCTACGGTGATGTCGATGAGGCGTTCGGGCGCGCCGATGACCTCGGCGATGCCGGCCAGGATCTTACGGTTGTTGAGCTTGATACATACGCGGATGCCGAAGCGGGTGAAGACTTCGTCGATGATCTGTACGAGTTCCACCTCGTTGAGCAGCGAGTCGCTGCCGACGACGTCGGCGTCGCACTGGTAGAACTCGCGGTAGCGCCCCTTCTGCGGGCGGTCGGCGCGCCAGACGGGTTGTATCTGATAGCGCTTGAAGGGGAGCTGCAACTCCTCGCGGTGCTGCACGACGTAGCGGGCAAAGGGGACGGTCAGGTCGTAGCGCAGCCCCTTGTCGCAGAAGGCGGCGGCGAGCCGGGCGGGCGACTCGCTACGGAAGTCGTCGCCGCTGACGTCGCCGCGGAAGTCGCCGGAGTTGAGGACCTTGAAGAGGAGCTTGTCGCCCTCTTCGCCGTATTTGCCCATCAGGGTGGAGAGATTCTCCAGGGCGGGCGTCTCAATCTGGCGGAAGCCGTAGAGGGCGTAGACCTGGCGGATGGTGTCGAAGATGTAGTTGCGCTTGGCCATCTCGGCGGGCGAGAAGTCGCGCGTTCCTTTGGGGATAGATGGTTTCTGGGCCATGGGGATGTTGGGTATATGGGTCTGCGCGGGGCGCGTCGGTCCGCGGCCCCGCGCAGGCGGATGGGTGAAACGAATCGGGTCAGTGTACCTCTTTAATAAGGTAGATGTAGGTGGGCAGGTGGTCGCTGTAGCCGTTGAGCCAGACGCCGCCGGCGTGGGTACGCTTGGGGTTGCCCTTATAACGGCCCTCCTGCTGGAAGAGATAGTCGCGCAGGAAGACTTCATTGCGGTAGAACTTCAGCGTGGAGCGGTCGTCGCCCAGCAGATTACCGGTGAAGACAATCTGGTCGAAGAGGTTCCACTTGCCATCGTAGACGAGCGTCCCCTGACCGACCTTGTAGAGCGTGTCCCACCAGGGGTTGTAGAGATCGCCGTCGGACTTGACGTCGGACTTACGATGCACGCAGCCGAGCGACTCGGTGAGGCTCTTGTTGTTAGGGTCGTCGTTGAGGTCACCCATGATGATGATTTTGGCGCCTGGGTCCTGGCGGAGCAGGGCGTCCTTGAGGGCGCGGACCTGGTATCCGGCCCGCTCGCGCGCCTCGCTGCCGGCCGCGCGGGAGGGCCAGTGGTTGACGATGAAGTAGACCTTCTCGCCGGCCAGCTGTCCGCCCATGACGAGGAAGCCGCGCGTCATGTACGTGGTGTCGCCGCGCAGCTCGGTGTAGGCTTTCACGCGGCCGTCGGCGTCGGTGTAGAAGCCGAGGTCAACGTCGGGCTGCTCCTTGTCCAGATAGTAATAGGGCACGAGCATGGAGCTTTCCAGCTGGAAGAATTTCGGGTTGTAGAGAAAGGCGCAGTCGACGCCGCGGCGGTCGGGGCCTTCGTAGTGGACTATGCGGTAGCCGCGGGCGGCCAGGGCGGGCTGCCGCACGAGGTCGTCGAGCACGCGGCGGTTCTCCACCTCGGACAAGCCGATGACGGCCGCGCCGGCGGGCAAGCGGTCGGTGCAGAGCTCGGACAGCACCTTCGACATGTTCTTCAACTTCGCCTCGTACTTCATCGTACCCCACTTCATCGTGCCGTCGGGCAAATACTCGTAGTCGTTCTTTCCGTAGTCGTGAACCGTATCGAAAAGATTCTCCTGATTGTAGAACGCCACGCCGTAAAGGGCGTAGCGCTTGCCGCCACTCTGGGCGTCCGCCGTGGCAAAGGGCAGCAGCAGGAGCAGCAACGTGAAACAAAGAATTTTCTTCATATCGTAGTGAATAATCGTTGTCGGAAAGAGCGGGGACCAGGCCTCAAACGGAGGACAAATTTCTAAAAAAAAATTGATATAGCGCCGAAATCTTGCCCGCAAATCCAAGATTTCACGGAAATGTAAAACCTTCCGGCAAAAATTATACTATCTTTGCATTGTCTTAGACAACCGACATAACGAATCTATCCCACAATCTGTTACGGTATATGAATAAAGGTGCTAAACTATTGACCGCCGCCTGGTGCGTCGCCACCGGCGTGCTGGCCCAGCAGCCCGACACCCTGATAATCGGGAACGACAACGCGGACTTTACGTTCACGGAGTCGCAACTCGACGAGGACAACGACGCCGCGCAGTCCGTCTCGGCCATCGTAGCCTCGAAGACGGACCCCTACTTGTCCGAGGTGGGCTACCTGTTCAGCCCGATGCGCTTCCGCATCCGCGGCTACGACAACATGTACAACCAGGTCTACATGAACGGCCTGATGCTCAACGACCAGGAGACGGGGCGCTTCAGCTACGGCCTGATTGGCGGCATGAACGACGCCACGCGCAACCAGGAGGGCGTGGGCGGCTTCGAGTACAACAACTTCGGCATGACCAATGTCGGCGGCGGCACGAGCATTAACACCCGCGCCAGCCAGTTTGCCCAAGGCAACAAGATCACCCTCTCCGGCTGCAACCGCAATTACGTGGCGCGCGGCATGTTTACCCACGCCACCGGCCTCATGGAGAACGGCTGGGCGTTCGCAGGGACCGTCGGTTACCGCTGGGCAAACGAGGGCGTCATCGACGGGACTTTCTACAACTCCTTCAGTTACATCCTCGCGGCCGAGAAGCGCATCAACGACGCCCACAGTCTCTCGCTCGTCACGTTCGGTTCGCCCACAGAGCGCGGCCAGCAGGCGGCGTCGACCGAAGAGGCCTACTGGCTGGCCAACTCGCACTACTACAACCCCAACTGGGGCTACCAGAACGGCGAGAAGCGCAACGCCCGCGTGGTGAAGAGCTTCGAGCCCACCGCTATCCTGACGTGGGACTGGAATATGGACGACAGCAAGAAGCTCACCACGGCCGCCGGCTTCAAGTACAGCAACTACGGCACCACGGCTTTGGGCTGGAACGGCGACGCCTACGACCCGCGCCCGGACTACTACAAGAACATGCCAAGCGCCGTCTTCGACGTTTACAACCCCGACCTCAACAACCCGGACTATCTCCACGACAATCCTTTCCTACTGGAACAGTGGCAGGAGATGTATGACTATTGGACCGGGAGCGAGGCCAACCGCCAGATCAACTGGGACCGCATGTACTTCGTGAACCGCCAGAACGAGGAGAACGGCGGCGAGACGCTCTACTACCAGGAGCGGCGCCACAACGACCAGATGGTCTTCGCCCTTAATTCTGTCTTCAATCACACCATCAGTCCCCTCCACAAATACACCATAGGCCTCCAGCTCAACACCACCAAGGGCATGCACTACAAGACCATGGAGGACCTGCTCGGCGGTACGCGCTACACCGACATCGACAAGTTTGCCGCCAACGACTACGGTTCGGGCAGCATCGAGGCCCAGAACGACCTGAACAACCCCAATCGCCAGATTGCCGAGGGCGACAAGTTCGGCTACAACTATAATATATATGTCAACAAGGCCCGTCTGTGGGGACAGTACCTCTATTCCCGCAACCACTTCTCCCTCTTGCTGGGCGGAAACCTGGAGGGCACGACCATCGAGCGCGACGGTCTGATGCGCAACGGCCGCGCCCCCGAAAACTCTTACGGCAAGAGCGGGAAAGCCCGCTTCCTGGGCGGCGGCGGAAAGTTCACCCTGACCTACACGCCCGTAGCCAACCACCGCCTCAGCCTCTCGGGGAGCGCCAACGCCCAGGCCCCGCTGGCCCGCAACAGTTTTGTAGCGCCGCGCATGCAAAACAATTTCGTCGACAACCTTACTCTCGAAAACATCTACGCCGCCGAGCTGAGCTACACGTTCCGCTTCGGCAACTTCAGCGGTAAGCTGTCCGGCTACTTCACCCAGTTCGAGAACGGCGTGGAGCAGACCGCCTTCTACAACGACCAGCGCGAGCGCTTCACGTACCTGACCATGAACAACGTGCGCCGCCAGCACTACGGCCTCGAAGCCGCCTTCATCTATCAGGTCAATAGCAACCTCTCCTTCAACCTTATCGGGACCATCAGCGAAGCCAAGTATGCCAACAATCCCTTTGCCCAAATCAATTATGAAGGTATGAACGCCGAGACCACCCGTGAGCTCAACACGTGGAAGAATCCCGTCACGGGCGACGCCATGCCGCTGCGCGTCATCGCCGACGGCATGCGGGTGAGCGGCACGCCGCTCACGGCCGTCAGCCTCGGGGTGAACTACAACATCAACAGTTGGTTCTTCGAGATGAACCTCAACTATTACGACCGCGTCTATGTCGGCTTCTCGCAGTACCGTCGCCTGAGCAACATCACCGGCAACTACGTCCAGTCCAGCATTGACGAGGCGGGCCTCCCCGTATTCGACGTCACGGAGCAGGAGCTCCGCGCCTCCGGCGGCATCCTCTTCGACCAGGAGGGCAACGAGGTGGCCGCCTACGCCGCCGACCAGGAAAAATTCGACGGCGGCTTCATGCTCGACGCCTCTATCGGCCGCTACATCCGCCTGCCCAAGGGCCGCTCCATGAGTATCAACCTCTCCGTCAACAATATCACGAACAACCGCAACATGCGGACCGGCGGCTACGAGCAGAACCGCGACGACTACTACAACACCGGCGTGGCCCGCGCCTTCCGCTTCTCGCGCAACTCCAAGTACTACTACGCCAACGCCATCAACGCGTTCCTCAACATCAACTTCCGCTTCTAACCCCAACCCTTTGGTACAATGAATACATCGAAGTTCTATAGCCTGCTCGCCGCCTTCTGCTGCCTGTTCGGCCTCTGCGCCTGCATGGACGAACACGACGAGCCCAACACGGACCACTATCTCATCACGAGCCCCACGTCGCTCGGCGAGACGAACTACTCCATCGCCCGCCTCAAAGCCGACAACGCCTCGCTCTTCAACCAGACCAACGCCTTCCTCCAGGTCGAGGAGGACCGCATCCTCGAGGGCGTCGTTGTGGCCAACGACGAGGGCGGCAACCTCTACCAGACGCTCCTGCTGCGCGACATCGACGAGGAAGCCGGCACCGACGAGTGCATCGTCCTCGCGGTGAAGAACACGTGCCTCTACCCCTACTTCATGCTCGGACAGCGCATCAAGGTCAACCTCAAGGGCCTCTACATCGGCTGCTACAGCAAGCTGCCCAAGATCGGACAGCCCTACTACACCAGCAGCGGCAACCTGCGGCTCGGGCCTATCCTCCTGCAGCTCTGCCAGACCAACGTCGAGCTGCTCGGTGACCCCGACCCCACCTGCCCCGAGCTGACGCCCGTCCAGCTGACGGCCAACGAGCTCTCCCAGTGGAAGGGCCGCTACTACGACCATGTCCCGATGCTCGTCACCGTGAAGGGCACCGTCGCCGAAGCCGACAGCACCGCCATCTTCGCTCCCGAGGATTTGCAGGACGCGGGCTATGGCGTCGACCGCACGCTCAACGTCGTCGGCTATTCGGGAAATTTCGTCATCCGTACGTCCACGCAAAACGACGTGGCTTTCACCGTCATCCCCACCGATACCTGCAACTACACCGGCTTGCTCAGCTACTACGACGACTGGCAAATCCAGCTCCGCAGCGTAGCCGACATCTCTCCCTGCACCGAACAGTAATCCCTGCCCGGCAGTTCATCACGAAAAAGTCTAACCACGTATTTCCAACCAACGTATGAAAAAGTACTTCCATTACCTCCTGGCCGCGGCGCTCCTCGCATTCGGCGTAGCCTCCTGCGACGACGTGCCCGCCCCCTACGAGATCAACGACGAGGGTGGTTCGCAGTCTGAAGTCCTCCTCGATGAAGACTTCTCTACCTCTCTCGGCGATTTCAACACCTTTACCACCGAGGGCAACTATCCCTGGATCGTCAGCTACGGCTGCGCTCAGATCACGTCCTCCGTCGACACCGACGGCGACGGCAAGAGGGAGAATTATCCGGCCGTCTCCTGGCTCGTCTCCCCGCGTATGGACCTCACCGACGTCGACTCGGCCTACATCAGCTTCGACTACATCCTGCGCTACGCCATCACCAGCCAGCTCGAAACCCACTACCAGCTGCTCGTCAGCACCAACTACGCCGGCTCCGGCCGCGTAGCGGAAGCCGACTGGACCCCCTTGACCTTCAATCTGGTCCAAGGCAGCGACTGGGACACCTGGTACAGCAGCGGCAACGTCGACTTGCCCGCCGAGTTCTGCAACCAGCCCAACGTCACCGTCGCCCTGCGCTACACCGCCACCGACAAGGCGGCCACCTGGGAGGTAAAGAACTTCCTGATGAAGCAGGGTAAGGGCAACTACACCCCCGCCGGTCCCACCCACGACCAGGTGCGCCAGCTCCCCTACTCCGAGCCCTTCAGCACCGAGCTCGGCGGCTTCCAGAACTACACCACTTCCGGCGAAGGCGAATGGATAATCGACTACTCCACCGCCAAGGCCACGGGCTACGACAATGCTTCGCAGACCACCACGGCCGGCACCTACTACCTCGTCAGCCCGCCCGTCTCGCTCGCCGGACAGACCGAGGCCCACGTGTCCTACGAGTACATCCTCCGCTACGACCGCGGCGCCGAAAATCAGCAAATGCTCATCAACGCCAACTTCGACCCCGAAAATCCTGCCGAAGGCTGGGAACTTCTGAAGCAAGACCATGAGGAGGGCGCCGACTGGACCACGTTCGCCCAGGCCGACATCAACATCCCCGCCCAGTACATGGGTCAGCAGGTGCGCTTTGCCTTCCGCTACAACACCAACGCCACCAGCGGCTCCACTTGGGAGGTGCGCAACTTCGAGGTAGCCAGCGGCGCCGGCACCGTCACCACCGACCCGCACCACACGGTTCACGAGCTGCCCTATACCGAGGCCTTCACCTCCACCCTGGGCGACTACCAGAGCTATACGACCTCCGGCTCCGGCCAGTGGATCATCGACTACTCCACCGCCAAGGCCACGGGCTACGACAATGCTTCGCAGACCACCACGGCCGGCACCTACTACCTCGTCAGTCCGCCCGTCTCGCTCGCCGGACAGACCGAGGCCCACATGACCTACGAGTACATCCTGCGCTACGACCGCGGCGCCGAGAACCAGCAGACGCTCATCAACGCCAACTTCGACCCCGAGCATCCCGCCGAGGGCTGGGTCGTCCTCAAGCAGGACCACGAAGAGGGCACCGACTGGACCACCTTCGCCCAGGCCGACATCGCCATCCCCGCCGAATACATGGGCCGGGAAGTACGCTTCGCCTTCCGCTACAACACCAACGACGTCAGCGGCTCCACCTGGGAGGTGCGTAATGCCTCCATCCTCAGCGGCAAGGTAGGCGAAGGCGGCGGAGGCGGCGAGACCGGCGGCGACATCGGCGACCCCGCGGCCTCCAACGGCGACTTCGAGAACTGGACCAACGGCCAGCCCACCCACTGGAAGTCCACGACGACGGCTTCCAAGGGCGCCATGACGCAGTCCACCGACGCCCACGGCGGGCAGTACGCTGTCGAGGTGGCCGGAAGCACCTCGGGCAACAACCGCCTGGCCTACGAGGAAATCACCCTGCCGGCCGGCAGCTACACCATGACCTTCTACTGCAAGGCCGCTACCGCTGATGGCGGCAGCGTACGCCCGGGCTACACGCCGGTAGACGACAGCGGCAAGGTGGGCAGCTACGTTTACGGCGACTATACGAACGACCTGTCCGGCACCTGGACCCGCGTGACGCACCAGTTCGACCTCGACGCGACCACGAAGCTCAACCTCGTCATCATGGTAGCCAAGAACCCCGGCGCAGCAGTCATTTTCGACGACTTCACGCTGACGAACGCTGCGGGTGAACGCCTCATCTACTAAGCCTTATGAAGCAAATGTTCCGCAAATGTTTGCGCACCCTCTTTGCGGCGGCGGCCCTCCTGGCCGTCGCCGCTTGCGGTGACGACGAGCCGGCCTACCACCTGGGCGGCTCGGCGAGCGGCGAAACGCCCGGTCCCTCGCGCAGCCCCATAGCCGCGCGCATGGAAGTCCCGGCCCTGCAGACAGACGACGGCCTCCTCGTGGCCCACTGGACGGTGGAAAACGGCGACTCCGTCATGACCTATTGCCTGGAATACTCGCCCACGCAGCTCCACTCCCGCTGGGTAGCCTTCCGCTTCGACGGACAGACGCGGGCCCGCACCGTCTCGCGCACCGACGCCTTCAGCGACGACCCCCTCCTGCCCGCGGAGCTCCAGATAGGGTCCTCCGGCTTCGGCGGCAACTACGACCGCGGCCACCTCTGCGCCTCGGCCGACCGCCTCTACTCCCGCACGGCCAACGAACAGACGTTCTACATGAGCAACATGTCGCCGCAGCTCTCGGCCTTCAACCAGGGCTACTGGGTCACGCTCGAGGGGCTCGTCCAACAGCTCGGGCGCGACGCCTCCTTCTCCGACACGCTCTACGTCGTCAAGGGCGGCACCATTGCCCAGAACCAGGTGAGCGGCTACGTCACCCGCCGCGACGGCAAACAGGTGGCCGTCCCCGCCTATTACTTCATGGCGCTGCTGAAGGTAAAGAACCGCGCCTACAGCGCCATCGCCTTCTGGATGGAACACAGTTCGTACGGCTACTCCAACAGCCACCAGGCCCCCCTCTCGGCCTTCGCGGCGCAGGCCGTCAGCGTCGACCGTCTGGAAGAGTTGACGGGCATCGACTTCTTCCCCAACCTGGCCGACAACGTAGAGTCGCAGGTCGAGCGCTCCTACGTGCTGGCCACGTGGGGCCTCTGACGGGCCGCTCCGACCGTTCCGCCCATCATGCAGCCGGGCAGGACCAGCGCTATGCAACGCGCTGGCCCTGCCCGGCTACTTTTGCGAAACACGGGCCTTAGCCCCGTCGCGACGGGAATAGGCCCCGTTCGTACGGGGCTAAGGCCCGTAGCGGGCGGGCCCGTCCGTCGGCGCGCCGGCCCCGTCGCCGCCGGCCAGCCACCACAGTTCGGCCACAGCGGGCGGCAGCACGCCGTCGCCCCCGCTCAGCCCCGTGCGGCGCAGCAGCAGCAGCGCGCCCGTCCGCCACTCGCCCGCCAGCGCCGCATGGGCCCGCAGCGCCGCGTCGGTCTCCGTGTCCACCACGAGCACCAGCAGGCGGCGCCGTCCCGTACGGCCCGCGGCCTCCTTCATGGCGCGCGCCAGCCGGGCCGCCCGCCCGGCGCCCAGCTGCACCGTGCTGTGCATGAACACAAAGAGCGTCGTGCCCGGCGCGTCGGGCGCCGTCTCTTCGGCCAGCGTGAGGCGCTCCGCAAACCGTACGGCCAGCCGCCCGTCCGTGGCGTCGCGCAGCAGCTCCGCCGCCAGTCCGGTCATCGCCGCCGCGCGGTCTACCCCCACGTAGAGCGTCCGTTCCGCCAGGTCCGGCAGGCCGTCGGCCAGCGCCAGTCCGGCCGTCCCGGGACCGCAGCCCACGTCGACCAGCCGCAGCCGCCCGTCGCCCTTCTCCACCACGCGGCGCAACGCCCCGCCCAGCTGCCGGCCGAGGGCGGCGAGCTGGGCCAGGTGGGCCGGGAGGAAGCGGAGCGCGTAGAGGGCGGCCAGCTGCCGCGGCGTCACCTCGCAGCGACGGCCCGCGGCGTCGGTCCGCACGAGCGGCTGCCGGAAGCGCGCCCGCCCGTAGGCCAGCCACTGCCACTGCTCCTCGGCCGTGGCCCCCAGCACG
>OHIY01000407.1_pt1 | contig 24504 bp, 22 predicted proteins | sample 1568351 | NCBI WGS metagenome assembly OHIY01 (sample SAMEA3879547, study PRJEB24766) | human gut metagenome | biome: human-associated habitat; feature: feces | place: USA | collected 1985/1987 | reverse complement strand
TCTGAAGCCGCACCTTTTCCATGGCGTCCCAAACCTCCCACGGGGAGGCGGGCAGTTCCAGCGTTGCGTAGGCTTCGCTGTTTGGAACGTCCTCTTTTGCCAGATAAACGGCAAACACTTTCTTAGCCAAACTTCATTCCTCCCATTTTCTGCTCATAGTAACCGGGGTCAGCGCCGGGGACATCCCAGCCGCACATGCTGCCGATCTTCATAGCCGTCTCCTGAGCGGGCATCACGCCCAGCTTCTGGTTCTGCTCGTCCGCAATGCGGCGGTTTTCCTGAGCGTCCGGCGTAGACCAGTCGCTGGGATAGTATCCGCTCTCCCCACGCTTCACGCAGATGAGCTGGCCCGTACCCGGCAGCAGGGTAAAGCACAGCTGAGGCAGCTTGTCCCGGTAAGGCTCGAACCGCTCCTGCTCCGTCCGGATGCTCCAGTCCTCATCCTGCCACAGGTGGACATACAGCTCCCGGCCGCCGTCCAGTTCGATCTCCCGCTGCTCGAAGCCCTCGCCCCAGCCGTCTGAATACTGTCCGGCCAGGTAGTCCATGAGCTTGTCCCAGCCGGGTTCCGACAGATCATCATCTGCCCGAACCGTGGTGCAGCCCCAAAGCCGCCTGTTCCAGACCTCCACCGAGGGAACCAGACTCCGAACGTGCTGCTTAACGTAATCGCTCTCATAGAAGTATTTCATGAGATCTTCGGTACCGTTGTCGGTGTAAGCCTTGACTGCTTTGTCGATTTCCTTCGCATAGAGCAGCAATTCTTCGCCGTTGTATTCGTCGGCGGAATCATCGTATTCATATTCTCCGGCCTGGTACAGTTCACCAGTCAGCGGAGAGTACATTTTGAAAATGCGTTCACTCAATCGCATCACCTCCAATGATTGTGTTTTGGAGTCTCGGTCATGTCACCGTTCAGGCCCGCGCTTTATGCGATGCTTTTCCGGCACAAGCGGCTCCATATCCTGAAAAAAGTACCGGGCCATCTCACGCATCGCTGTGAAGTCTTTATCGTCGGGAACCGCAATCGTGATAATAACGGCATCCGAAATGCGATGTTCCCCGTTTTTATGGTAAACCTCTGAGAAGAAGCCCCATTCACCATCTGCTCCCGTATGGATTTCATCCGAACGGTCATCCACCTTCAGCAGATAGCGGGCCGTGTCTACCAGAACCACCTTGGTTTTTTCTTCCTGCCCCTCATACATCTGCTCGGACAGATATACGTCCATGTGCTTTTCCGGTGCAAAGTACAGGGTCATGGTTCTATTCATCATGTCGGGACAGTTGGAAAACGACTTTTCTTCCAATACAAGGCGTGCCGTATCAAATTTGGTGAGGACGTGATAGTCTGTCACCAGTTTTTTCAACCGTGCGCCCTTGAATTGTTCAAAGTAAAGCGGATCACCAAAAACAATGTGATCCGGCCGTTTGATCTTGTATGTTTCCTTCATTGTTTTTGTTGCTTCCTTCGCTTACCGCACAGCATCCAAGCGCTGCCTGGAACAGGCTCGCCTTGCCTGCTTGATTTGTTTGGCAAGATCGGCATAGTCCCCGCCCTCGATCTGCGGCAGGCACAGGGATACTTTGTACTTGCTGCCGAGATTGCGGGCAATGGCCAGTGCGGCGTTGCGGCCCGCGGCGATCGACTCGGCGACCAGGCGGACCGTGGCGTGCTCGTTGAACTTGTGGTGCGAGTAGAGCTTCTTCTCGATGCCGAGGTGGCGGAGCAGCACCGACGTCGTCCGCGTATCCTCGGCCAGGATGAAGTCCACCTCGCGCAGGACGTTGATCGCCCGCAGGGTGATGTCGTCGAGATTTCCGATGGGCGTGGGAACAATATAGAGCTTGGCCATGGCGTCAGGCGAATTTGCGTTCGAGCAGCTCCATGAGGAGCTTCGCGCCGTCCGAATTGGCATTCCAGGCGTAGTGCTCGGCAATGTAGATCATGCAGTCGTCGAGGTTGTCGAAGGCGTTGAGCGCCCGGATGGCCACTTCGTAGGAGGCACCGTCGCCGCCGAACAGGTCGCGGATCATCAGGAACTTGTCGTTGATGCCGATCGCCTTGCGCAGGTCCGTGACGGGCTCGCTGCGCCGCAGCTCCGACGCGATGTCGCGCGGCGGGGCGATCGTGTCGGCCAGCGTCTGTACGTCGTGGTTGATGACCTCGCCCAGCACGGCGCCGCGCGGCAGCAGCTCGGCCGGAGTCTCCGGGGCGGCAGCCCCGGCGGCAGGGCTCCCGGCCGGGGAGGGCGTCACAACCGGTTCCGGAGCGGCCGGTTCGACCAACGGCGATTCGGCCGGTTCCTCCGGCTCGGTCTCTCCGGCATCGACATTTGCATCGGGCTCCCCGGCCAAGGGCTCCCCGGCAGCACCCGACGGCTCTGCGGCACTCGACAGCTCGGCAGCATCCGGCTCTTGGGCGGCGGAAGCATCGGCGGCAGACCCGGCAGAGGAGGGTTCAGCGGCGGAGGGGCTCTCCGGCTGTGCGGGCTCCGCGACGGCATGCCCCGCATCGGCGTGTTCCGCAACGGTTTCGCCGACCGGCCCGGCGGCAGAGACCTCCAGTACGGAGAAGACCTCGTCGTCCGACTCCGGCGAAGAGGCGGCGGCCGGCGCCGGAGTTGTTGCCGCGGCGGCGCGGATAGCGTCGTCCGTCCGCTCCCGCGTCGGGGCGGTCGGGGTTGTATCGTAATCGTAGAGCGACATGATGACCCGCTGCCGGTGCCGGTGCCGCACGGTCTCCTCCTCAAGTCCGAAGAGCGTGGGCGCCACCCGCGGCGACGGGGACTGCCGGCGGGTATTGTCGGCAGTGTGTTCCGCCTCGGCGGTCGCCGCCTCCTGCGGCTCCTTCGTCCGGGGTGCGGACTCCCGTTCTGCAACGGGTGCGGCAGCCGCCTCCGCGGCCGGGGCAACAGTCGGCTCCGCGGCCGGGGCGGGATTCGCCTCCGTAATGGTTTCTTCGGCCTTCGCGGACTCGGCAGAAGCCGATTTCCCGGCCTCCACGGCCTCTTTCTCCGAAACGGGCTCCGCACTCGGTGCCGGTTCCACGGCCAGAGCCGATGCCTCCGCGGAGAGGGAAGCCGCCGCCGGGACGGGTTCCGCCGTCATCACGGGCTCCGCGGTCGGAGCCGATGCCTCGGTTATCACGGATTCTGCGGCCGGAGCCGATGCCCCGTGCTTCGCGGGCTCTTCCATCGGAACGGGCTCTACTGTCGGAGCAGCGTCTTCCGCCGGGGCAGGTTCTTCCGCCGGAGCTGGGTTCGCAGCCGGAGCGGGATTGCCCGCCAGAACGGGCTCTTCGGCCGCTACGGGTTCTTCCGCCGGGGCGGAATCGGCAAGCTCCTCGTCGGCAAAGGCCTCGACTACGGCTTCCGGCTCCCGGTCGGGAAGTTCGTCGAGCGAAAGCATCTCGCCCAGGTCGATGGAGACGGGCAGGGGCATCTGCCGGGACTCCTCCTCCCCGACCGGCTGCGGGGCCGGATCGAAGCGCAGCATCTCGTACAACGACCGCAGCTTCTCGAGCGCCAGATCGCGTTCAAGGGCCGGTATTTCGTCCGTCCCGGTCCACCCCTCGACAAGGGCGGTGAGGCGGTGCAGTTCCGTGCGAAGGTATTTCAACTCCATCTTTGTGTCAACTTTTGCAGCCAAAGATACGAAAAAGATACGAATAACGCGCCTTTCGGCAAAACAAAGCGCCCGAGAAATTCCATTCGGCGCCCTGCGGAGGCGATCCGCGGGAAAAAGACGCCTTTCCGGCGCCCGACGCATCCGCCATGCGAGAAAATTCGTATCTTTGCACGGCAATCGACGAACAAATTAAATTACGAGATAAGAATGGCTTTACAATGCGGCATCGTGGGCCTGCCCAACGTGGGCAAGTCGACGCTTTTCAACTGCCTCTCCAACGCAAAGGCCCAGGCGGCCAACTTCCCCTTCTGCACGATCGAACCCAACGTGGGCGTCATCACCGTGCCCGACCAGCGGCTCATCCGCCTGGCCGAGATCGACAACCCCAGGCGCGTCATCCCCACGACGATCGAGATCGTCGACATCGCGGGTCTGGTCAAGGGCGCCTCGAAGGGCGAGGGGCTGGGCAACAAGTTCCTGGGCAACATCCGCAACACGAACGCCATCATCCACGTGCTGCGCTGCTTCGACAACGGCAACATTACGCACGTCGACGGGTCGATCGACCCCGTGCGCGACAAGGAGATCATCGACACGGAGCTGCAGCTCAAGGACCTCGAGACGGTCGAGAACCGCCTTTCCAAGACGCAGAAGGCGGCCACGTCGGGCGGCGACAAGCAGGCCAAGCGGGCCGTGGAGCTGCTCCTGCAGTACAAGGCCGTGCTGGAGCAGGGGCGCAGCGCCCGCACCGTGGAGCTCGAGAAGGAGGACCGCAAGCTGGTCGCCGACCTGAACCTGCTGACCGACAAGCCGGTGCTCTACGTCTGCAACGTCGACGAGCAGAGCGCCGCGACGGGCAACGCCTACACCGAGGCCGTGCGCGCGGCGATCGCCGACGAGAAGGCCGAGATGCTCATCATCGCGGCGGCCACCGAGGCCGACATCGCCGAGCTGGAGAGCTACGAGGAGCGGCAGTTGTTCCTCGAGGACCTCGGGCTCAAGGAGTCGGGCGTGGCGCGGCTGATCAAGTCGGCCTACCGGCTGCTCAACCTCGAGACCTTCTTCACGACCGGTGCCGATGAGACCCGCGCCTGGACCTACGTCCGCGGCATGAAGGCCCCGCAGACGGCCGGCATCATCCACACCGACTTCGAGCGGGGCTTCATCCGCGCCGAAGTCATCAAGTACGACGACTACGTCACGCTCGGCTCGGAGAAGGCCTGCCGCGACGCCGGCAAGATCGGCATCGAGGGCAAGGAGTACGTCGTGCAGGACGGCGACATCATGCACTTCCTGTTCAACGTCTGACCCGGGCCGCGAAGGCGGCACCGCCCGGACAAGGGGCAACCAACGCAACCAACCAAAAAAACTACGGATATGAAAAACGGCAGGTATCTCATTCTGGGCCTTGCGGCCATCGTCTGCGCCGTCGTGCTCGGCCGCGCCTACACCTACAAGTTTCGCGCCCAGGACACGATCGTCGTGACGGGTCTGGGCGAAACGGAGTTCACCTCGGACTTGATCGTCTGGTCGGGGGCCCTCACGGCCGAATCGCAGGACGCCGCGACGGGCTACGCCCGCATCGAGGCCAACAAGGAGAAGGTGCGCCGCTACCTCGTCGAAAAGGGCGTGCCCGAGGAGGCCGTCGTCTTCGAGTTCGTCAACGTCGAGAAGCTCTACACGCCCGTCTACAACGCCAACGGCAACTGGGCCGGACAGCGTTTCACGGGTTACGGGCTGCGGCAGCGCTTCACCGTGGAGTCGCGCGACGTGGAGACCGTCGAGCGCGTCTCGCGCGAGATCTCGTCGCTCATCGCACAGGGAGTCTCGATCGAGGCCTACGCCCCGGACTACTACTATACGCAGCTCGACGACGTGAAGATGGGACTCATTGAGACCGCCTCGGCCGATGCCCGCATGCGGGCCGAGAAGATCGCCGCGAACGCCGGGACGAAGATCGGCCGCGTGGCGTCGGCACGCATGGGTGTCTTCCAGATCACGGGCGCCAACACCAACGAGGAGTTCTCGGCCGGCGGGTCGTTCAACACCTCGTCGCGACAGAAGAAGGCCCGCATCACCATGCGCATCGAGTACCGGGTCAAATAACCGGACGTCCGCACGAAAGGCCCGGCGCCCGAGGTCCGGCAGGGACCGAACAGCCCGGCAGAAACCGGACAGCCCGGCAAAGGCCGAACCACCCGGCAGGAACCGGACAGCCCGCCTCCCGGGCGGCAGCCGAAAAAACAAGAAAAGCATTCAATATTCAACACACGATATGGAAAGACCCGTTCGGGTGCGCTTCGCACCCAGCCCCACCGGACCGCTGCACATCGGCGGCGTCCGCACGGCACTCTACAACTACCTCTTCGCCCGCCAGCACAAGGGCACGATGATCCTCCGCATCGAGGATACCGACTCGCAGCGCTTCGTGCCGGGTGCCGAGGAGTACATCATGCAGTCGCTCAAATGGTGCGGCATCGAGATCGACGAGGGCGTCGGCGTCGGCGGCCCCCACGCCCCCTACCGCCAGAGCGAGCGGCGCGAAATCTACCTCAAGTATGCCCTGCAGCTCGTCGAGGCGGGCTGGGCCTACTACGCCTTCGACACGGCCGCAGAGCTCGACGCCCTGCGCCACGAGGCCGAGGCGCGCGGCGAGGCCTTCGCCTACAACTACACGGTGCGCGAACGGCTGGCCACGTCGCTGGCCCTGCCGGCCGAGGAAGTGCGCGCCCGCATCGACCGCGGCGACCAGTGGGTCATCCGCTTCAAGATGCCCGAGAACGAGGTGGTGGCAATGGACGACCTGATCCGCGGCCACGTCGAGGTCAACACCTCGACGCTCGACGACAAGGTGCTCTACAAGTCGGCCGACGCGCTGCCCACGTACCACCTCGCCAACATCGTCGACGACCACCTGATGGAGGTCTCGCACGTCATCCGCGGCGAGGAGTGGCTGCCGTCGCTGCCGCTGCACTACCTCCTCTACAAGGCCTTCGGCTGGGAGGATTCGCGCCCCGAGTTCGCCCACCTGCCCCTGCTGCTCAAGCCCGTGGGCAACGGCAAGCTGAGCAAGAGGGACGGCGACAAGCTGGGCTTCCCCGTCTTTCCCCTGCAGTGGACCAACGCAGAGGGCGAGACCTCCAGGGGATACCGCGAGGACGGCTACTTTCCCGAGGCGTTCGTCAACCTGCTGGCCATGCTTGGCTGGAACCCCGGAACGGAGCAGGAGATATTCTCCCTGCCCGAACTGGTAGAGGCGTTCTCACTCGACAAGGTCGGCAAGGCCGGAGCCAAGTTCAATCCCGACAAGGCCAGGTGGTTCAACAAGGAATACCTCAGGATGAAAGATGACGGGGAACTCGCACGTCTCTATATGCCCATACTCGAACACAAGGGGCTCAAGCCCGACCCGGGATATGTCACGAGGGTGGTCGCGCTGATAAAGGAAAGGGCGAGCTTCGTGCAGGACTTCTGGACCATAGCTCCGTACCTGTTCATAGCGCCGAGGAAGTTCGCCGAGTACGGGGTCAAGGCCGGAGCCGCGGCGGAAAAGGCCGCCGATCCGAGACGGCCTGCCGACCCCAGGGCAAAGGTATATGACGATGCCGCGACGGCACCATTCCTCGCGAAGGACGTGGAGAAGTTCTGGAAGCCCGAATATTACGGAATCGCGCTGGACGCCCTGAACAATTCGGACGCAGACGGCATGGAAGACTACCTGAGAGCCCGCGAGGCTCCGCTCGGAAAGGTAATGAACTGCCTCAGGCTCGCGCTCACAGGCGCGGCGAGCGGACTGGGCATCGCCGACATAATCTCGTTCATAGGCAAGGACGAGGCTCTCGAGCGCATTGAATACGCGGCTCGCAGGCTGGCGGAACATTCAGGCAGAAAGGAATAATTTGTCCTGCTCGGGAATAATCACTATATTAGCAATCATCAAATACATCGTAGTGTATGAAAAATTCACTTTCCAAGGCCTTGCTGGCAGCCGGAGGATCGGCTCTTCTCCTGCTTGCAGGTGCCTGCCAGAAGACCCCTTCCGCCCCTTCGGTAATCCTTTCTGACGGAAGAAGTACCACCGAGAACAGCATCACGTTCTCTATCGAAGCAGCCGACGCATATTGGGTAGCCTACATGGTCCTTCCCTCATACGAGAAGGCTCCCGTCGCTGACGAGGTCCTCTCCGACGGAGAGAAGGCCGGACTGGGCAAGGCTGAAGTCACGGTCGACGGCCTCGACCCCGGAATCGAGTACTTCGTGTATGCGGCGGCAGAGAGTTCTGCCGGCGTATCCGACTTGCAAGCCTCTCCGTCAAGACCGAAGGCAATTCCTATGTGGTAGTATCGAGCCAGACCAACGTATGGTACTACGGTGAGCAGACCGAAGGAACCAACCAGTTCCTCCTGCAGCTCGCCGATGTCGAGTGCGAGGAATACCAGCTGCGTCCCCAGGATGCCGGGCAGCTCATCAGGCTCTACCTGATCACCGAGCCTCTCGAGGATGGCTTGACTCCTGCACTCCAGCCCGGGGTCTACACCTGCGGCAAGCCGGGAGAGGAGGTTCCCGGAACCTTCACGATAACCGCGGACGGCAGCGGATATACGAGCCAGTACCTGACGGGACTCTCATCCGACCTCGAGACTTGGGGAGCGGCCGCAATCAACGGAGGTGAACTGACCGTAGGGCTCAACGACGACGGAACCTACAGCATAAGCGCACGCCTTACCGTCGACGACGGGAACAATACCCTGGTCATCGGACGCTACGAGGGCACGGTCGTGACCGAAGACCTCTCCGACGGAATCAGGTATTTCTATAAGGACATCAGCGGTGTGGAATACAACTCGTTCGGCGCGACCGTAACTTCCGGCACTTCGGCAGACTCGTGGAGCGCCACCCTGGTCAACGCCCCGGTAGACGAGCAGGGCTTCCTCGCCGGAGCCGGATATGTAATGAGCCTCTCGTTCTACACCCCGGCGGCTCCCGCAGGTGAAATCAACATAGAGGGGACATACTCCGCAGCCGACGAGATAAAGGAATATTCATACTATCCCGGATATATCTACGACATTTTCGGAATGATCATGCCAGTAGCTACCAACCTGACATACTACGGTGAAGACGGCAACATACAGTACACTGCGCTCATCACCGGAGGCGACATAGTGATCAGCAAGGACGGAGAGAACTACCACGTGGCGGCCGAGAACCTTACGACCAACACCGGCTACAGCGTCAGCTTCGAATACGACGGTCCCTTCGCCCCTGTAAACGACTACAGGACGCCCGCCTCGGGCTCGGCCGCACCTGCCGCGGCATCACCCCTCGGCGCCGGCAATGCAGGCCTTCCCGGGCCCTGGATTCCCGCCCGATAGGCATCTCGCGAGACACAGCGGAACATACGATACGCAAAGCCGGGCCATAGCAGGCCCGGCTTCGTCATTGATGTGTCATTGCCTAAGGCAAGTGCCGCCGCAGCGCCTTCAGGCGCCGGCAGCTGCAGTATCTTCAGGCGCCAAGCAGCTGCAGGGCATCCTCCAGCTTCAGGGCTGCGTCGATACCGAAGCCTCCGTTCCCGGTACGCCGCAGCGAACTCAGGAACGCCCCGCTTCCGAGGGCCTCGCCGAGATCCCTTGCGAGCGATCGTATGTAGGTTCCCTTGCTGCAGTCTATCCTGAGCGTAGCGGTAGGGAGCGTGCGGCCGGAGAGATCGGCCACGTTTATGCGGCGGCCCGAAGGATCCGGCTCCGGAGCGGAGAAAGTCTTCAGGGAGAAGTCTTCGAGCACGATTGAATATACCGTCACGGGATTGGCCCGGATGAGGTCGGAGCCTCCCTCGAGCCTCCCCTCGCGGAGCAGCCTGCGCGCAGTCTCGTACGCCCTGACTCCGTCCACCGACTTGGCGCTGAAAAGCGGCGCCACCTGCATCTGGGGCCCGGTGAAACGCGGAAGGGCCTCGAGCAGGGACTCACGGCAGACTCCGTCAACGGGGCATTCCCTGTCGATGTCCTTCTCGAGGTCGTAGGACGGGGTCGTCGCACCGAAGCTGACCTCGGCGACATACTGCTTGCGCGAAGCCTGGAGCTGTTCCGCGCGGCGGGTGGCAGCCCCTATGCACACGAGAAGTATGCCGGTCGCGAGCGGGTCGAGCGTCCCGGCATGGCCGACCTTGAGGTTCTTCTTGCCGAAATGCCTTATCGCCGCGTACTTGAGCTTGCGCACCACGTCGGCAGAAGTCCAGCGGTAAGGCTTGTCGACCGGCAGCACTATCCCTTCAGGATAGTCGGCTATGTCAGCGGACAGGAATCTTGTCGATCCTTCTCTGATGCCTTCCACCTGCAAACTCGGTTTTAAGCCAGGTCGATACCATCATCACCGCCATGCGGTAAGACACGAACCTCGCCGGCATCACCAGCACGTTGGCGTTGTTGTGCTCCTTGACGAGGCTCGCGACGGCCGTATTCCATGCAAGGCCGGCGCGTATTCCCTGGTGGTGGTTGAGGGTCATAGCCATACCGTTTCCGGTGCCGCACAGGGCGATTCCGCAATCCACCTCTCCCTTCTCGACGGCATACGCCAGAGGGTGGGCAAAGTCGCTGTAGTCGCAGCTCTCGGGGCTGTCGGTGCCGAAGTTCACCACCTCGTATCCACGGCGGAGAAGGTAGGCGATAAGCCTGGTCTTGTATTCGAGACCGGCATGGTCAGAACAGATTCCTATTTTCATTTCAATAGAACTAAAGGTTTCAACAGATGCAAACTTACACAAAAGCGGGGACAAATGCACGAAATTTTAGTATATTTGGCTCATAACCACTCGCAACACATCTTAGCCATGAGTTTCATCAACGACGACTTCATGCTCGGCAACACGACCGCGGCCCACCTCTACCACAAGCATGCCGAAAGGCTGCCCATAATCGACTACCACTGCCACCTCTCCCCGCAGCAGATAGCGGAGAACATACAGTTCCGCGACATCACCCAGCTATGGCTCGTGGACGGTCACGCAGGCGACCACTATAAATGGAGGGCTATGAGGGCCAACGGCGTAGGCGAAGAATACATAACCGGAGGGACGCGCAGCCCCTGGGAGACATTCCGGAAATGGGCGGAGACAATGCCGTATGCCATGCGCAACCCTCTCTACCACTGGAGCCACCTGGAACTGACGAGGGTATTCGGAATCGACAAGGTCCTGAACCCGAAGACGGCAAGGGAGATATACGAAGAGTGCAACGCCAAGCTCGCCACGGAGGAATTCCGGGGGCAGGCGCTGATACGCAAGTTCAACGTGGAGACACTCTGCACGACGGACGACCCGGCAGACGACCTCAGGTGGCACAGGATGATAGCGGAACACCCGTTCGGCGTGAACGTGCTCCCGGCATGGCGTCCCGACAGGGCCATGGCGATAGACGACCCCCAGAGCTACTGCGCCTACCTCAAGACGCTGGGAGAAGCCGCAGACCTGGAAATCACAAGCTACTCCGGCCTGATAGAGGCGCTGCGCAGGCGCCACGACTTCTTCGATGCCGCCGGCTGCCGCCTGTCCGACCACGGCATGGACAGATTCTACGCCGCAGACTACAAGGAATCCACGATAGAGAGCATCTTCCGCAGGCTGTTGCGCGGACAGAGGCCCGACCCGACCGAAAAGGAGCTGTTCGTCAGCGCGTTCCTCCACGACATGGCAGTAATGGACGCCGAGGCCGGCTGGGTACAGCAGTTCCATGTGGGCCCGATACGCAACAACAACTCCCGCATGTTCGCCGCGGCGGGACCGGACACCGGATACGACTCGATAGACGACAAGTCCATAGCCGTAGAGGGCAACCGCTTCCTCGACAGGCTGGAGCGCGAGGGAAAGCTTGCCAAGACCATACTCTACTGCCTGAATCCCAAGGACAACGAGGTCATGATGAGCATGGCCTACAACTTCAACGACGGAAGCGTCCCGGGCAAGATGCAGTTCGGCGCGGCATGGTGGTTCCTCGACCAGGAGGCCGGGATGAGAAGGCAGCTGGAGTGCCTGTCGATGATCGGGCTCCTGAGCCGCTTCGTGGGAATGCTCACCGACTCCCGCAGCTTCATCAGCTACCCGCGCCACGAATATTTCAGGAGGATACTCTGCGACATACTCGGAAGCGACATAGAGACCGGACGCATCCCCGCCAGCGAAATCTACAGGGTCGAGCAGATGGTGGAGGACATCAGCTACCGCAACGCCCGCTCGTACTTCGGATTCGGGCAGACAGAAAAGGCTTAGGAGCGGCACAAAAAGAGGAAGAGAGGCTCCTGGTACCTCTCTTCCTTACTGAATACAAAAATTATTAACCGCAAATACCCCCAGAAAAGTTTAAGTCAGGGACTGTCCGCCGGACCGGCATTACACCCAAAACAAATTACCACAATGACTATGCAAGCCGAGAGGCCCGGATGGTTAGACCGACAGCCGATACAAATCTACGAACAGAGAGGTAAACAATCGTATATTTGAATCCATATTAGGAGGAAAATCTTCCCAATTTCGAATTATCAGGTGTATTTTTGTATCAAAAAGTTCAGATTACGATACATAGACTGAAAATACTGCTTCTGGCAGCCGCGATCCTGGCCTCACAGGCACTGTCGTCGGCGCAGGACTACGAATTCCACCGCTACGGCAGGAAGGAAGGGCTTCCTCCCACGACGATAGAAGACATCTGCCGCAGCGACGACGGATTCGTCTGGCTTGCGACATGGGCGGGCATATACCGTTTCGACGGAAGCGAATTCGTCCGTTTCAGCCCGGAAGAGGATGCCCGCAGCATACGGTTCACGCGTATCGATGCCGACAACTCGGGCACGGTATGGGCGCTGGGACACGACGGGAGCCTGTACTCCGTCGGACAGGGTTCCGGCAGCATGGAAAGGCATACGCCGGGGCTCTCCTACGACGGGATGTTCCGCATCTCCGACGGAAGCATGATGTTCGCCGCTTCAGACGGAGCCGTACTGAGCAGCACGCCGCGCGGCAGTTTCCCCGGGAACGGAAGGCTCTACATATACCTCCCCGCCGGAGAGCAGCCGGGAAAGGTCAACGACATATTCCGCGACACCAACGGAATGATATACATGCTGTGCGACAACGGCATAGTCAGAGACAGGGAGCTGATAGGCACCGATCCGGCCTTCTGCCACCTGCGCCTCGGGAACGTGCTGTGCATAGGCAGCACGGCAGGCAGGATAATCCTCATAGACGAAAGAGGAGAGAGAGAAGTCCGCCACACGGGAACCGGCCTGGACATACGGATAATGTCGAACATCCCGTCCGGATACTCCCTGCTCATAGGTTCCGCAGCGGCAGGCCTGTACAGGTTTTCCCCCGATACGGGTGCCGTGCCGGTGGAGACGCCGTTCGCCGGAGATGAGTTCCGCACGGCGAAGGGGGCGGACGGGGAACTATGGCTGTACTCCAGAAGCGGCGGCCTCGGACGTTTCGACCGTACTTCGGGGAATTTCGTCTCCTTCTATAACGAGGGAGCACAGGGCGACTGGGGCCCCGAGAACCGTCTCAGCGCGTTCCTGTGCGACTACCAGGACATACTGTGGATCGCCGGAAGCCTGCGCGGGCTCGAGAGGGCGTGCAGGAACGACACGCTGTTCCATGTACTGCCTATGCAGAGGGATCCCGAACCGTCGACCAGGAACAGCGTCATCTCGGTCTACCGCTCCGGAGGAGGGCTCAACTACATAGGGACGAAAGACGGCAGGATTCACATATACGACGAGATGATGTCCGCAAGGATCGCGCGGTGGACGCTGTCATCGGGAGTCCATTCGTTCGAGGAGGGAGACGACGGAACGATATGGATGGGCACGGACGGCGACGGACTGGCGGTGAACACGGCTTCCTACTACAGCTTCCCGCTGTTCAGGCCGTCGTACTACCGCAACACCCCGGAATTCTACGATTCCGACGCCAACCACATCAGCTGCCTGCTCCGTGCCGACGACGGAAGGCTGTGGATCGGCTCGTCGGACGGGCCTCTGTCGTATCTCGAGGACGATGACGGCCGGAGGCGCTTCATAAGCAGGAAGAACCGCCTCAGCTATCCCGCCGACATGGTAGGAGAGATACACCACCTGTGCTTCGGCCCCGGCGGGACGGCTCTATACGCATCCGGGGTCAGGGGGATCCTGATGTGCCCGAATCCGCAGGACGATCCCGAGGAAATGGAGTTCAAGTGGTTCGGGAATGTCAGGGGAACCGATATCCGCCACCTGCTGTTCGCCTCCGACGGCAGCCTGTACGCGTCCTCCTACGGCGACGGGTTCCTGCGCCTCGACCCGGACGACCGGGGCGCCCCGTTCACGCAGTACACCACCGCAGACGGGCTGGTATCGAACTATGTGCTCGCATCCGTCGAAGACGCGAAAGGCAACCTGTGGATCATATCCAACGTAGGGCTGAGCCGCCTGGATCCGGAAAGCGGAAGCATAACAGGCTACCATGCCGAAATGATAAGGCCGAACCTGCTGCTGAACGGAGGGGAGCCGATGACCGACATGGACGGGACCGTCTACATCGGCACGAACTCGGGAGTGTTGTATTTCAACCCCGGACAGATAGCCGACAACACCTATTCTCCGAAGCTGATAGTGCTGGAAGCCGACATTTCCGGAGAGCAGACCGGGCTCCGGACGGACGAGGCCGTGAGGATCGGCGGCAGGGACAGGCTGAACCTGCGCCTGAAGGCCATAGACATGAAGGCTCCCGAGAGGGTGACCTATTCCTACAGCCTGACCAGGAGAGCCCAGGAGGAGCGCTGGCAGTTCCTGGGCAACGACGGCAGGCTCAGCCTGGCCAGCCTGAAGGCCGGCAGATACACGCTCAGGCTGCGTTCCACGAATTCGGACGGGTATCCTGCCCACAACGACCTCGTATTCACGATAAAGGCCGGTCCGAGGCACATCTGGCCCGCGCTTGCGGCACTGGCCTGCCTGGCCGGAGTGCTGTCGGCACTGCTGCTGCGCCGAAGGAAGGGCAGCGGCTCCTCCACGGGCGCCGCACAGGCAGACAGCTTCACGCTGAAGCTGCAGGCGCTTTCCGACGCAAACCTCGACAATCCGGACTTCTCCCTGGACGACATCTGCCGGGAAATGGGGATGAGCCGCAACACCCTGTACGGCAGATGCCGCGAAAGGCTCGGGACCACGCCGTCGGCCTACCTGCTGCAGCGGCGTCTCGACAAGGCCCGGGAACTGCTGGAGAACCGGGAATACAGCATATCGCAGACAGCATATATGACCGGCTTCAACGATCCCCACTACTTCAGCAAGGCGTTCAAGCGACATTTCGGAGAAACACCTTCGGAATTCAGGCGCAAAATTGCTATATTTGGCTCAAACCGATAAATCTATGTCAAAGATCGTAACTTTCGGAGAGATCATGCTCCGGCTTTCAACACCCGGATATCTCAGGTTCTCGCAGGCGAGGCAGTTCGACGCCACCTTCGGCGGAGGCGAGGCGAATGTCGCCGTATCCCTCGCAAACTTCGGAATGGACGTCAAGTTCGTCACGAGGATGCCCGACAACGACATAGCCCGGAGCTGCCTCAGGGAGCTCAGGTCCTACGGCGTGGACACCTCGTCGATAGTATTCGGAGGAGACAGGCTCGGAATATATTTCCTCGAGACCGGCGCCGTCGCCCGTCCGAGCAAGGTGGTCTACGACAGGGCGCACTCGTCGATAGCCGACATAAGGCCTGGTATGATAGACTGGGAGAAGGTGCTGAAGGGTGCCGCATGGTTCCACTGGACCGGAATAACCCCGGCCATAAGCCAGGGCGCGGCGGATGTCTGCCTCGAGGCCGCAAGGACGGCGCGCAGGCTCGGACTCACCGTATCCTGCGACCTCAACTACCGCAAGAACCTCTGGAAATACGGCAAGGAGGCAGCCGAAGTGATGCCCGCCCTCGTAGAATGCTGCGACGTGATCCTCGGGAACGAGGAAGACGCCGAGAAGGTGTTCGGCATCAAGCCTGAAGGGTTCGACGCGGCCTCGACCGACGGAAAGATAGACCAGGAGCAGTTCCGCAGCGTGGCTCAGCAGCTGATGAAGCGTTTCCCGCAGGCAAGGAAGGTCATAATCACCCTCCGCGGCTCGATAAACGCGAACCACAACACCTGGGGAGGGGTGCTGTATGACGGCAAGACCCTCTACGAGTCGCCCCGCTACGACATAACCCACATAGTCGACAGGGTCGGAGGCGGAGACTCCTTCATGGGAGGGCTCATATACGGGCTTCTGAACTATCCCGGGGACGACTCGCGCGCCCTGGACTTCGCCGTCGCGGCGTCCTGCCTCAAGCATACCGTATTCGGCGACTTCAACCAGGTCACCGTAGAGGAGGTGGAACGCCTTATGAAGGGCGACGCATCGGGAAGGGTATCACGGTAACGACGGGAAATCACGGAAAGGCAAGGTAATATGGCACGATACAGCAAACTACAGGTCCTTCAGACCATTCTGGGAACGGGCATGGTTCCCGTATTCTACAATCCCGACGCCGAGACCTCCATGCAGGTGCTGCGCGCCTGCTACGAGGGCGGAGTCAGGGCGTTCGAGTTCACCAACAGGGGCGATTTCGCCCATGAAGTCTTCGGCCGGCTCGCCAGATATGCGGCAACCGAGCTCGACGGCATGATACTCGGCGTGGGCTCCGTGGTCGACGCACCCACTGCGGCACTGTACATCCAGCTCGGCGCGAATTTCGTCGTCGGACCGGTCTTCAACCCCGAGGTGGCTCCGGTATGCAACCGCAGGCTCATCCCCTACTGCCCCGGCTGCGGCTCGGCAAGCGAGGTCAGCGCCGCGCAGGCCGCAGGATGCGACATCTGCAAGGTCTTCCCCGGAGACGTACTCGGGCCTGCGTTCGTAAAGGATATCAAAGGGCCCATGCCCTGGAGCCAGATCATGGTGACCGGCGGCGTCAGACCCGAGGAGGAGAACCTCAGGGCCTGGTTCAAGGCCGGGGCCGGCTGTGTCGGCATGGGCTCGCAGCTCTTTCCGAAAGATGCGGTCGCATCGAAGGACTGGGCACGCATCACGCAGCTCTGCCGGCAGTCGCTGCAGACGATAAGTTCGCTCAGGCAGCCATAGCCGGCAAGGCTCCGGACACACACTGCATGACAATAGACAATACAACCACATAACGACCATTCCAGATGACCACACAGAAAAGACTGATGACCAACTGGCGCTGGTGGATAGTGATGCTGCTGTTCCTCGCCACCACCGTCAACTATATGGACCGGCAGGTGCTGTCGCTCACATGGAACGACTTCATCGCCCCCGAGTTCCACTGGACGGACAACGACTACGGCACGATAACCGCCCTGTTCTCGCTGATATATGCCGTCTGCATGCTCTTCGCCGGCAAGTTCGTAGACTGGATGGGTACGAAGAAAGGCTATCTCTGGGCCATAGGCATCTGGTCTGCCGGCGCCTGCCTGCATGCGGTCTGCGGATACCTTACCTGCTGCATAGAGGGATATGAGTCAATACAGGCCATGAAGGCCGTGGAGACAGGCTCGGCGGCAGCGTTCGCCATAGCGTCCACGAGCGTATGGCTGTTCATAGCGGCAAGGGCCATCCTCGCTCTCGGAGAAGCGGGCAACTTCCCGGCGGCCATAAAGACCACCGCCGAGTACTTTCCCAAGAAAGACAGGGCCTTCGCCACTTCGATATTCAATGCCGGAGCCTCGGTCGGGGCGCTGATAGCTCCCGTCACCATTCCGCCTCTCGCCCAGTTCTTCAAGCTCAGGGGCATAGGAGGAGGCTGGGAAATGGCGTTCCTCATAATAGGCGCGATAGGCTTCGTCTGGATGGGGCTGTGGATATTCATGTACGACAAGCCCGAAAAGAGCCGGCATGTGAATGCGGCCGAGCTCGAATACATACGGCAGGACGATGCCGCTGACCGGGCATCCGCCACCGGCAGCCCGGAATCCGGCAGCAGTGACGCCGCCGGCAAGGAAAGTGCCGCAGAGAAGTCCGTACCCCTGCTCCAGTGCTTCAGGTACCGCCAGACCTGGGCGTTCATAACCGGCAAGGCGCTTACCGACGGAGTGTGGTGGTTCTTCCTGTTCTGGGCTCCGGCATACTTCTCCGACCAGTTCGGCTACGCCTCCACCTCGCGAGAAAGCATGCTGCTGCTCACGACCCTCTACGCCATAGTCACCGTCGTCTCTATCTTCGGAGGCTATCTTCCCAGGATGTTCGTCGACAAGAAGAAGATGAACCCGTACGCCGGAAGGATGCTTGCGATGCTGATATTCGCGTTCTTCCCCTTGCTCGCGCTGTTCGCCCAGCCCATGGGCGTGCACTCGGCATGGTGGCCCGCGATATTCATCGGCCTCGCCGGCGCCGGACATCAGGCATGGTCGGCCAACCTTTTCAGCACCATAGGCGACATGTTCCCAAAGAGCGCGGTAGCGACCGTGACGGGCATAGGAGGCATGGCCGGGGGCATAGGATGCGCGATAGTGCAGAAAGCCGCAGGAATGCTTTTCACCAGGACCGAGCAGCTCGGCTCCGCGTTCACCTTCCTCGGTTTCGAGGGAAAGGAGGGCGGCTACTTCCTGGTATTCTGCATCTGCGGCCTCGCCTATCTTGCGGCATGGCTGATAATGAAGGCTCTCGTACCTGCCTACAAGCCTATCAGGCTCGACTGACAGGCCGCCTCCATACAGCGGCAGCCTTAGAAGTCATATCCGAACCCGAGATTCAGATATATCGGATACATCGCGAAGGTGATAGTGTTGAATCCGCGGCGGAATATGTCGCTGAGTCCCCAAGTGACATTCGCATACAGCCTGAGGTGGCGGAACGCCGACCACTCGCAACCGGCCTGCATGCCCCAGAGTAGGCGGCTGAGCTCGCTGCTGAAGTCATATCCGGCGACGGCTCCGTCGCTGAACACTATCTTGTTTCCGGTAGGGTCGCCCTCGCGCAGGTAGCCGTCATAGACATCCCCTGAGAAGCTTCCGTTCATCAGGACCGACATATAGGGACCCAGCTGCACCACCCACCTCTCGGCAGGCTTCCAGCTCGCCAGCACGGGGATGTTCAGGTAGTCGTTGCGCACATCGGTCCTCACATAGCCCGTCCAGTTGCCCTTGAGGCGGTTGCCGTCGCCGCCTATTATCTCCATGCTGTAGTTCTTGACACGGGCTTTGGTGGTCATGTTCTTGTTGTCGAGGCGCAGGCCGAAAGTTAGGCCCCACTCGCGCCGCTCGCCGAACCACTTGGTGGCCTCGCCGCTGAGCTGTATCGCCAGGGTGGGGTTGAAGCTCTCTATCGACCTGATCTCACGGGGCAGGGGCAGGGGCGAGCAGCCTCCGAGGTTCACGCCCGCCTTGAGTCCTATTTCCCAGCCGGCATCATGCGCCTTCTGCAGCACACGGGAACTCCACGACCGGGATTGGGATTGAGATTGGGCTCCGGCCGTTATCGAGGAGCCGGCGGCGAGCAGGATAAGGAACAAAGCTATCTTTTTCATTTCCGTCAGTCTTATTCAAAAACAAGTTCGATTTCATCCACATAGAGCGTACTGCCGACGGCTCCCCTGAACGAGGCTCCGCCTATGCTCGAAGACATCACTATCGCGATGTTGTATCCTCCCGCGCTGAGCCTTGTCTCGTCGACGCTCTTGCCGTAGCGGCCGTAGTCGAATTCCAGCTCGAAACGGGTCCATTCGGACTTGGCGCCATGGTCTTCAATACGGGCGAGGGCAACCATCTGGGGATGTATGAAATTGTCCCTGGATATGTTGCCGTCCAGCATCACGGCCCTGCCGAACGCATCGGTATTCTCATAGAATACGGCATAGATGTCCATTTCGTCGGTGCCGTCGATGTTCTCCTTACCGTCCTGCAGCTGCTCTCCGGGCTCGTACCTGTAATAGCCGCTCATCTTGAGGGGCTTGCGGTTGCACTTGATTCCGAACTGCGTGGCAGCGAGGGGATTGGACATGGCCGCACTGACATTGAACTGTCCGAAGAATATGTTTCCTGCCGCAATGGGCATGCCTACGAGCGCCCCGAGGCTTCCGGTGGAGCAGGTGGTAAGCTTCACGCACTTGCCCTCGACGCCGTTATCGGCCTGAGAGGTAGGATATGCTTCCCTCCCGGCGCCTCCCGCCGACATCTTGAAGCCTGCGTTGCCGCTCTCCCAGGTCAGCCGCACCCCGTTGCCCGTCTCCGTGAACACGTCGTAGCCAGGCGCGCTCGAGACGGTCTCGAAATGGTAGCTGTCGGGAATAGGCCTCGCGGCGTCGACATACGCCAGGACGCTGTAGACGCGCTGCCAGTTCCTGTCTTCGGAGGTCACGGTATAGCGCACCGGACTCGAAAGGTTCTGGACGCTTCCGCTCGCAGGCTCTATGGTGGCGCCCTCGGTCAGGGTAAACTCCGGAGCAAGGGCGGTGATGTCCACTCCCTCCTTTACGGAGATATAGATCGGATAGGCCTCCTGTGCATAGTCGTAAGGAAGCGCGACGTTCACCTCGGCCGACAGCATGTTCTCGTCGGGCAGGGTGCAGGACAATATGTCGGCCTCGGCATTGGGAGCCTCCTCCTTTATGCAGGAAGAGAAGATGCACGCAAGCGCGGACAGTCCCGCGAAAATCATCTTGAGTTTCATTTCTTCGTATTCGTTTTTAGTGCAAAGGCCGCCCCGAAAAGTCGGGAACGGCCTTTTGTCATATCTGCGACGGTGTGAAGCTTAGAACACTTCGTCCACCGTCTCCTTGTAGTCATCTATTTCGGGTGCCGGAGCATCGTTGCGGGGACCCGCATTCCTGCGGGGACGCGCATCGCGGCGCTCCCTGTGGGCGTCCCTGTCGGAGCCCCTGCGGTCGGAACCCCTGCGCTCGCCGCGCTCGGAACCTCTGCGGTCGGAATTCCTGCGCTCGCCGCGCTCGGGACGGGGCCTGCGCTCAGGCTCCACATATCCCTCGGGCTTATCCATGAGGGCGCGCATCGAGAGGCGCATCTTGCCGGTCTTGGGATCGATCTCGAGGAGCTTGACATCCACCTCGTCGCCTACGCTCAGCACATCCTCGACATTCTCGGTCTTGTTCCAGGCGATCTCAGACACATGGAGCAGGCCTTCCTTGCCGGGAAGTATCTCGACGAAGGCACCGAACTCGAGTATCGACACGACCTTTCCGTGGTATACCTGTCCTACCTCGGGAACGGCGCATATGCCCTTGATCCACTCGATAGCCTTCTGCATGTTCTCCTTGTTGACGGAGGCGATGTCCACGACTCCCTCGGTGAGGTTGGTTCCGGGAATCGGCTCCTCGTCGATGCTGATCGTGGTTCCGGTCTCCTTCTGGATCTTCTGGATAGTCTCGCCGCCCTTTCCGATGATTGCACCGATAAACTCGGCGGCAACCCTGAGCTGCTCGATACGGGGAACGAAAGGCTTGTAATCCTCACGGGGCTCGCTGATCGTCTTCATCATCTCGCCCATTATGTGCATGCGGCCGCGGCGTGCCTGCTCGAGGGCCTTCTCGAGGACATCGTATGAAAGGCCGTCGACCTTGATGTCCATTTGGGTGGCGGTTATGCCGTCGGCGGTACCCGCAACCTTGAAGTCCATGTCTCCGAGATGATCCTCGTCTCCGAGTATGTCGGTAAGTATCGCATAGCGCTCGTTAGGGCGCGTCTCGTCAGTGATGAGTCCCATTGCCACTCCGGCAACCGGCTTCCTTATCTTGACACCGGCATCCATGAGAGCGAGGCATCCGCCGCATACCGAAGCCATTGACGAAGAACCGTTGGACTCCAGGATGTCGGACACTACCCTCACGGCGTAGGGATTCTCGGGAGCGAGGGGAACTACGGGCTTGAGCGCACGGAGGGCAAGGTTGCCGTGGCCTATCTCGCGGCGTCCCACGCCGCGCTGGGGTCTGGCCTCTCCCGTCGCGAAAGGAGGGAAGTTGTAGTGGAGCACGAACTGCTGGTCGTCCTGTATGAGGACCTCGTCGGTCTCCTTCATATCCATTTTGGTTCCGAGCGTCACGGTGGCGAGGCTCTGGGTCTCGCCGCGGGTGAATATGGCGGAACCGTGGGCGCAGGGCAGGTAGTCAATCTCGCACCAGATAGGACGGACTTCGTCGCAGACGCGGCCGTCGAGACGGATTCCCTCGTCGAGGATCATGTTGCGCATCGCCTCCTTCTCCTCGGCATGGTAGTATCTCTCTACGAGAGGGGTCTTTTCCTCGAGCTCCTCCTCGGGTATGGTGGCGAGGAACTCCTCCTTTATGGCCTTGAAGCCGGCCTCCCTCTCCTTCTTGGGCTTCGCCGACTTGGCGAGGGCATAGCACTTGTCGTAGCAGAAGTCGTGCACGGCCTTCCTGAGATCCTCGTCCTGCACGTCGTGGGGATAGTCACGCTTGTTGACGTCGGTGCCGAGCTCGTGCATGAGCTCCTTCTGCACGCGGCAGTGCTTCTTGATCTCCTCGTGGGCGAACTTGATTGCCTCGAGCATGGTGTGCTCGCTGACCTCGTTCATCTCGCCCTCTACCATCATGATGTTCTCCTCGGTGGCCGCGACCATGAGGTCGAGGTCGGCGTCCTTCATCTGCGAGAAGTTCGGGTTGATCACGAACTCGCCGTTTATCCTGCACACGCGTACCTCGGAGACAGGGCCTCCGAAAGGAAGGTCGGATGTCGCGAGGGCGCAGGAGGCTGCAAGGCCTGCGAGCGCATCGGGCTGGATGTCGTTCTCGGCAGAGATGAGGGTTACGTTCACGAACACCTCGAGGTGGAAGTCATCCGGCCAGAGGGGACGGATAGGCCTGTCTATGAGGCGTGAAATAAGGATCTCGTAATCGCTGGACTTGCCTTCCCTCTTCATGAATCCTCCGGGGAAGCGTCCTGCAGAGTAGTATTTCTCCTTGTAGTCCACTGTCAGGGGCATGAAATCAGTCCCCTCCTTGACTTCTTCAGCTGCGGTGACAGTGGCGAGAAGCATGGTGCCCCCCATCTTTACCACAGCCGATCCGGCCGCCTGCTTGGCGAGTTTGCCGGTCTCGATCTCAACGATCGTTCCATCACCCATTGTGATGGTCTTCTTAACTATATTCATATATTCCTTCTAATTGTGTCTGCCGTTATGAGAGCCTGACGCAGGCATCTAAGAAAAAGGGGCTGCCCAGTCTGTCTTGACAACCCCGTTTCTCTTACGAAGCCAAAGCGCTTACTTACGTAAACCGAGTGCTTTGACAATCTCCCTGTATCTCTCAATATCCTTGGCCTTCAGGTAGTCGAGGAGGCGACGCCTCTTACCTACAAGACGGAGCAGGGCACGCTGTGTGCCGAAGTCCTTCTTGTTGTTTCGAAGGTGTTCTGTCAGATGAGCGATACGGTAGGAAAATAGAGCAATCTGACTCTCTGCCGAGCCGGTGTCCGTATTAGACTTCCCGTATTTAGCGAAAATCTCCTGCTTCTTGTCTGCTGCAAGATACTCTGCCATAAACCTTTAAATTAAAAAATCCGTTAAACTTATAATTCTTCCCCAAAATGGGGTTGCAAAGATATGCAAATTTTACAAAATAGCAAAGAAGCCGTACCTAAATTCACATTCGGGTACGGCCTCGGAACTAACACATCATTTTATTTATTGATCAGACTGTGGTTGCTTTTTCAGAAACAGAAACCGATCCTGATGGTGGGAGCGGCGAAGGCGCTGTAGTTGTGGCTGTCGGCAGCCAGTGCACCGAGGCCTGCCTGCGGCTTGACCATCGTGTAGCAGTAGGTGTAGGCGAAGGGGTCCACCGAGGCCCCGATGAAGAAGGCCTCCGTGAAGTAGTAGTCCACTCCGACAGTCACCGCACCGCGGATGTTGAAGGCCTCCCCCGCGGACTGGCCCATCCACGTCTCGTCGTCCTTGAAGGCGATGTCCTGACCGTAGGCGTATCCGGCCTTGATTCCCACATAGGGAAGGAGTCCGTCGACTCCGGTGCGGAAGTAGCGGTCGAAGCCCAGGGAGACGTTGAACTGCATGGTGTTGCGGTTGACCACGGCGTCGTAGTCGGGGATGTCGCCCGTTTCCCAGTAGTCTCCGACGACGAAACCCGGCACGGAGGGATACCCCGGTGTATTGGTGAAGCTGAATCCGCCGCCTACGTTGACGCGCCACAGGTCCACGAAGAACCATCCGAGCTCGACGCCTATCCCCAGGGACTTGTCGTTCCAGTTGGTGGAAGGAGCGACGATGGAGTAGTTGCGCTCGTTGCCCGGCTGCGCCTCCTGCATCACGCTGGCGTTGTAGCCCGCGGTCACGGCGAAGGTGAGGTCGTTTTGGTTGGCGCCCCTCTCCTGTGCCTGGGCCGCGGTGCCGGCCAGCAGCAGGACGGCGGTCAGCATGGTTAATACTCTTTTCATTGCATTCAGTTTAAAGTTTCACTTTTGCTTCATGATTACTCCGCGGGAGTGCTCTCTCCGGCAAGGGCCTCTTCGAGGGCGGCCTTGGCGGAGGCGACCATCTGCTCGAGGAGAGCGATATGCTCGTTGATGAGTGCTATCTCAGCGTCGATGTTCGCGAGGAGAAGTTCCATAGCTGCTCTGGGATTACTGTAGCCTGTCTGAGCGATATTGGTAAGTTCGGCGATATCTCTCTGGGCTTCTGCTATATAGTTCTGGAGGTCAAGTATTTTCTGGTCAACATCAACAGGGGCATAATCAGTAAGAAGAGTATTTATGACGCCATATCTTGTGTTAGCCTCTGAATATAAAGCATAAACGTCATTATTCTCACGCACGGCCTCATTATAGGCTTCGATGGTCTCATTAGTCTTGAGGGCATCAATGGCATCCTGG
>OHIY01000389.1_pt1 | contig 25112 bp, 18 predicted proteins | sample 1568351 | NCBI WGS metagenome assembly OHIY01 (sample SAMEA3879547, study PRJEB24766) | human gut metagenome | biome: human-associated habitat; feature: feces | place: USA | collected 1985/1987 | reverse complement strand
TCCCTTTTTTCGGATTTGCGGCCCGACAGCGTACATATGTGTATGTGCCCGGCCATCCGGCGTGCGGCCTAATGCCTGATGCTGATAAGCAGCGCAAGAACGGTCAGATAATCCTTCAGGGAGAGACGCAGGGAGCTGATGGCCCGCTGCAACTCGTAGTCCACCTTTCGGGTGGTGATGCCGTATCGGTCGGCGATCTCCCGGTAACTCTTCCCCTCGAACTTGTTTGCCGTGAAGATCTGCCGCCGCAGTTCGGGCATTTGGGCGATCTGCCGCCGGCAGATCTCCAGAATCTCCGCGCTGAACATCTCCTCGGGGTTGCAGCTTTCGATGGTGCGCGTGTAGTAATCCATGACGCAGCGCTCCTTCATCAGAATCTTTTCGTAGACGGCCTTCTTGAGATTCCGGTCCCGGCGATATTTCAGGCTTTCGTTCCGGACGGCCTGGTAGAGATAGGATTCCATGTTCCTGATCTCGATGCTCTCCCGGCGCCCCCAGATGGCCGCAAAGCACTCGTTGACAATATCCTGCGCGGTATCCTTGTCGCGCACGTAGGAGTATGCAATCCGTTCCAGCTTTTGTCCGTATCGGTGGAAAAGCTGTTCAAACCACTCGCGGGTCAATTCTCTTGTTTCGGATACCTGCATGTCGTTGCTTTCAAAACAAAGATAACAAAAAATAATCTAAAAAATCAACAGGTACCGGCCGTCCCCTCGGTCGTGCCGTTGTGAAAATAAGAAAATTGCGAAATTTAATAAGAATATTTATTTGCATGCGGGATCGGGAATTTGTCCCGCTCGTGGATCATTTATATAGAGGGGCAGACAAGAGGGCCCCGATGTATGACACGAAATCAAACTACCCGTATGATGCAAAACGAAATATCGGACACGTTGCTCTTCAAGTTCTTTCTGGGGGAGACCACGAACGAGGAGACCGACCGGATAGCCGCCTGGCTGGACGAGAATCCCGAAGAGCACCAGCAGCGCATGAAAAAAGCCCATGAGCTCTTTGTCAACAGCATTATGGGCGAGCCGGACCTGGTCCCGGAGGCCGATCGCCGGATCGGCTACCGCCTGCTGCACTCCCGGCCGGTGCGTCGGGTCGTGGGCCTGGCGGCGGCCCTGCTCGTCGCCGTCGGCGCCAGCTATCTCTTCTTCGATGCGCGCATGGAGCGGATGGCCGGAGCTCCGACCAGCATCGAGGCGCCGGCCGGACAGCATGTCCGCATGGCGTTGAGCGACGGTACGATCGTCGAGCTCAACTCGAAGAGCCGCATCGTCTATCCGGCTCTCTTCACCGGCCGGGAGCGCCGGGTGCGGCTCGAGGGGGAGGCCATGTTCGACGTGCGGCACGACGAGGAGCATCCCTTTGTCGTGGAGACCTATGCCTGCGATGTCGAGGTGCGCGGCACGCACTTCAACGTCATGGCCGACGAAGAGACGCAGGCGTTCTCCACGGCCCTCTTTGAAGGGAGCGTCGCCGTGCGCAACAAGCTGAACGACGAACACATCCTCATGGAGCCCAATACGGTTGTCAATCTGCGGAACGGCCATTTGTGGCTCGACGAACTGACCGACCGGGACGACTACCTCTGGACCGAGGGCATCATCTCGTTCGGAGGCGACTCGTTCGGACAGATCATGGACAAGTTGAGGCGCTACTTCGACGTCGAGATCGAAATCCGGAGAGCGCGGCTGCCCGAGGTGAAGTACAAGCGGCTGAAGGTCCGCACGTCGGAAGGAGTGGACCATATCCTGCGCGTATTGCAGCGCGGCTCGGACTTCACGTATGAATACGACGACCTCGAGAACAGGATCGTCATCCGATAGAATCGACCGATTCCATCCGTTTATGTCCAACCTCAAATCAAACTGCCTATGGATCAAATGCTGAAAAACTGACCCCCGACGACTTTTTGGTTGAGACGAAAAGGCCTGCAAGTGAGGCAACACCCGCAGGCCGCAGTCCAATCAAAAATACTAACCGATTTTTACTTGAACCTTAACTCACAAATGTATGAATAAAAAGATTATTCAGCAAATCCGTCTGTCTATTCTTTTGTTCGTTCCGGCCCTGCTGTTTCCCCTATCCGCCCTTCGTGCACAGAATATGCGGGTTACGATCCGGGAAAACGGGGCGAAGATGGAACAGGTCATCAGCGCAATCGAACGACAGACCCGTTATCTGTTCGGCATCGACGACGAGGTGAATACCGATCTTCCGGTCACGGTCCATGCCGAAAACGAACCCCTGAAAAAAGTCCTTGACGAGATGTTCCGCGGGACGGACATCGTCTACACGGTCGAAGGGACCAATATCCTGCTGACACGCCGTCCGGCCGCTCCGCAGAGCCGTGCGGTGTCGGTCACGGGACGTGTGACCGACGCTTCGGGGCAGCCGATCGTCGGCGCCTCGGTCATCGTGCGGGGCACGACCGTGGGTGTCTCGACCGATGCCGAAGGGCGCTTTGCGCTGGAGGTGCCCTCCCCGGCCGCCTCGCAGACGCTCGAGGTGAGCTACCTGGGCTATGAGACGGCCACGGTGCCGGTCGGCTCGCGCACGTCGTTCGAGGTGACCCTGCAGGAGTCCTCGTCCGAAATCGAGCAGGTGGTTGTGACGGCCCTCGGAATCAAGCGCCAGGAGAAGGCCCTTTCGTACAACGTGCAGCAGGTTGCGGCCTCGGACATCACGCTGGTCAAGGATGCCAACTTCATGAATTCGCTCTCGGGCAAGGTGGCTGGCGTGACGATCAATGCCTCGTCGTCGGGCGTGGGCGGCGCCACGAAGGTCGTCCTGCGCGGTAACAAGTCCATCTCGCAGTCGTCGAACGCGCTGTACGTCATTGACGGTATCCCGATGTACAACTTCGGCGGCGGCGGAGGCACGGAGTTCGACTCGCGCGGCGCGACGGAGGCCATTGCCGACATCAACCCCGAGGACATCGAGTCGATCTCGGTGCTGACGGGCGCTGCGGCCGCGGCCCTCTACGGTTCGGAGGCGGCGAACGGCGCCGTGATGATTACGACGAAGAAGGGCGAGGCCGGAGCGCTGAAGGTGACCCTTACGAGCAATACGGAATTTCTGAATCCCTTTGTGCTGCCGGAGTTCCAGAACCGCTACGGCACGGGGCTGAACGGCGTGCGCAGCGGGTCGAACATTTACAGCTGGGGCGAGCCGCTCGCCCCGTCGGCCCGCTACGGCTACACGCCCAATGACTTTTTCGAGACGGGACACGTCTACACGAACGCCTTCACCCTCTCGGGCGGCACGGACCGCAACCAGACCTACTTTTCGGCCGCGGCGGTCAATTCCGACGGGATCATTCCCAACAACGAGTACGACCGCTACAACTTCACCTTCCGCAACACCAGCTTTTTTCTGAAGGACAAGCTGCGGATCGACGCCTCGGCGAGCTACATCTACCAGCAGGACCAGAACATGACCAACCAGGGTGTCTACTCGAACCCGCTGGTCTCGGCCTACCTCTTCCCGCGGGGCGAGAACTTCGACCTCTACCGCCGCTTCGAGCGCTACAACGAGGGTACGAAACTCATGGAGCAGTTCTGGTCGGCGGACATGGAGGGCGGTGATCTGCGCATGCAGAACCCCTACTGGATCGCCTACCGCAACCTGCGCAACACGGACAAGAAGCGCTACATGCTCTCGCTCTCGGCCTCGTATGACATCCTGCCGTGGCTGAATGTCACGGGGCGTGTAAGGATCGACAACATGAACTCGCTCTACACGCAGAAGCTCTATGCCTCGTCGAACACGACCATTACGGACGGCGGCCGGAACGGCCACTACACCGAGGCGCGGACCTACGATTCGCAGACCTATGCCGACGTGATGGTCAATATCAACAAGACGTTCGGCGACGACTGGTCGCTGCAGGCCAACCTCGGCGCCTCGATCAACAACGTCAAGAGCGATGAGCTCTCGTACCGCGGCCCGATCCAGGAGAACGGCCTTCCGAACGTCTTCAACGTCTTCGACCTGGACGACACGAAGAAGCGGGCCGAGAAGACCGGCTGGCACGACCAGACGCAGTCCCTGTTCGCCTCGGTGGAGGTGGGGTGGAAGCAGATGCTCTATTTGACCGTCACGGGGCGCAACGACTGGGCCTCGCAGATCGCCGGCTCCTCCTCCTCGTCGTTCTTCTATCCGTCGGTGGGCCTGTCGTGGGTGCCCACCTCGCTCTGGAACCTGGGCGGAGCGTTGAGCTACCTGAAGCTCCGCGGCTCGATCGCCTCGGTGGGTATGCCCTTCCCGCGCTACCTGACCGTCCCGACCTACGAGTACGACGCCACGAACCGCGTCTGGAAGGACAAGACGCACTATCCGATCGGGGATCTGAAGCCCGAGCGCACGACCACCTACGAGGTGGGTATCGACGCCCGGCTGTGGCGCCACCTGAGCCTCTCGGCATCGTGGTACCGGGCCGACACGAAGAACCAGACATTCGACCCCTCGCTGCCTCCCTCGTCCTCCTATACGACGATCTACCTGCAGACGGGCCACGTCCGCAACACGGGCGTCGAGCTCTCGGTGGGGTATGACAACCGGTGGGGGAGTTTCCGCTGGGCGACGAATTTCACCTATGCGTGGAACCGCAACGAGATCATCGAACTGGCGGCCAATGCCGTGAACCCCATCACGGGCGAGCCGCTGAATCTCGAGAAGCTCGACATCAAGGGCCTGGGCAAGGCGAAGTACATCCTCAAGGAGGGCGGCACGCTGGGCGACCTCTACACGACGTCGGACCTGCGCTTCAACGACAACGGCTACGTCGAGGTGGACAAGAGCGGCAACCTGCTGCTGACGGATGAGGGAGACGACATCTACCTCGGTTCGGTATTCCCGGACCACAACCTCGCGTGGCGCAACGACTTCTCGTGGAAGGGCGTGAATCTCGGCCTGCTCTTCACGGCCCGCATCGGCGGTATCTGCTACTCGGCCACACAGGCCAACCTCGACCTGTACGGTGTTTCGGAGGCTTCGGCCGCGGCGCGTGACGCCGGGGGCGTTCTGATCAACGGCCGCGAGATGGTCGACGCGCAGAAGTGGTACCAGGCGATCGGCTCGCAGTCGGGTCTGCCGCAGTACTACACCTATTCGGCGACGAACTTCCGGCTGCAGGAACTCTCGCTGGGCTACACGCTCCCCGCGAAGTGGTTCCGCGACCGGATGCGGATGACCGTCTCGTTCGTCGGGCGCAACCTCTGGATGATCTACTGCAAGGCACCGTTCGACCCCGAGGCCGTCGCCTCGACGGGGCTGAACTATCAGGGCATCGACTACTTCATGATGCCGTCGCTCAGGAGCCTCGGCTTCAGTGTCAAATTCCAATTCTAAACGACTACGGGCATGAAAAAGATAACGACAAAGACGGGCCGGCTGCTCATGGCGGCCGCCCTGCTGGCTCTGGCCTCCTGTACGGGTGATTTCGAGGATATCAACCGCAACCCGAACCAGGTGACCGAGGAGCAGATGGAGGCCCTGAACTACAAGACGGGCACGAAGGTCCGCACGCTGCAAAGCCTCGTGATTCCCGTCCAGGAGCACATGTACCAGTTCAACGAGTCGCTCACGGGCGGGCCGTTTGCGGGCTATATTGGCGCGACGGTCGACACGTGGCAGACGAAGTTCGAGACCTACAACCCCTCGGCCGACTGGCGCAAGTGGCCCTTTGCGAACGTCATCACCGAAACCTACACCCCCTACAAGGGGATCGTCGGAGGTACGGACGACGAGGTGGCCGTCGCCTTTGCGCGGCTGCTGCGCGTGGCGATCATGCAGCGCGTGACGGACTCCTACGGGCCGATTCCCTACTCGGAGCTTGAAAACAACGAGTCGGTCTACGTCGCCTACGATTCACAGGAGGCGGTCTACACGAAGATGTTCGAGGAGCTGGACGAGGCGATCGAGACGCTGGGCCGCAACACGACCCTCTCGTCCGATGCGTGGAGCCGCTACGACGGGGTCTACTACGGCAACATCGCGCAATGGTTGAAATATGCCAACTCGCTGAAGCTGCGCCTGGCGATGCGCCTTACGGAGGTGAAGCCCGAGCTTGCGCAGGCGAAGGCCTCGGAGGCGATTGCGGGAGGCGTCATCACGACGAATGCCGACAATGCGGCGATGCACGCTGCGGAGAACCGCACGACGCTGATCTACAACGACTGGGGCGACCACCGCGTGGGTGCCGACATCCTCTGCTACATGACCGGCTACAACGATCCGCGCGTCGAGAAGATGTTCCTGCCGAACGACGTGGGCAACTACGTCGGCATCCGCATCGGTATCGACGTGGCGGGCAAGGCGACGGCCATGACCAAGTATTCCAACCTGATCGTCGAGTCGACGACCCCCTACCTGTGGTTCAACGCCGCGGAGGCGACGTTCCTGCGTGCCGAATACGAGCTGCGCTGGGGGTCGGAGGAGACGGCCCGCGAGCTCTACGAGGAGGCCATCCGCCTCTCGTTCGAGGAGCGGGGTGCGAGCGGCGCCGACGCCTACATCGCCGATGCCGCGAGCCGTCCGGCCGCCTACACCGATCCGCTGGGCATGTACAGTGCCGCGGCGCAGAGCACGATCACAATCGCGTGGGCGCCCGGAGCGGACAACTTCGAGGAGAATCTCGAGCGGATCATCACGCAGAAGTGGATCGCTATCTTCCCGCTGGGCGTGGAGGCGTGGTCCGAGCACCGCCGCACGGGCTACCCGCGGCTGATGCCGGTCGTGGCCGACAAGTCGGGCGGCGGGGTCGACGTGGCGCAGGGAGCCCGACGGCTTCCCTACCCTGTGGAGGAGTATCAGCAGAACAATGCGAACCTGCAGGCGGCGATCCAGCAGCTCGATGCCGAGCAGACGAACGGCAACCGCACGGGCGACCAGATGGGTACGCGCGTATGGTGGGACTGCAAACCCTATAACAACTGACCAACATGAAACAGACAAGAACATACCGGATGATCCTCCCGCTCGTGGTGTTGCTGCTCGGGGCCTCGTGCAGCGACTGGACCGAGACGGAGGCCATAGAAAACACGGTTTACAAACCGTGGGAGCAGGACCCGGCGCTGTGGGCCGACTATACGGCGGCGCTGCGGGCCTACAAGCAGTCGGAACACTACCTGTCGTATGCGCGGCTCCACAATTCGCCCGCGCAGGCCGCGAGCGAGCAGGACTTCATGCGCTGCCTGCCCGATTCGCTCGACATCGTGACGCTGACCAACGCCGACAACTTCTCGGCCTATGACGCCGAGGACATGGCCGTGATGCGCGAAAAGGGGACGAAAGTGCTCTATCAGGTGGACTATGCGGCCCGCAAGGCGGAGTTTTCGGGCGAAGCGGCCCTCAAAGCCTACCTCGACGGGGTGATCGCCTCCGTCGCGGCGAACGGTCTGGACGGCTACTCGTTCACCGCCGACCCGCTCGACGCCGCGGCAACGGCCTCGATCGTAGCGACGCTCTCGGCTGCCAAGACGGACGGCCAGCTGCTCGTCTTCGAGGGCAACCCGCTCTCGGTGGCTGCCGCCGATCGCGAAAAACTCGACTACGTGGTTCTCGACACCGAGACGGCCGCGAACACCACCGAGGTGCGGCTGCAGGTCCTCAACGCCACGGGCTATGCGGGCATTCCGGCGAACCGGCTGCTGCTGGCCGCCGAGATCGACGCGCCGCTGCAGGACGCCGACCGCACGGAGTATGCCGCCGTGGCGCTGATGGCGCGCTGCGTGGTGGAGTACGGGCCGCTGGCGGGCTTTGCGGCCTACAACATCGCCGGGGACTACTACCATGCGGACCGGAACTACAGCACGATCCGCGAGGCGATCCAGACGTTGAACCCCTCAAAATAAGAGAGTCATGAAACGATATATCATAACGCTTTTTGTGCTGCTCGGGGCGTTGACGGCCTGCGAGCGGTACGATGCCGACGACCACAAGTTCGGCAACGTGGTCTATCTGAACGTCTCGCAGACGAGCCCCGTGCAGCTGGCCACCTTCAGCAACAACCGCGAGACCTACGACTGCACGCTGCAGGCGGCGCTGACCTATCCGGCCGCGCAGGACGTGCAGGTCTCGCTGGCGGTCGATCCGTCGCTCGTGGCGGCCTACAACGCCCGCTACGGCACCGCATGGCCGATGCTCGACGAGAAATACTACACCCTCTCCGCCCCGGAGACGACGATCGCCGCCGGACGCACCGTCTCGGATGTCGTGACGCTGCAGCTGCGCGGGCTCATGGGTGAGGGCGAGGAGCAGACGGGCGCTCTGCCGCTCGACGAGACCTTCCTCGTTCCGGTGCGCATCAGCGGTGCGTCGATGGATGTGCTGCGGGGCTCCGACGTGGCCTACTACGTCGTCAAGCGCTCGTCGGCGATCACTGTGGCGGCGCAGCTCGGCGAGGGCAACTGGATCAACTTCCCGACCCTGGACAAGTACGGCACGAACAGCAGCGCGTGGAACGGCCTGACGGCCATGACCTACGAGGCGCTGATCTACATCGACGAGTTCGCCACGCAGGACGAGACCTCCACACCGGTAAGTATCTCCACAATCATGGGTGTTGAACAGTACCTGCTGCTGCGCATCGGCGACACGAACTTCGAGCGGCAGCAGTTGCAGTTCGACGGTTCGGGCAGCGGCTCGCAGTTCGGCAAATTCCCGGGCCGGGACGCCACGAAGAACCTCGAAGCCGGCCGCTGGTACCATGTGGCCTGCACCTACGACCAGGCGACGCAGACCGTGTGCATCTATGTCGACGGCCGGATTCAGAGCGAGGAGAGCGGCGTGGGCATCGCTACGCAGAGCGAGGATAACCGCATCAACCTGGCCATGCGTGCGCTTTACGACTACTACCTGAACAACCCGACCGAGGACAACGAGAAGAAATACGGCGGCTTCGTCGATGCCTACCAGTTCTTTATTGGCCGGTCTTATAACGAATACCGTCCGCTGAACGGCAAGATTGCCGAGGCGCGCGTGTGGTCCGTGGCGCGGACTCCCGAGCAGATCTGGGAGAACATGTACAACATCGAGAATCCGGCCGACGACCCGACGCTGCTGGGCTACTGGAAGTTCAACGAGGGGGCGGGCAATACCGTCCGTGACTACTCGATGTACGGCAACGACGGTGTGGCCGAGAGCGACATCACGTGGCCTGCGGGCATCGAGATTCCGAAAATCAACGAAACGAACGAATAATTATGAAAACGAGGAATATTTTGAGACAAGGGTGGGTGACGCTCCTTTGCACAGCGGTATTTGCAGGCTTTGCGGCCTGCAGTACCGATCCTGTGGAGCGCGAAGGCGGCAAGCTGCCCGACAAGGAACCGCTGGAGAATACTTATGTGTTGGTTCGCAGCCAGTATTCACCCGTCGAACGCGCCGTCGTCTACCTGATGGTGGGCACGGGCACAACTTCCGACCCGATGTATTGCCGTCTGAACCGCCCGGCCGAGAAGAATCTGACTATCCGGACGGCTCCGGATGAATCGCAGGTCGAAATCTATAACACCAGCTACGGGACTGATTTCCTGACCATGCCGGCCGAGAATATTCAGATCGCCGGTAACGGGCAAATCACGATAGCCGCCGGGGAGCGAATCTCCGAAAAGGTGCAGGTAACCTTCAAGGCCGACGGGCTGGAAGCGGGGGAGTATCTGGCCCCGATTGTGGTGTCGTCGGACGATGTGGCGCTGTCCGATGACGGCGGCATCCTCTACTATGTCGTCAAGGTCCGCAAACCGGAGGTCGGCGATTACGAACTGGACCCCGTAAATACGACGGTATTTTATGTCAATACCTCCGAATATTCGCCCCTGCTGGCCGATGTGTGGGTTGTTGCGAAAGAAGATTTAATGAATTATGGTGCTCCGAATGTCTGGGAACGGACGTATGGCAATATTGTCAATCTGCGTGTAGTTCAGATTGGGTATGACGAAGCTGCGGGGCGGGCCAAGCTGGTGCTTAATTCGGATATCCGTTATGTGCTGGAACATGCCGACCTGCATATTCGACCCTTGCAGGACAAGGGCCGCAAGGTCTGCCTTTCGATCGAAGGCAGTAACTGCGGATTGGGCTTCTGCAACCTTTCGGATGCGCAGATTGCAGACTTCGTGGCACAGGTCAAGGCGTGTCTCGAAACCTACGACCTCGATGGCGTCAATCTTTTCGACCGCAACGCCGGTTATGGTGACGTGGAGGGAATGCCCGCCATGAATACCACCTCCTATCCGAAACTCATCAAGGCCCTGCGCGAGGCGATGCCCGACAAACTGTTGACCCTGTCCGATTACGAGGAGCCGACCGAATATTTCTGGGATACCGAGGCAACCGGCGGCATCGAGGTCGGGAAATACTTGGACTATGCCTGGTCGGGCTATATGAGCGAGGACGAGGATGTGCAGATTCTCGACCCGTGGGGTCGAATTGACCAAAGTGAGGGCGAAATGAACGGCATGATGTTCCCTGTAAACAATCATCTTCGTAAGCCAATTGCAGGATTGGAACAATCTCAGTATGGAGCATTTGCTGTGCCTTTTTACTCAGCAACCAGTTCATTTAATCTCAATATGATAGGTTTAATGAATCTTTGGGTATGGAGAATGTTAGGCTGGAGTTCTAATAATATCCTTATGTTCGGAGACCTTATTACGAATATTCAAGGAGAATATGAAGGACAATGGAATAACATTATTAGTACAACTCTAATGGTATATGAACCGGACGGTATGGATGGAATGTATGGATATGGGGTGTATATTTCTCATAATCCAAATGGGAACGTATTCGATCTTAATTCTACAACCTTATACTATGGAGATTACGCAAAAGACTGGTAATAGAAAATTTCATTCAACAGATACAGTCTTTCTTTTATTCTCTCATGGCTCCTGTATGGGAACAACCGCAAAACAAATTAACCTAAAAACTTAATGCGCTATGAAAAAGACTTTGAAACTTATGGCCGCTCTGTTTGTCAGAGCAATGTTTATGGGGCGGCCACGACATCACCATGGATGACGTCAATGCTCAGTAAATTCCACGACAGGAAGTCTGTTTCTGTTGTTTGGAATCGGCTGTTTGAGTAATTCGTCGCGGGTATTCTTCCGGCAGGGAGGATACCCGCTTTTCGTGTGCCGGGAGGCTGGCAGGACGGCTTTTTTGCGGCAGTCTTTGTCGTAAGGCGGCAAAAACAGGGGCCGGGCAGGAAATCCTGCCCGGCCCCTGTCGTGGGGTGCCGGATGCCGAATAGCCGGCTGGCGCATCACCGGATCAGAAGACCCGGACGCACCGTACACTGCAACCCGAAGCCCGCATGTTGGAGTTGTACATCACGTAGCTGGCGTTGAAGTCGACAATCTTGGAGCGTCCCTCGTCGACCGAGGAGGTCCAGTAGTATCCTTCGCGGCCCTGGGGTCCCGGAATCAGACGGAGGACACCCGAATTGTTGGCCATCTGACCCGCAGCGGGGAAGAACGAGTTGGCGTTGGTGAAGGTCCAGCCGTCGTTGAACGAACCATCGGAGAGGATCGACGACGAGTCGAAGACCATACCGCCGGTTGCCGTGAAGCCGGTGAAGACCTTTACCGGGGCGACCATGTAACCCTCCGGACACGGGTCGTAGATCGTCTTCACGGGTGACGTCTCGTCGGGATTGCCCCACAGGTAGTCGTTGCGGTGGGAGAGCGTCTCCGCGTCGTCCGAACCGCCCAGTCCGTACCAGTCGAACATGTTGGTGTAGTTGCCCGTGAAGAACATCTCGGGGAACTGGATGGCCTCGCGCAGCGTGGCCGCATCCGATTCGGTCGAGGTGGCGAATCCGACCATCGGCTGGTAGTCGGGGTCACCGTAGACGATCGAGCCGTCCAGAATCGCACCGGCGCTGCTGAATCCCACGTAGGGGTCTTTCCGGCCCCACTGGTACTTGAGTCCGTCGTAGGAACTGAGGCTTCCGTCCGGCTGGTCCCACTCGCCCAGGTTGCGGTCCATGATGGTGAACTGCTCGCCGTCGTAGTTGGTGCAGGCAACATCCTTCACGCCGGACGTGGCCCAGATGTGCCAGCTCCAGAGGATCGTGCCCCGCTTGCGCGGATAGGGCTCCGTGACGGGCACGCCGTCGGTTACCGCGATGACGGCATTTCCGTTGACGGTTCCCGACGTCGTGAAGAGCACCTTGCCGTCACCGGTCAGCTCGACGCTGGCGATGACGTTCCCGGCTTCGGAGCCGGTCTCCCACAGCACCATGACCTCCTTGGGTTCGATGCGCGTGGGGGCGTCGAGGCCCGCCGTGGCGATGCCGTTGCCCATGACCGTGGCATCGAAGAGGTAGGTCGTGTTGGGTTCGGTGACGATGTAGCAGTTGGCATAGGTGCCGTTGGCGTTGAGGTCGACAGCCTCCACGGCGGGTGCAGTCACCGAGACGCCGATCTCCGCATAGGCGCTCAATCCCGCCTCCGAAAGGGCGATGACGGAGACCTTGCCCTCCTTTTCGGCATAGGTGTTCTCCTCGACGGGGGCCGTAATTTCGAGCTTGTCGCCGTTGAAGGCTACCTTCCAGCCGTCGGGCTTGCCGATCTGGGTGTGGACGGCGCCCGTCATCGTGTAGTCGACGGCCAGCGTCTCACCGTAGGTGAACTCGAGCGGACCCGCCGTGTCGAAGGTGAAGCGCAGCTCTCCGGTAGCCGGAAGGGTGATGACGGTGCCGTCGACGAGCTCGACGACCAGCATGCCGTTCTCGAAGCGGACGTCGAGGAAGAAGCCGACCTTTTCCTCTTCGGTGGCGCGCACGCCGGTGTCCTCCCACGTCTTGCCGCCGTCGGCGGAGATCTCCCACCGCTCGGTCTCGGGGTTGATTCTTACCTGGGGTGCCACGGCTGCGGCGCGGATCCGGTTGCCGTCGGCATCGGTCACGAAGACGACGTTGCCCTCGGCGCTCTTGTAGGCCCACCAGAAATCACCCTCCTCCTCGACGATGATGAGGGCCGGCGACCAGCTGCCCGATCCGCCCTTGGCGATCTCGACCGAGGTCCCGTCGGAGAAGGTGATCGTCCAGCCGGTTGAGGTCTCGACGGCCGAGTCTACGGTCACCTCCTTCTGATTGAGTTTCTCAAGGATGGTCTTCAGCGAATTGATCTCCTGCTGCATCGAGCTCTCCAGCTGGTCGAGGCGTTCCGTCAGCCCGTTCACGGAGCGCCAGAGATCGGAATCGTCGTAGGAGCAGGACGTCATCGTCTGCGTCAGCAGGACCGCCAGCAGGCAGCCCAGCAGTTTCATTGGAGCGAATTGTTTCATGATTTTGTGTGTGGATATGTTTACGGCATACAAAGTAAGGATTTTAATCGCGAAAAATCGTTAACCTAAATTCATGGTTTCATATTTTGCATTTCCGGCAGATTATGGTTAATATTGCGTACATGAAAAAGGATTTGAAACAGCTGCTCAAGGAGGAGTGCAATTTCACCCCTTCGGATGCGTTGGTGGAGGAGTTTATTGAAGCGATGGAGGAGACGCAGGTCAAGCCGCGCAGCCGTATCATCGAGTTCGGAAAGATCTGCTCCGACGTGTTCTGCGTCAAGAAGGGGATCGTCCGGCTCTTTCATGTGGACGATGCCAAGGAGACGACCTTCGGCTTTGCCTCTCCCGGTACGATCTTCATGTCGCCGCTCTCGTTTTATCTCGATGCGCCCGCCTTTCTGATGGCCGAGACCTGCAAGGTGCCCGTCACGCTGCTCCGAATGAGCCGCAAGACCTTCTACGACTTCATCAACGGCTCGGACGAGTTCGCCCGCTGGATGTTCAGCCTGGCATCGGCCCAGATCTGCATCTGCGAGCGGAAACTCTCGCTCATCAACGGCACGGCCATGGAGCGCTATCAGGCCGTACTGAAAAACCGTCCCGATATCGTCGAAGCCGTCACGAGCCGCGTGCTGGCCTCCTATCTGGACATCACGCCGCAGCACCTGTGCCGGCTCAAGCAGCAGCTCCGCATGAGCCATTGATGTGCCGCCGCGCGCGGCAATGTGTCGTCCGGGAGCATTCGCATGTCCATGTGCGCCAACCCGTCCGGGCGCGCCAACTGACCGTGGCGAAGACCGCCGCCCATGGTCCGAAACGCGATCCATTACGAATGCAGGTGCGCCGAGCCGCGCCAGACCCTGGCCCCGAGTCTCGCCGGGCAGCTCCGTCGGCAGACGCCCCGCCCAAAAACAAAAAACCTGTAAACTTGCGGTTTACAGGTTTCCGGCCTCTTCCCGGCCTTGTCTTGGTGGAGAATACGATAACTGAACCCATATCGTAATCACCAATATGTCAACGTGTTAAGATTGTAAAAAATTTTTAGATACACCGAATAGGCCACAACCTATTTTCGCTGTTTTCCCTTGTATTCACTTGGTTGTTACAAAGTTACGAAAAATTCCCGGATTTTGCAACCGAATTGGAAACGAACCTGCGGATTTTTTTATCGTTTTTGAGAATGTTATGACGTGTATAAACGTTTGTAAATCAATATATTATATACGACGGTTGGACCCGGTGCCCAATCTGATATTTTCAGCCCTTGTAACATTCCCGGAAGGTGACACGGGGGTTCAGTAGGGGATTCGGAAGTAGTCGAGCAACGCCTTGTAGTTGTCTTGCGCTGTGAGGCAGGTGTCGCGCAGATATTCGCGTATGGCTGGCCACTGTTGCAGACCTCGGTAGTAGAACATCTTGAGGTCGTCGGTGATGATGAAGGGAACGATGCCGGCCGCCAGACACTCCTTGAACATCACAAGGCGTCCGATACGGCCGTTGCCATCCTGAAATGGGTGGATGCATTCGAAACGCTGGTGCAGGTCGAGGATGTCGTCGAGCGTCTTGCTCCGCCTGGCGTTGTACTCTGCCAGGAGTCGCTTCATCTCGCGGTGTACCTCTTCAGGAGGTGTAGTCTCCATGCCGCCGACCTCGTTGGGCAGACGCTTGTAGTCGCCCACGGCGAACCACTCCTTACGGCTGTCCGATGTACCGGACTTGAGTTGTGCGTGCAGTTCCTTGATGAAGGCTTCGGTGAGCGGCTCCGTGGCCCTGTCGATGATCGTGTCGATGCAGCGGAAGTGGTTCGTTGTTTCGAGAATATCGTCCACACGCAGCGTCTCGCCTTCGACGCCCACCGTGTCAGTCTCGAAGATGTGGCGGGTCTGGTCGTGGGTCAGCCGGCTGCCCTCGATGTGATTTGAGTTGTAGGTAAGGTCGATCTGCGTGCGGTGGTAGATGCCGCCTTTGAGGCGCATGGTCTTCTGCTCGCGCAACACCTCCAGCAGCGGCATGACGTGTCTCGTGCGAGGTTTGCGAGAGGGTAGTATGGCATCCGCCGGAATGTTCCAGGTCTTGCCCGTCAAGAAGGCTCCCTCGATCTTTCCCGAGGCGCAGTAGTTGCGGACCGTGCGCTCCGCGATGCCGTGCTTTGCGGCAAATGCCACTACCGAAATGTATTCCATAATCTGAATGCCGTATCGGCAAGTTAAACGGCCGATTTCCGATCCAAATATAGTGATTTTTGCCGATACCGGCAAGTTATAGAAGCTTTATTCCTGTTATCTGATGGACTGCCGGGAACAAGAAATCTCCGGGTTTCGGATCTGGGAAAACATATAATTGATTCAAACACTGATAAACGAGTGCCGGGGTTGTTCCATTTTTGCCGTGGAAACCAAACCCGACAAAGATGGAAAATCAACACACGGATGACTTGTCCCGCATTCTGCGGACGGTCGAAGAGATCCTCGAGATCGTACACTTCATGAAGGATCACCGGAGCCAGCTCGAAGGCGATCCGATCCTCGATTTTGCGGAGGTCTGCCAGTTGCTCCGCCAGAGCGAACGCCAGGTGCGCCGCTTCCGCGAACAGGGGCTGCTCGTCGGCTTCAACATCGGAGCCCGGCGCATGTACCTGCTCTCCGAGGTGCAGGAGTTCATCCGCAAGATGCGCCGCCGCGGAAAACTCGAATCGTTGAATCAATAAATCTGTTACCCATGGAAAACAAACAAAATCCCCGGATCTATCGGCTTGTACCCTCTGAACAACTCGAACGCCTCATCAAGACGAACTTTCTTTTGAGCAAAAGTTTGCTGCTGTTTGAATACCTGTGCAGTCAAAGCGACGAACCGCTCTTCCTGACGGCCGATGCGGCCTGCGAAGTCCTCGACATTCGCCCCGAAACGCTGACCCGTTACCGTCAAAAACGGCTGATACGCCCTAAGATCTATCGGCGGCAATTCCTATACAGCGCCTATGATCTGCTGATGCTCGTTTACCGGATCAACCAGCGCAATCTGCAAAATGCGTTGCGGCGTACTCCCCGGATTGTGGTCGGACCGGATGAGCAAAGAGTTTGACAGTGGGGTAGAAGGTTATTCCGCAAGTGCCGACCTCGGGCCAAGATAGCGGCGTGCCTGCACCTTGAAGTCCCTTTTCGTACGATCTCCACCCATCGGGGTTGTATCGTCCGAAAAGGGCCTCCGGTTGGTCCCGCCGCTGTGTATCGGCCCGTGGCCGGCATCTTCGTTTCTGAATGGAGCCGGTCCATGAACTATGTGTTAAACCTTAAAATGGATTTGGTATGATTGACCTTCAGAAGCACATCTGGGAAGGCTGGACCGTCGGAGACTTTGTCGAGCGCTTGGCTCCCGAGTTGGATCGTATTATGTCGGGACGCAGCTGGCGCCGTCCCTTTACCACGAAGCAGGAACTTGCCGCGTGGTGTCGAGAGAATCAGCTCTACTACAAAAAGCACATTCCGGGAGTTGTTGCCTATTTTGCCCGGAAGTATCGTTTACATTGATAGCAGCAGGAGATGATTTACTACCATCATTTTTATGTTGAGAGCCTGTACCCCGAGAACCGGCGGAGGATTCTCCGCTGGTTGTTTTGCACTTTTAGTATCTACCTGTGTGAAGCAACGCCTGCGGGTTACAAAGGGCGATTCTACACGCAGAACGTCCGCTTCCCGAAAGCAGCTTTCCGTGATTTGACCTTCAGCCTTCGAGGAGATCGCTCATTATGTCTGTGGGTCATCTCATATGACCTGCACACGCTCTATCTTGAGCGGAATATCTATGTTCGTGGAAAGTGGCACCATCCGTAGATTTCGCTCCTCTTCTTGTAACAATATGTTATGAAAAATGTCTTGATGCAGCCATGAAAGGTATTCATGCAAAATTTTGTTGCAGATATATTTTGTAATATCAAAATACAGATTTAATATAGTTTATCAATTCCGTATTGTTGCAATTGGGAATTTCTAAACTCCTGCCTCCTTTAAATCCATGTTGCAATAAATAGGGTTCTGTCAATTGAACACGATTTGATTCTGCAAGCAATTCCAGTTTATAAGTTTTATCATCAGGAGCCTTTTCTATCCAAAACGCTTTATCCTCACGTTTGCAGTTCTCTGCTGTGACAATCATTTTGAAACGAACATAGCGTTCATCGGACATAAATAGATATACTATATCGCCTATGGCGAAACGAGCTCTCCCCATCCTCCAAGAAATAAACCCTAAGGTATTTATAGCATCAGCATGCCTGCATCTTTTCTTATTGGCGAAGGCAATCCATGTACGGTTACTCTTATTCATAGTTTTATTATTTTGCAAAGTACTCAGTTCTCAACCAGTAGGCATAAATCGGGTCTTGGAACGAGATTTCACCAGCCTTATTATCCAATATGTCATTCTTGATAAGAGCAGCTTTTGAACGGGATATTGAGGTCGTTGAAGAGATTTGATAGCGATGCATGACTTCTGTTGAACTAATGGCTTTTTCGCCGGCAATAAGTGCTTTGAGATAGTTCAGTTGCTGTGTGGTCAATGTTTCGGTGATTGTTACGAACAACAGACTTAACTGCTCCACCAACGCTGTGTGTGCCTCACGTACGATCTCAACTGTGCATACGTCCTTTGTTCTGAGCCATGAAAGCTGTGCCAGCTGCTGTGCGTAATATGGATGGTTATCTACGAGCTTTGCAATCAAAAGGCTTGCTTCATCGTCGATGTTCTTGCCGGTATCATAGAAACGACTCTTGAAAAATTCTACAAGGCAAGGTGTCTCAATTTTATTGAGAAATATCAGATTGCCAAACTTGTAGAAGGGTTTGGATGAGTCGGTAAATACTTCCATCATCATGTGACGCTTGCTGCCATAGAGGCAATAGGCCACACGTTGATGCAACTGCCAATGTGAACGCAACTTTTTCTGGAAATAGTCTGGGTCGGTAAATTCCGCGATATTTTGGAACTCATCTACGCAAATTACGATTTTCAGTCCTTTTTTCCTGGCAATCTTTTCGGCAAGATCGAGCACTTCATCGGGGTTGCGCTTTACCTCTTCCCAATCAAAGTCGATTGAAACCTCATTAGTTGGATCCGTGCCGATTGAAATCTTGGGAACAAGATGCGAAAAGAAACTCCTTGCGCTTTCGATTGCCTCTTCCCACTTTGTGGAAGTGGCGGCAATAACCTTCCGGGCAAGCAACGAATAGAAATGTTCCTCGCTCCGCACATTAAAAAGGTCGATATGGCAAATCCGAAGGTTGCTCTCCTGTACCATTGCTAACTTTGCGGCCTTATTTACAAGCGAACTCTTCCCCCAGCGGCGAGGAGATATAATAATTGTGTTGATTAGCGATGTAAAGTTCTGAACCAGATCGGTTGTCTCCTTTTCTCGGTCGGTAAAATTCTTCTCGGTAGCAATCTTTCCAAATATAAATGGAGTTTCCATAGCGCTCTATTTTTGATTTGTGCAACAAATATAATACATAAAATGTAAATACAAAAATTGTAGCAACGAAAATTGTATATACATTTATTGTAGTATTTTGCTGGTTAGTGTTGTCTTTACATAAATATCAGGGTAAGAGTTGTATGGTCATAATGAATTTTGCTTTCGATGCACCAGCAAATGCCTATTGACATCAATAGTTTACGGCTTAAAAGATAGGGCTCTCAAAAATTCACTTGTTTTTCACAAAAAATCGACGATTTAACGATTTTTTCATCGTCTCCCTCCGAACAGAGGGGAAAAAGGCCAAAACAGCCTTTTGGGGCCAGACTGACCTCGTCTGCAAAGATAGAGCATGTCGGAGTTTATTTCGCCAAAAAGGACTGTAAAATCGAGGATGGATTCAGGAATATTTTGGAGAGTGTTTCAGATATTGTTTTGCGTTAAGTTTGACACAGGATTATGCTAACCTCTGTATTCGGACAGCTTCATAATATTGGGCTCCATCTGTTTTCAATGAAAATTCCGTTTCTCAACCTATTTTTTCGAATTCACATAGATTCTTCTTTTCCTATTTTACGGGTGTGTACATTCGCCCCAAACACGCAATGATTATGATGTAATGTAAGTAATCTTCCCTAGGCAATGTAGTGAAATAGAGTTTATGAATTGCAAGGTCAAATTGTATGAAACTTTTCCCTCTATTTGAAGACGAACTACATTTATGCGTATTTTCAACCGTTTCTGCCAATCATTGGAGATTCCAAATGAGAGGAAGCGAAATAATGAAGGCTTCTGCTTCGAGCAATGTACGACGATAGTTGGAATGAATATCCAGCAACATTGCGTAAAAACACATTTGTACTTTATAACCTATTGAGATATGTACAAATATTGATACAATGCTGAATAAAGATCAATTAGGTATCATCAAATTATCTCATAGAAAAGCTAGAATAAGAGAATTGTAGAGATTATGAAAAGCATGTTGTTGAAGTCCTATAATTAAGATAAAATGGAGGTCATATATTTTGTAAATTTGAGAGAGAAGATTATTTTTGCAATAAAACAATTAAAATGAGACGTGATAGATTAGATTTATACAGGCAATTAGAAGAACAAAGAGGGTCCAAATTATTGGTTTATGTTACAAGCACAAGACAAGGACTTGAAACTCAAATTGCCAATGATATACTGCCGAAGGTTGCTGAACATCTAGATAAAATAGGAGATACAGAAAAGATTTCTTTGTATCTATATACAAATGGAGGAAATACATTAACTGCATGGAGTTTAGTTAACCTAATCAGAAGTTTTTGTGAAAAATTCGAGGTTATTATTCCATCTAATTGTTTTAGTTCTGGCACTCTTATTTGTTTGGGGGCAAACACATTAGTAATGACTAAACAAGCAACATTAGGTCCCATTGACCCTAGCATTAATGGCCCATTAAATCCAATGATTCCTGGCATTAATGATCCTAATGCCAAAGTGCCGGTTAGCGTCGAATTTGTAAATGCTTATATAGAAATGGCCAAAAGGGACTTTGGTATAACAGACCAAAGAAACATGACCGATATTCTGTTACATTTATCCGAGAAAATACACCCGTTAACATTGGGGCAAGTATATAAATCGAAAAGCCAAATACAAATGTTGGCTCGTAAATTGATGAAATGGCAAGATTTAGGAGAGGAGAAAGAGAATGCTATTATTAAGTTTCTTTGTAGTGAATCAGGTAGCCATGACTATTCTATTCGGAGAAAAGAAGCTTATGAAAGTTTAGGTTTAAATATTGAAAAACCAAATCAAAACTTATATAATATCATAAAGAATATTTATGATGATATTAGCAATGAATTAGAACTTGAAAATCCATATAATCCAGCAATTATATTGAATGGCACAACTAAATATAGCTATTCATTTAGGCGAGGCCTAATTGAATCCATATATAATAATACAGATGTGTTCTTGAGTGAAGGTGAATTGGTAAAACAACCCATTGTACATCCAGGAATGCCTCCTCAAATAAATCTTAGTGATAATCGAACTTTTGAAGGCTGGAAACATGAAAACTGAAACTAAGTTTAACCCTAAAACTGACTCTGGTTCAGGATATACTCCAAAGATTGAGTTATCTACAGGTACATATAGTGTAAGTTATTTTTATCAAAATTCTGCAGTTAAGAATACAACTGCAGAAATTATGAAAAATAAAACAATTGTAATTTCAAATAGTATAAAAATCTGATTTAGATTATATTTAAAAGACGGGAAACTCTGCGGTTGAGAATATTCCGTTTTTGTTTTCTTTTTGTATGCCGAATGTAAATGATTTTATCTGGTGTAAATATTTAGAGGAAGTCTAATTCCTTTCAGTACTCAGTCTCTCATATGTTTTGCAGCCAAAAGAAAATGACTGGACCACCTCGCCGTGGTACAGTCATTTCTTTTCTTCCCTTCAAGATAAATATTATAACTATATATCTTATTATCAATGACATAAGTTGATAATTATAGTATAAGGTAACAAAACGGCAACAATTAAAATTTATATGTAAATACGCAATATACACATTTGTTATTTGAAGCACATTCCACGATACGGACTATTTATATTCTCATGATATTAAGTGTGCAAAATACACCGAGAGTGATAGGAATAAAGGTGTATATCACAAATGAGTATTAAAAATAGATAATGCCGTATAATCATTTAATGTGAATTATACGGCATTATGCAATAACTAAATCATTCTTCTTTACTTTTTTGAAGCCATTCATACATAAGCTTGCCATGATTTGTAATGGCTTCCCTGTTCCATTTATCAGGATAATCACGATATACGATTAACAGTTTCAAGCTTTCGATTGACCCTGATTTTGAACCGTTGCAGTAAGACTTAACATGTGCAGCCTTAACCTCATAAGATTCATTTTTTAAAGAAGAATTCAAACTTTGTGAAATCATTACCAAATTTCCAAAGCTATCTCGCAAAGTTTTGTCTTCTTCCGTGTTATTCCACTTCATCGTAGAGTCACTTTTGGGCTTCTGTGGAGCAATATGTTCGATGCTTCTATTCCGCTTAAAAACATAATTTTCCACAATGTTCTTTACCTCAGGAGATTCTTTTTCAAACAATTCTTTACGATGTTGCCAGATATAATAATCAAGTCTCCAGAACCAATAACGGTTGTCTCCACCATATGCCAGTTGTTCATACGAGGGAAGAGGAAATTCTTCATCTGCATTTCTCTTTAATGCTGTATATAAACTTTCGGCATCCGGTATTCCATCTCTGTCTATTTCATCCATTAGCCAATTAAACCACCTGTAGTCGGTGTAATTGGACGAAGACACATACAGCATGGACTGGAACATCAATAGCTTTCTGAGTACGCTATTATCTTCGTCCAGATTCATATCCAGAGTGTAGCCATATTCTGTAGGTCGGATAAAGCAAATGTCGAGTGCAAGACGAGCCCTTACCAACATTTCCATGAACTCCTTAATGGCATCTTTATTGATATTACTGCTACTGTAAGGCAGAAATTTTTCAAATATGCTAAGCAAACTGCTTGGCTTAAAGAAATCGTTGACACTGTAATTGATTTTCTTGCTCAACTCATCGATTCTACAATCATTTTTTTTGCTCAGTTGCCTGTAAAGTACTTGCAACAGCAGATAGGGAAAAGAGAGGGCACATCGTGAGTCCTTGTTTATCTCACGTTCGTTTTTTGGTGTCGATACTGACATTTCAAGATTTCCTATAGAAATTGTACTATCATAAACATCTTCTTTCAAACCATTGATGAAATCGCATGAAAAGATAGTATTCATATCGGCTTCCAATGCTTGCCGTTTAATTTCTGCAATGTTCTCATCTTTTCTTTTGCGAATCAACAGCGTATCGACATCGGCAAGTTTATTCCAAAGCAGCATATATTTATCAATATCATTGTCCAAATTACTAAGCAATTTGACTTTCAGTATTTCATGCTGTTCCAGATTCTTACCGGTAGTATTCATTCTTTCAAAATATTTGTTGAGATCTTTTGGGCTATACCCTTCAGGAAGATTGGATATAAAAAAACACAAATTATGGAATATATACGACGCGAAATCCTCTTTGGAGATATTAGTCATATCTTGCATAAAATCCCTAATTCGCTCATATCCATTTCTCATCTTTAGATTCTCGAACGATTGGTTTTCTTCTCCTTTATGCTCCACAAGAGACCATAGATATTTGTTGTCCAACGGACGAGATGAGAACTCAAGACGTAACTTATTGTCTACTATAAGAAAATTTTTCCATTCCTCACAATAGTCTTGTAATACACACCCCAAAAGCATCATCACCGTAAAGCGTTGTTGTCCATCAACCAATTCATTATTCTTAGTCGACGTCAACATACCGATATAATAATAGTCGTCTTTTCCATCTCTGTGCTCAAACTTCTTTTTCAAATCTTCCAAGAGCGTAACGATATTTTCTGTATTCCATTCAAACAATCTCTGATAGATTGGAATTGTGTAAAGTATCTTATCTTTTGCTATTTCATTAGGAGTATATTTCATCTGTTCAAGTTTTTTAATGATTCGACAACAATGTTTTGTTCTAACTTCCTGGCGATGTTGGATGCCTTCATACGCATTGAGCGCATTATCGGAGTCATGTCCTGACGTACTGGATATGACAACTCTTTTGCGATATTTCTAGCCTCTGCAAGGAAGAATGTAGGCGAAGTAGCTTGATCGATTATCAATACCAATTCAGAATCTCCCGCATATTGTACTATAGAAGATTTTATAGCACGTGAACTTATATATCTATGCTGCAACAGGATTCTCATTATTACAACCAGTGCGTCAGAAAGGTAATATGCACCAAATTTCAGGAAGTAACAGAATAATACACTTTCGATAATGTCTCTATACCATTGGTCACTACCTCCTTGCATTGCGCAATGAAGAACTGTATACTCTTCTGTCTTACTGAATGAACGGTACTTATTTATGTGCTGTTCTACGTATGAGAAAAAGTGCGTACCTCCTTGAATAGGTTCATTGAAATAAAATCTTTCACCGAAGGGAGGGATTTCTTCGACAACAGGAGCAGCTTCATATTCACGCTTGATTCTATAATTGTCGGCACTGTCATCGCACACTTTCTTACGCATCCATCTCCTAAGTCGGTATATGTAAGTGTCCAAAGTCCTTACATAATCAGGAACGGTAGTTGAGTCAGTATCTTTTCTACCATCCTCTATCATTTTGTTCCAAACTTCCGCCGCATGTTTAGACTGCTGCTCAAAAGTTGAAGGGATATATCTGAGATGATGAGCTTTGAGAAGGTCATAGTCAGATAGTGCAATACCACGAGAGTTCTGATTGGAAAAAAAAGTGTATGCTAAATCAATGGATGTGTTTTGCAAAACGAGCACATTAAATTCCAACAGGCTCAACAATCTTTCCACTTTATCACGTATGTTTAAATGTCGTTGTACATACTCATGAATAAGATATTTGTTATACCTTACATATTCTATCGAACGTTTCGACGAGAACCTTTCTTCTAGCAAACTTGTTTTTATCCCCACTTCGGCAAGCAGCAATGCCAATGTCACAAGCCTCTGTTGCCCGTCTATTATATCATACCTGCCTCCATGCGAATGAAGAATAATTGTTCCTAAGCGATAAGGTGTTGCATTATTGGAACTGATATGCTCAAATACATCATTAAGCAGGCATTTAACATTATTCTCTTCCCAGCAATATATCCTTTGATAATTGGGAATGGTCAAGTGAAGTCGTGCTATATCGTCATATTTCTTTTCAAAAATATCTACCGTACAATCTTTAAGAGGAAGCTGTCTGTCACAACTTATAACTTTCTCGTCAAAAACAGGAATCTCTGATGTTACACTCCGAATAAGACTATCAAAGAGTTCTATCATATATGACATAGTCTGGTATAAGTCTTCGATTGTATTAATCTTACTCGAGTGTTGGCAGCGATAACCATAATTCCATTCCGACCATATAAGTTCATCGCTATTTTGAGTATTATTTATTAAACGATCTATTAAAAGTCCGTATTTCGTTTCCCAATCACCTTCGAAATGCAGTTCAACTCTGCCTTCCCATTTACCATCAATTCTATATTCATAATGCAAATTTTTATCATTATATGCATCAATATGAATCTGAATATAACGACTTGTCTGCCATGAGCCTGATGGACAATATGAAGTCACCTTATAATTAGGGAATTTTTGCTTGAGCATTTTTATACTCCAATTATTTATATATAACATAATATCATATTTTATTATT
>OHIY01000388.1_pt1 | contig 25156 bp, 17 predicted proteins | sample 1568351 | NCBI WGS metagenome assembly OHIY01 (sample SAMEA3879547, study PRJEB24766) | human gut metagenome | biome: human-associated habitat; feature: feces | place: USA | collected 1985/1987 | reverse complement strand
CCCTTGTACAGATGCACTAACGTCCGCAGAGGATGCCCCTGATTGTTCCGGTAACATTCGATAAACCAGCTTTCGGTATCCATTTTCTGCCTGGGAGAGGTTTTTGCTTCAAAATCTTTCATACCGCTTTTCATGCCTTTCCGTGATCTGCGCATTTATGTCTTTTCCTGTCCACAGATCTGTTTCATGTTTCAATGCCACGTTTCTATTTTCCGGGCTTACTTATTCATTTTATCGCAATTAATATGTATTTTCCAGTTTGTTTTTGCGGTTTTCCTTTGAAAATAACTGATTTTTTGTCAAAACAAGGCTGTGTCAGAACTTTTACATTCTTACACAGCCCTTTTGTCATAGCATTGGATTTTTTACAGTTGATTAGTTGTTGATCAGCTTATCACTCTCGTTGTTCCAGCTGTAAAGCTTACGGATCTCTTCGCCGACCTTCTCGGAAGGATGCTCAGCAGCAAGCTTTCTCATAGCCTTGAAGTGAACCTGCTTGCCTGCGGGAGACATATCTAACAGGAATTCCTTAGCAAAAGTACCATCCTGAATATCGGACAGGATCTTCTTCATGGTCTTCTTGGTCTCCTCGGTGATCAGCTTGGGGCCGGTGATGTAGTCACCATACTCAGCGGTGTTGGAGATAGAATATCTCATGCCTGCGAAACCACTCTGGTAGATCAGATCTACGATCAGCTTCATCTCATGGATACACTCGAAGTATGCATTTCTGGGATCGTAACCAGCCTCAACCAGAGTCTCGAAACCAGCCTGCATCAGAGCACATACGCCGCCACACAGAACTGCCTGCTCACCGAACAGATCGGTCTCGGTCTCGGTTCTGAAAGTGGTCTCCAGAACGCCTGCTCTTGCGCCGCCGATACCCAGTGCATAAGCCAGTGCCAGATCCTGAGCCTTACCGGTTGCATCCTGCTCTACAGCGATCAGACAGGGAACACCCTTACCAGCCTGATACTCACTTCTTACGGTATGTCCGGGTCCCTTGGGAGCGATCATGGTAACATCAACGTTCTTGGGAGGTACGATACATCCGAAATGAATGTTGAAACCATGAGCGAACATCAGCATATTGCCCTCTTCCAGGTTGGGCTCGATGTCGTTCTTGTACAGATCAGCCTGCTTCTCATCATTGATCAGGATCATGATGATGTCAGCACGCTTTGCAGCTTCTGCAGCGGTGAATACTTCGAACCCCTGTGCCTCAGCCTTTGCCCAGGACTTGGAGCCCTCGTACAGACCGATGATAACATGACATCCGGAATCCTTCAGGTTCAGTGCATGTGCATGACCCTGGCTGCCGTAGCCGATGATAGCAACGGTCTTGCCGTCGAGCAGGGACAGCCAATGATTGGTGTCACTGTACGTCTGCGCGACGGCAAGGCTGGCGCCACGACCGACCTCGACGGTAAGTTCTCAATCGAGGTTCCGCAAAACTCGGTTCTCGTGTTTTCTTACATCGGTTACCAGGAGTACACGCTGACCGTGGGCAACCAGAATAATTATATTATTAATATGGAGAGCGAGAACGCCGCTCTTGACGAGGTTGTGGTCATCGGTTACCAGACCATCAAGCGTAAGGACCTTACCGGTTCTGTGGCTTCTGTCAGGGGTGAGGACGTTGCCACAATGCCTGTTGCCAACGTAGCCCAGGCTTTGCAGGGTAAGCTTCCCGGCGTCAATGTCACCACGCAGGACGGACGTCCCGACGCAACGGTGTCAATCCGTGTGCGCGGTGGAGGTTCAATATCGCAGAGTAACGACCCGCTCATCCTCGTAGACGGTATCACGGTGAAGTCGCTTGACGACATACCTTCAGACCAGGTCGAGAGCATAGACGTATTGAAAGACGCCTCGTCTACAGCCATCTACGGTGCGCGCGGAGCTAACGGCGTTATCCTTGTCACCACGAAGGGTGCCAAGGAGGGCAAGGTGTCCGTTTCTTATAACGGTTACGTGAAGTTCAACACGCCAACGAAATATCTTGACACGCTCGACCCGTACGACTATCTGTCGTTCGTGTGGGGCAACGCTGCCGCCTTGGGCGATGCGTACAGGGTTTCGTTTGAGAAGCTGTACGGCCTCGGAGATAATGCCGGCAGCAATACTGGCGGCATAGAGAGTTACCGCAATGTGTCCAACCAGGACATCCAGAAGGATGTTTACAACAGCTCGGTGTCGCACAACCACGACCTTACCATCACCGGCGGCAACGACAAGACACGCATGCTGTTCTCGGCTAACTATATGGACGAGGAGGGTATGAAAATCAACTCGTATGCACGCCGCGCAAGTTTCAACTTCAAGATAAACCAGAAAATCACCAAGAATCTTGACGTAAGCTTCGACGCACGCTACTCAGACAGGCGCACGATGGGTGACGAGAAGACCACGAACGGTTCCGGTTCTATCCTGTCATCGTCATACCGCTTCCGCCCGATAGCGACCAGTGATATTCTTGGCGACCTCGACGCAATGCGTGAAGGTAACATGGAGATGTACGGACGCCAGTCAACGTGGGACAGATACAGTCCTGCCGCACGCATCGGCGACTATGAACCTCTGTACATCAAGCAGAGACTGCGCGGTACGGCGTCGCTCAATTGGCGCATCATCGACGGTCTTACGTATCACACAGACCTGTCTTACAACAGGACTTGGGAAGAGGATAAAATCTGGGGCGGAGCCATATACAACAACTATATGAACGACGCGACCGGTGAAAAACTCTATGCAGGTAGCGTAGAATGGGCAAAGCGCGGCAGTTGGGGCCTGCGTTGGACCAACACGATGAGCTATGATTTCAACTTCCTTCCCGAAGAACACCGTCTCAACTTACTTCTCGGTCATGAGGTTACGGACTCTGGCGGCGACGAAATCGAGATTGATGCCAACCACTTCCCGGCCAACTTTACGAAGGACAACGCCTTCGCCATGATCAACCAGTACGACAAGACGGCCGGCACAAGCAACTTCTTCTCAGGAGTGGACATGCCCGAGCGCATCCTCTCTTTCTTCGGCCGTGTCAACTATACGCTGCTCGACCGCTATCTGTTCACCTTTACGTTCCGTGCCGACGGTTCTTCAAAGTTCTCGCCCGAGCACCGTTGGGGATACTTCCCGGCAGCGGCAATCGGATGGCGCATATCCGAGGAACCCTTCATGGAGAGCACACGCGACTGGCTCGACAACCTTAAGCTGCGCTTCTCTTATGGTAGCGTAGGTAACGACGGTATCGACGCAAACCTCTGGTCGCAGATGTGGACATCCGAAACGGACATGAGATGGCAGTATGCACTGAACAACCAGTATTCTTCATCTTATGATTATTCAGCAACGGAGATGGCCAACAAAGACCTGAAGTGGGAGACTACAATCACACGTAATATAGGTGTTGACTTCAGTTTCTTCAACAGCCGTCTGTGGGGTTCTGTTGATTTGTACTGGAATACCACCAAAGACTTGCTCATGCTTACGTCTATACCGGGTATCACGGGCTTCACCGCTACGTATGACAACATCGGACAGACCAGCAACAAGGGTATTGAAATCTCGCTTTCCGGTGAAATCTATAAGGACAAGGACTGGAACATAACGGCGGGAATGAACATCAACTTCAATAAGGGTAACGTTGATGAACTGGCCGACAACGTAACCGGTCTCTACTCTTCGTCATGGTGCGGCAGCAGCAGTTTCCCCGGAAACGACTACATTCTCAAGGAAGGCAGCCCCGTGGGTATCGTCAGGGGATACATCTATGACGGTTTCTATACTACCGACGACTTCAATTACGTCAACGGACAGTACGTCCTTAAGGAGGGTGTTGCCGACCTCGGCTCGTTCATCAATCCTGTTCATGGCGTAGATCGTCCCGAGGGACAGAACGCATATCCCGGTCTTCCAAAATACAGGGACATGAATGACGACAAGGTGATAGACGAACTTGACGTATGCGAAATTGGCGATATGAACCCTGTACACACCGGAGGTTTCAACATTAACGCTACGTGGAAGAACTTTGACCTCGGCCTTTACTTCAACTGGAGCTATGGCAACGACGTTTATAACGTAAACAAGATTGCTTCAATGTACTGCGCAAAGGAAAGCGGTGCATACGAGAACAAGCTTGCTTTCATGAAAGATGCATACAAGATTTATGACATAGTGGACGGCCAGTTGGTACACCTTACCACTCCGGAGCAGCTCAATGCCGCCAATGTTAATGCCAAGTATCCGTTGCCTTACAGTGAGAACGGTGTGACTTCTACCCTCGCGATAGAGGACGGATCTTACCTGCGACTCAACACTCTGACGCTCGGCTACTCGCTTCCGCAGAATCTCCTGCGCAAGGTCGGCATTTCCAAGCTGCGCATTTATGGTACGGTATACAACGTGTTCACCATCACCGGTTACTCAGGTCTTGACCCGGAAGTCAGCGCAAATACATCGAACAATAACGCAACATATCCTACCGTGGGCCTCGACTGGGGTACATATCCGCGTGCGCGCTCGTTCGTTGTCGGACTTAACCTTACTTTCTAAACCTACAAAATAAAAGAATCACATTATGAATAAGATAGTAAAATTCTTTACTTTGTTGACGTTGTGCTGCCCGATTGTAGCCTGTGGGGATTACCTCGATACGTCAACACCCGAGAATGCGGATGACGGCTTCGTTACTTCGACCGCGTCCGAGACTTTCAAAATATTGTCTTGGTGTTACGCTAACTATCGCCAGAATTGCGTGATGGGCGTATATCGCTGGAATGACCCTATCGGCTCAGACGCCGAGTATTACCCTGAAGTTGCTTCGCTGAACAACGCAAACGCCCGCCTTCAGCCAGAGTTGCTGAGTATCGGTACGGCAAACAGCGCGTTCAATGGCTATTATACGATTGTGGCACGTTTAAATAAACTGCTTGAGATCATTGGAACGAAGGAGGAATACATACAGGCCAAGGAGGCCGGCGAGGTAAACGAATGGACACAGTTGTACGGCGAGGCCCTTTCGATGAAGGCTTTTTGCTACTTTGAACTTGTAAAACATTACGGCGACGTGCCTTATGGTTACGAGAATACAACTGCTTCGGAGTATAGCCTTAACTCGCGTTTCGAAATATTGGACAAGGTCATCGAAATGTTCGGTGAGGCCGCTCCATTGATGTACAGGCTTGGTGAGGGCGGTATAACAGCCGAGCGCATGTCTCGCGGATTTGCCGAGGCTATGGCCGGAATGGCAGCTCTTTACTCAGGAGGATGGCAGACAGTGCGTACCGACGTGCAGGGATTGTACGGCGACGTGCAGTTGGAGACCAAGGGCGTTGACGAGTACAGCAGTATCTACGCACGCCGTACGGATTATCTCGACTACTACAGGACTGCCGAAACATACTTCGACCAGGCAGTGGCTGACAAGGGAACGGCAACTCTCGTCACGACCGACGAGCGCGGATATGCCAACAACCCCTTCCAGCGCCACTTCCAGTACCAGCACGACTTGCAGCTTAGTCCCGAGTCAATCTTCGAGATTGGCAACATGCAGGGAGGCCAGAGCGGCCAGACAACGTCGAGCGAGTATCCGTACGCTTTTGGCCGTGCGTCAAACGGAGCCTCACAGATGGGAGCGCCGTGTAAGGTGTTCGGTGCCGTGCGTATAATGCCGACATTCTATTATGGAGAGTTTGAAGACGGTGACATGCGCCGTGACATAACAGCAGCCGTTACGGGTAGTAACGGCGACGGTAACGAGGCCATACTTCGATTCGCTCCAGGTAACAAGCTGGATGGCGGTATGACCACGAATAAGTGGGACCCCAACCGCATGAATCCGCCGTATGTCGCAGACCAACGACAGTCAGGCATGAACTGGCCTATCATGAGACTGGCCGACCTTATGCTCATGCGTGCAGAGGTTAAGGCCGTGCTCGGTAATGACGTGGCTGCCCGTAGCGACCTTAACGACGTTCGCCGCCGTGCCTTCGGAGACACTAACCATGACATACAATCGTCCGGCGACCAGCTCCTTGCCGACATTCTGCAGGAGCGCAAGCTGGAGTTTGCCGGTGAAGGCCAGCGCCGCTGGGACCTGATACGCAACGGCCTGTTTGTTGAAAAGGCAGTCGAGGTACGCGCAGAGATGTCGCAGATGGTGGCTGACCTGCAGTCAAAGGGCTATCATGAGTTTGCCAACGGCAACCAGATTCCGATGTACATATGGGTGAAGAGCGTACACCGCGACAATCCGCTGACATATGATGCAGACCCGACAGACCCGGCTTTGTATCCCGGATGGCGCGGACAGTACGACTATTCTACCACCGACGCAGCCAGCGCGGTTAAGGGTACTGACCATAACCTGGCGATAGAGGGACTCTTCGAGTACATCGACCCCGAGAGCGAAAGGGCTAAGCAGCTCGAGGCTGACGGCTATGTCAAGACGGATTGGGGTAAGGGCATTGTTGACAACGCTGACCATTACTGCAACAGTAACTTGCTGCCGGGTGTGAAGGCAGGCAACGTTCCTCCGAGATATTACTTCCCGATACCGTTCGAGGTGTTGAGCCATTCTAACGGAAAGGTGACCAACGGCTACGGACTGGCACAGGAGTAATTGTTTGAATATGGGTTAAACTTTAATGCGGAAAAGGCTGTATGCGGGGTAGTGTGCCTGCGCAGCCTTTTCCGTTTTATTTTTATCAATTTGCTTAACGTCATGAAAAACATTCTTGCATTATTTATATCGTCGGCCATTATAGCGTCATGTCCTCTGTGGAAGGCTTCGGCCGGAGAACCGATAGACGAGAGCTTGACCACGGTGCGCATTCTCGAAGGCGACAATTCCGACCCCTCCATTGTGCGTCATGGTTCGGAATATTACCTTGTTCATTCCTCGTTTGTCTACACTCCGGGGCTTGTTGTCTACAAGTCGGCCAACCTTGTTGACTGGACCCCGTGCTCTGTTGCGCTCAATGAGTTTACGGGAGACGTGTGGGCACCAGACATCACCGTCGTTGACGGCCGTTTCTACATTTATTTTCCGACTCTCGGCAACCACGGCAAGACCAGTATGGTAACCTGGGCCGACGACCCTTCGGGGCCGTGGAGCAAACCCGTTGACCTGCATGTAGGAGGTATCGACCCAGAGCATGTGGTTGACGCGGACGGCCGCCGATATCTGTTGATGAGCTCTGGCGACATGTATCCGTTGTCGGCTGACGGCTGTTCTATCGTTGGCGAGCCCGTGAACGTGTACCGTGGATGGGAGATACCTGATGAATACGACATCGAGAGCATATCCATGGAAGGCCTTAACATCAAGAAAGTAGGGGAGTATTACTATCTGTTTGCCGCCGAGGGCGGTACGGCAGGCCCTCCTACAAGCCACATGGTGGTTGAGGCGCGTAGCAAGAGCGTGCTTGGGCCGTGGGAGAACGCGCCGTTCAACCCGCTGCTGCGCACGCAGTCGCGTGACGAAACATGGTGGAGCAAGGGACACGGCTCGGTGGTTGACACCGAGGACGGCCGCCTGTTCATGATTTTCCACGCATACGAGAACGGTTACCAGACGTTGGGCCGACAGACGCTTCTGCGTGAATTGGAACTGAAAGACGGATGGTTGCGGCTGAAAGAGGGCGCCATATCGTTGCCCGCGCCTGCAAGACAGAAGGTTGCCACGGCGTCGGATTTCTTATGGCAGACGTGCCGTGAGCATAATATAAGCGAGCGTTTCTACATCGGGCAGGATACGTTGAGGCTCGTGCCTAAGGGCGTTTCGCCCGCCGAAGGCTCTCCGCTGCTCGCCCGAACGAGCGCTCACAGGTATGAGGTTGAGGCATGCCTCAGGCTGAAAGGCGGCAAATCGTCGGCCGGATTGGTTGACTATTACGACGAGCGTTATCATTTCGGGTTCGGTTTCGACCGTGGCGGCCTTCTCCGATACCGCCGTGGACAGGTCAGCCGGGCTGCGTCTAAATGTCCGGAGGCTAACCGTGAGGGCTGTATGTGGCTGCGCATGCGTAACGACGCCAACGTGCTGACGGCATGGTACAGTGCCGACGGCAGGACATGGCATAAGTTCCCATGGGGTTTCGACGTATCCGGAGTTCACCATAATACGGTGTACGGATTCCTTTTCCTGCGCCCAGGAATATACGCCGGAGGTGAAGGCGAGGTGGAGGTGACGGACTTCAGGCTGACCAACCTCGACCTGTGACATTCCGATTGACGGCAAAACGCATTGCAAAAGGCCGTCTTTTGCAAGATAAAAGACGGTCTTTTAGAAGCCAAAAGATGGCCTTTTGTAACCCCGTTGATTATCAATGAGTTACGAAGGGACGGTGAAATGCCTCGGTGGCGGTCGATTCCCGCCTTGCAGAATACGTCCTGACGGCTTGTATTAATACAGCAACAAACCTAAAATCAATATCAAGACATGAGAAAACTTTTCGTTATATTACTGCTTGCGGCATGCTGGCTGACGGCCGGCGCACAGGCTGAAGTTGAACGTTGGGGGCGCTTTGAGGCCTCGTTTAAAGCCGATGTAAAGGGAAATCCGTTTGACGTTGCCCTTACGGCGACATTCTCGGGGCCCGACACTACGTTCACCGTGCGAGGCTTTTACGACGGTGACGGTGTTTACAAGGTGCGCTTCATGCCTGTAAAACAAGGACAGTGGACTTACAAAACAAGTTCTGCGGTGGCCGCGCTCGACGGGCGTGAAGGCTCGTTTACATGCGTGGCGCCCGGCAAGGACAACCACGGCCCCGTGACAACGGACGGCACTTACGGCTTCAAGTATGCCGACGGCAAGCGCTTTTACCCCGTTGGCACAACGTCGTACGACTGGATGCACGCCGGCGGCGACTATCCCGCTCGCACGATAAAGTCGCTCGACAAGGCGGGATTCAACAAGGTAAGAATGCTGCTCGTTGTGCAGAACTTCGACTTCGGGTACCCCGAGCCTGCGTTGTATCCCTTTGAATTGAAAAAGAAAAGCCGCGGCGAGGACGGCAAGACGCATTTCGAGTGGGACTACACGCGCTTTAATCCCGAATACTTCGACCATGTCGAGCGTTGCATAGACAGCCTTGCGGCCATCGGCGTGGAGGCAGACCTCGTGCTGTTCCACCCTTACGACGACGGGCGTTGGGACTTCGACAAAATGCCTATGGACGTCAACCTGCGTTACGCCGCTTACGTTACGGCACGCCTTGGAGCCTTCCGCAACGTGTGGTGGTCGTTGGCCAATGAGTATGATTTCATGCGCCACCTCACCATTGCCGACTGGGACAGCATTACACGCACCGTAGACGAGGGCGACCCGTACGGCCATCTGCTTTCAATACACAGCCACACGGCCAAGTATTACAAGTACTGGGAACCCGTTTACACGCATGCCAGCGTGCAGGACCAGGCCCCCGTCGAGGATTTTGGCCGTGCCGCAATCGTAAGGAACATCTATAAGAAGCCCGTGATATTCGATGAAGTGCTCTATGAGGGCAACATGCGCAACCGCTGGGGCAGCCTGAGCGGAGAGGAAATGCTGCACCGCATGTGGCAGGGACTCGTTGCCGGCACGTACGTAACGCACGGAGAGTGTTACCAGGACAGCCCGACCGACTACGTACGTGACTTCCTGGCCGTGGGCGGAGAGTTCCAGGGCGAGGCTTGGAAGCGCATAAAGTTCATGCGCTCCGTGCTCGACGCCATGCCCGGTCCTATGCAGCTCAGCGACAGCAGTTGGGATCCGTACACGTCGTCGGCAGGGGAGAATTATTATATCGTGTATCTCGGAAAGCGAATCTCGCATGAATGGACGTTCGATTTGCCCGTGAAGAACGGCCCGTATCCCCGTCTGAAGGAAGGACAGAAGTTTAAGGTGGAGATACTGGATACGTGGAACATGACCGTAACGCAATATCCCGACACGTTCGAGACGACCGCTCCCGTGGGCGACAGGGTGTACGACAAGCACCACGGCAAGGTGCGCCTGCCCGGTCTGCCGTATCTCTTGCTCAGGATAACGAAAGCGGAATAAAATAAAAGTGAAAAGATAAAAGTGAAAAAATACAATTGCTTTGTTGAGTGAACAATGAAAAATTGAAAGTGAAAAATCCAACGGCTTACATAAACAATAATGCCGTTGGATTTTTCACTTTTAATTTTTCATTGTTAATTCTTATTTTTCACTCACTGAGCCATTCCCATCTTTCGGCCCAGTCGTCAAGTACTTCGTTTCTCCATTTAGATACAGTCTTGACGCCTTGCCACGGCCCGTCGAAGAGCTCTGGGGCCTGTTTGTCTGAATACCAGTGGTCTCCGAGTTTGTAACCGAGCTTCGTCGGTTTGCCCGGCCATGCTCCGCTTACTACGAAAGTGCCGCTAAGGCCGTTTAGTTCCTTGATGTTCGACTGTGTTGTGAATGTCAATACGGCGGGTGCTTTGGGCGAATATCTTACGGCATATGTGCCGTCGCCGAGGTACACTCCGTCCCAGTCTTGCTTGTCAACACGCATGGTGAAGTACTTTTTGCCCTTTTCCGAAGCGTCAAGCACCGGTCCCTTGAACATCAGTTCCATAACGGAATATACGGCAACGGTATCCTTTACGGTGGGGATATGGTTGAAGACGGTTCGCGGGCTTTCGTATATGTTCTCGAAACTTCCGCCCCAGCATTCCTTGAAAGGATTGTTCGGGTCGCCGTCCATCATGTAAAGCAGCGACGGAGTGTCGCCCATCTTTACTATTCCTTTGTAATAATTCTTGAAGTCCTTGCCAAGTTGTCCCGCTCCCTTTATTGCCGCGTCGTAATAGCCGGTGTTGTATTTGTCGTGGACATTGTTGTCGCTAATGAATCCTCTGTATGCCGCGTTGTTCTCGATAAACCAAAGGTCGGGAAAGTTCTCGGCGATATATGCATAGCTGTTTACTCCCCATTTCTTGTTCGGGCCGCCTATCCAGTACACGCGTATCTTGTCCTTGATGTCGGGAGCGTCGTGCAGTGCCTGGGCCACATCTTCCAATGTGCCCCATACCAGTATCCATAACGGCCTGTCGCTACTGCGGCGTGCGCATTCGACAATGCATTCCGAGCCTTCCGTCTTGTCATCGTACCCTTTGTAAGAGGCAAGTCCGCGCCGGCCTTGTTTGCACAGCTTGCGTAATTCTTGCGGTGCCAGCAGGTCTTTGTCGTGCTTTTTCAGCTTCTCGTAGTCGGCTTCGTATATGTCGATCATGCGTAGGATTTCTTCCTTCGAGCCGGGTCCGTATGACGCGGAGGATATTATTCCCTCGATGTCAAACTGGCTGTTGTACATCAGGAAATGTGTCATCGACTGATTGTCGTCGGGGTCCGTGCCGCCTATGTCAGTGCTGACGATTATCCGTGGCTTGATGTTGTTCACGTCTCTTGCCGTCACTCCAAGGCTTGTGGTTACAATGCAGGCGGCTAAAATAAACAAAGACTTCATAAGGTTATGTGTTTTTTGTTGTTAGGTAAAGATATTGGTATGTGTTATTTCATTGCTTTATTGAACACGGTTCGGCGCAGGATGTTGCGTATCGGTGTTTATGTGGTCAGGATAAACGCCGTCATTCCTTGCATTTGTCGTACCATTCAAGGAGCAGGCCGCGCGGCACTCCGCTGCTCACTGCTTTATCCAAGGCCTCTTTTGCCTCACGCCTGCGGTTGCGCATCAGCAGTATTTCCACTTTCGATATGGTGCATTCGCGGTTTGCGGGGTCACGTTTCAGTGCCTCGTCAAAGTCGAAAAGTGCGATGTCATATTGTTTCATGTCCTTTTCGAGTTCTGCTCTTGCCGCGTAGACAATGCTGCTGTCCGGATGCATTTCAACCAAGTTGTTTAGCTGGTCGAGAGCATCTCTTTGGCGTTCCAGTTTGACATAAGTATAGGCCAGGCCTAATCTGGCTTCAAGATTGTCGGGAGCCATGCTTACAAGCCGTTCGTAATCGTTTTTAGCAAGGTCGTAACGGCGCAGGCTGTTATTGGCGTATGCACGGTAGAATAATGCTGACAGGTTGCTGTTGTCATTGTCAAGCACTTTCCTGCATGCGTCTATTGCGTCGTCCCAGTTGAGCAGTTGCAGGTTTACCGCTGCCTTGCAGAGCAGCAGGTCAGTTGAACTTGGGTTGTTGGCAAGCTGCTTGTTTATTACGTCAAGCGAGTCGCGCCACTCTTTCATGGTCTGCGAATATGTGCAGATGGTGCCGCTCAATATGGCGAATGCCAGTAAAATAACCTGTTTCAAGTCGTAAAATGATTATTGTATTTATAAAAATTAAGAGTTAAGAAACATGCGCCTTACGGCGTTTTTGTCCATGTTGTCTTAACCCTTAATGTATTAGTGTATTGTTACTCGTTGTTTTCGGCGTCTATTGCCTTTATTTTTTCTCGTACAAGGTTCATGTCGTCTTTCAGCTTTTGTACCTTGCGGTTCATCTCGTCGATAAGACTGTTGCCCTTCTTGCTTGACGCGCTGAGGAAGCCGATGTTGTTTTCGTAGGTCTGGATTTCCTGCTTCAGTGATTCATATCGGCGCATCAGGCGTGCCCGTTCGTTGTCAAGTGCATCTGAACCTTTCTCTGCCACGTTCTTCAGATTATTCCTGAACTTGTCCAGACGACGGCGTGCCGTGGTAACATTTAGCTCCTTATATAGTCTGTCAAGAATGTCGTGATACTCTTTGTAGACGTTGTCCTTCTCCTTGAACGGTACGTGGCCTACGGCGTTATATTGGTCGATAAGCTCACGTGCCTGCTCTTGTACGTTGCCTTCAGGGTTGTCGGCCAAGGTCTCGAGCTGTTTGATGATGTCACGTTTCTTTTCAAGGTTGGCGCGTTCTTCGTTACGTGTGCCTGCGTTTGCGTTGTTGCGTGCATCGAAGAAGTGGTTGCATGCTGTAAGAAAATCGTTCCATAACTTGTCGCCTTGCTTCTTTGGTACCATTCCTATGGTTTTCCATTCTTTCTGCAGGGCTATAAGCTTATCGCTTGTTGATTTCCAGTCGGTGCTGTCTTGCAGTGCCTGCGCCTGTTCAACGAGGGCTTTCTTCTTTTCTATATTCTCCGAGAACTGTTGCTTCATGTTCTTGAAGAACTCGGCCTTCTTGCCGAAGAAGTCGTCGCATGCGGCGCGGAAGCGCTCGAATATCTTGACGTTCATCTTCTGGGGGGCAAAGCCTATCGTTTTCCATTCTGCCTGTATGGCGATTATTTCCTTTGTCTTCTTGTCCCAGTCGCCGGCGTTCTTTATTTCATCCTTAGCTATGTTTTCTACTTTCTCGCAGAGTTCGGTCTTCTTTGTGAGGTTGTCTTCCTCCTTGGCGCGCAGCTCCTCGAAGTGTTGCTGGTGGCGCTTGTTTATTACGGTAGAGGCTGCCTTGAAGCGTGCCCACATATCCTCGCGCAACTCTTTGGCAACAGGTCCTGTCTCACGGTATTCCTGATGCAGTTTCTGCAGTTGGTGGAAGGCGCTTATAACGTCGCTTTCGTCAGCCAGCTTCTCGGCCGCTTCGCATAGGCGTGTCTTTATTTCAAGGTTTTTCTTGAAGTCGTATTCGCGGGCTTCGTTGTTTAGTTTCAACAGGTCGTAATACTGTTCTACGTAAAGTTGGTAGTTACGCCACAGCTCGTTGGCCTTTTCTGCCGGAACGAGTTTTATTTCTTTCCATTCCTGCTGCAGTTTCTTGAAGTCCTGATATGATTTGTTCGCCTCGTCAGGCGACGTGAGCATGGCTTTTATTTTCTCGATGATGTCGAGCTTTCTTGTCAGGTTCTCTTGTTTCTCCTTCTCCTGCTCAAGGAATATCTTTGCGCGTTTTTCCTTGATGACGCTCATCTCTGCCTTGAATTCCTCTTCGTCTTCATCGGGTACGACCTTGTATTCAGCGGGGTCTCCTCCGCCGTCAATATAGGCTTTCATGTCTGCTTCACGCTCGGCGAAGTGTAGTTTGTAGAAGATGGTCTTGAGGTAGTCCACTTCGTCTTTCTTCGGATTGTCGTCTTCGTGGGCTATTTCCTTAAGCCTTGCTATTACTTCTTTCTTGTTTTTATACACTTTCTTTTGTTCCGGGGCGTCAGTTCCGGCAGGTTGGTCTTCCGTTGTTGCCTCTGCGGCCGTAGCGATGTCTTCTGCCATGTCCGCCGGGGTTGTGTTGATGTTTTCCACGGTGCCGTTGTCACCTGGCGTGACGTTCAGCTGTTCTTCTGTACGCTCTTGACCGAGAGTCATTTCTTGAGAGTCCATCATATAACCTTTTTATTAGTTCATGAATCGGTTTTCGTTTTTACGTTTGCCATGTCCGGCCTCTGCTGTTGCCGGTCTGCGTGCTGTCGTAAGGGGCTCGGTTAAGCGCCGTCAGCGGGCTTTCACCTTATTATATATTAGCCTTTAGCACACGCATTGCCGGTGTTTACGCACTGGCGGCATGGCGGTTTGTTAACTATCCTAATAGGTGTGCAAACTTAATTAAAAATATTGTAAACGCCTAAACTATTTTGAAAAAAATGGACTTTTCTGTCTAAATGAGCCGTTTATGGCGAAAAATCCACCACGAGATACCAGAAATCAGCGCGGATACTACTATTGCGATAAGGAAACCGAACTTATTGCTTTCCATTCCGTTGATGAGGTTCATTCCGAAGATACTGGCTATCAGGGTGGGGAACATGAGGATGATTGATACGGACGTTAGCGTACGCATTACGGTGTTCATGTTGTTGTTGATAATGCTTGAGTACGTATCCATCGTCGATTCGAGAATGTCCGAGTAAATGTTGGTAGTCTCGCGCGCCTGGCTCATCTCGATGTTTACGTCTTCGATAAGGTCGGCGTCGAGCTCGTCCACCTGTAGCTTGAACTTCAGTTTGGCAAGAAGGTTCTCGTTGCCGCGTATAGACGTGATGAAGTAAGTCAGCGAGTCTTGCAGGCGCGACAGGCCTATGAGCGACTCGTTGTTCACCTCGCGGTCAAGGTTGCGCTTGGCTTTTTCAATAAGGCTGTTGATTTGCTTGAGGCGCTTCAGATACCATACGGCCGACGAGAGGAACAGGCGGAATATCATGTCAACGTAGTCCGTGAAGCCTTCGCCGCGTTTCTGCTGGTAGCTTACGAAGTCTATCATCATGTTAGTCTCGTGGAAGCACACCGTTATCGTGACGTCACGCTTATGGATAATGCCGAGCGGAACTGTCGTGTACGGCGTGCGCGAACGTATCTCCTTGACGAACGGGATACGCAGGATGATTAACATCCAGCCGTCGTCATACTCGTAACGCGCGCGCTCGTCGTTATCGCTGATGTCTGAAAGGAAATAGTCGGGAATCTTGAATTCTTCTTCCAGCATTCGCTGGTCGTCTTCGGTTGGACATGTCACTTGTATCCAGCAGTTAGGCTCCCACTGGCCGATCTGCTTTAAGCCCTTGTTGGTATTCCAGTATGTTCTCATTTGCAATCCTCCAAAAAATGTTACGTCAAGTGGGGAGGACCGTCTGTACAAGCATACCTCCTCACCTTACAAGTTCATCTTTTCCGCGTGATAATCGTCCATATAAGTTTTTAATTTCTGTTTTGCGCCTGCAAAGATAGTGCAAAATTTCGGTTAAGCGAAGCGAAAGGACAATTTTTTCACTCTCGTGGATGTGAGAATTTTGTTACGGCGTGGTTAGCTGCATCCTCGTGGCTTGAAGGCGCGGCAGCCATATTTGCATGTAGGTCGGTTCTACACGGTTTTCCGGTCATGCCATTACCGGTTTTTGCCATGTCCGCCATGGCTCAGGCAGCCGCCGCGGCCGTCGTTGATGCTCGCCCCGAAAGCTGCTTTGCCACAGTGATTTGCGCTGAACATGTAAGTGCCTGGTGGTCAGTGCTTTTCCAATATGCCGCCTTTTGCCTTCCGATATGCCGCCTTTTGGGGCCTAAAAGGTGCCCTTTTGTCTTGTAAAAGACCGTCTTTCGTCATGCCGGTGACAGTTGAGAGCATGTAGTCTGCCGTACTTACTGCATTAAACAATCGGCCGCCAATGCAATGTAATACTGCATTGGCGGCCGGTTGTGACCCCGTTGGGAATATTAAGGGTGCATTTTAATAAAATCGAATGCAATCGAATAAAATAAATATGTCTGATAATCAACGATTTACGCTTATTTTGTTAAATTGTGTTGCACGCCAAAAAGACGCCAATTTTCATTCATTTTCATAAAGGACGCCAAAAAGACGCCAAAAATATTTGCCTCTAAGTATGGTTTTTCGTACCTTTGTGTTGTCAAAAATCTTTACGTTATGGCACAAATAGAATTAAGACTGTCAAGCAAGAAACTCGCCAACGGAAAGAGTGAAATACTGCTAAGGTTCTACAACGGCAAGAAATTCAATCTTCGTGCTAAGAGCGGCGTATACATAGACCCTAAATATTTTGAGTACGAGATTGATTGGGGCAAGACTGTCGAATCAGGTATCAAGATGCCCAAGAAAACAATAAGCTCAACAACAAAAGGCAACGCATTAAAGAACGGTTATGTGTTGCGACAGAACGGGGATATTGTTATTAACGAACAACGCATTATCAGCAACAGTGAACGTGAGGATATAAAAGCGAAGCAAAAGACCATAAACGACCTTAAGAATTTCATATTCAAGTGTTATGAGTCGGCTGAAAAGACAGACTTGAAGGATGATTGGCTGAAAATGGTTGTCGACAGGTTCTTTCATCCAGAGAATTACATGACACCCGAAGAGATAGAACGGAATAAGACTTTCTTTGAACTGTTTGACGAGTTCCTCAAGGAAAAGGAGTTCAGTGATGACAGGGAAAGAGGCATGCAGGTGTTGAAACGTGACATATGGAGGTTCACTAAGTTCCAGCAGACCATGGGTAAGCGCAAGGATTTTACTTTCAACGTAAACGACGTGACCAAGGATGACATTGAGGATTTCCGCGACTACCTGAAAAATGAGAAGGTTCTCTCGGAAAGATACCCGAAACAGTATGCCAAGATGATAAAGGAACAGCCCAACGGTATAAGAAGGGGACGTTTGGATATAGAGGTACGTGGCAACAATACTATAATAACCCTGATGAAAAAACTAAGGAGTTTCTTCTCATGGTGTTACGATGAGGGCAAGACCAAGAATAGACCCTTCGACGGTGTTAAGATAGGTGTAGAGAGATACGGTACGCCTTATTATTTATCATCGGATGAGCGCGACAAGATTGCGGAAACAGACATGCCGACCGAGCATTTGAAAATACAGCGAGACATATTCGTGTTCCATTGCTTCGTAGGTTGCAGGGTCAGCGACCTCATGAAACTGACTATGGGCAACATAACCGACGGAGTGCTGGTATATACGCCGCATAAAACGAAAGATGAAGGGGACGCCACACAAGCAAGGGTTCCACTACGTACATTGGCCGCGGAGTTGATTAAGAAATACAAAGGTGTTGATAAACAGGGACGTTTGTTCCCTTTCATTTCACAAGTTAAGTACAACGAAGCCATAAAGGAGATATTTACCATTGCAGGGATAATCCGTAAAGTGGAAGTACGTAATCCAAAGACCGGAGAGATGGAGCTTTGTCCGATTAACAAGATAGCAAGCAGCCATATTGCACGCAGGACCTTTGTCGCTAATGCATACAAATATGTGTCAGACCCGAACATTGTAGGCAAGATGTCCGGTCACGTTGAAGGCAGCAAGGCTTTTGCAAGATACCGCAACATTGACGACGATATACTTAAAAACGTCATTGACAAGATGTAATGCCTCAATAGCCCCAATTTAATACACCAAGATTTTATTACAGCCGTATTCCGAAAAGGAGTGCGGCTTTTTTGTTTGTCTATTGTACAAAACTCCAATAAACTAAGATTTATAACGGTTACATAACGTTATATAACCATTCGCCAGAAATCAAGCGTTTACATATATTTTTACATCAAGTCCGTCTTACCTTTGCATCGTCCCTTGCGACCAGCGGTGTCTCTGTTTCATCGTTGGCTACCTGGGAAATGGTATCACCAAGGATAATCCTTAAACAGAGGTGAGAGCCGAAGTTTATTATTAAAAAGTAAAAAAATGAAAATAAACGATTTGATTTCCGATGGCAGTAATAATATAAGTATTACGGTCGGAATAAGTGACTTGAAAGAGTTCGGCCTGTCATTAATAGAAGAAGGTCGGGCGATGGGAAGGGCTGAGAGGGGTCAGGAAACCTATCTTACCCCGGATGAAGTAGCTAAAATGCTTGGAGTGTCCAAGAGCACGTTGTGGCGGTGGAACAAATCAGGCTATCTCCGTAATATCAAGTGTGGACGAAAGTCCTTTTATAAAAAGTCGGACGTTGAGAATCTAATTTTCAACAATAATGAAAATAAAAAATGAAGACAGAAGTAGAAAGAAAGACCGCTTACGCAGCGGCAGAGAGTATTGAAAACAGCCTTATGGCACAGGGTAGCGTCACGCCTGTTGGTAACTGTGGCGCACAGACAGGTATGCTGCGTCAGGATGCATCAGAAACAAAGCCCCTTGGAGGCATCAATATTGTTCAAAGCGAGGAGCTAAGGCAAAAGTTGATGGTCGCATTGAGCAACGGGGTGTCTGTGGACTACATGGAGCTTTACCAAGCTGGGCTAAAATTGGTGTATATTGACGACAACCGCAAAATATCGAAGTCCCACGTTAAGAACCTGAAAGAGTCCTTTAAGCGTGTGCACACGATGTTCGACGACATATCCGTGCTTCAGGCTATCGACTTGCTGGAGGATGGGATCGCATTGCACGACAGGGATGGAAACAAGCTGACATTGCAGACCGAAGGCATTGAATACTTCTATGCAATCATTGATGGTCAGCACAGGAACGAGGCCCTGGAACTGTACTATTCCGACGCAAGCACGAAGGCTGTTCCCGTGAAGGCCGGGGTCAAGCAAATTGCCATACCTGAAGGGACAGACGTAAGATCCGTACTGGCTGAACGCAACCTGATTGTAAAGAGATGGACCTGCAAAGACACCAAGCGCTTCGTCGAATCCTTGAGTAACGGTGATGATACTGTAATAAGCAGGGTGAACAAGTGTGTTGCAGAGGATGGTATGTCAACCCGTGGGGCATGGAAAATATACAAGCTTACTGACGGCTACAAGAAAGCAAAACTTGAGAAGGCAGTGCTGGAGGGAAGCCTGACCGACGAGTTGAGGGGTACACAGGCGGAAATAGAGCGTGGCGACAAAATCCGCAGGGCCATACAGGTGGGTTGCAGGCACGAACCGAAGATGAAGCATAACAGTGCCATCATTGACATGATGATTTCTGCCTACAATTCCGTTGTAGACGAGAGTAAGGCCAGCACGATGCATCTGCTCCTGCTGTTCATAACGTCAATTCCCGAAGTGAAGATGAAGGCCGCCATGGATGAGGATACGGTGGACAAAAAGACCGAATGCCTGAAGAAGGAATGGATGCTGTTCTTACAGGCTGTGGAAACAGATGGTAAGGAGCAGGATTTCACCGGCTTGGCACAAAAGGCAAGCGACGAATACGACGCAATGGTTGCAGCGGAGGTTGCAACATCTTCACGAACACGGAAAACACGCAAGAAAAGCAAGGCTGCTGTGGAATAGTACAGGACCGTAGCTGAAAAACAAGGCATGGCATACTTACATTGATTTGTAAGGCAGGATTGAGGGCGCACCTTTTTCTTGCTAAGCCATTGCCTTGTCTTTACGAAAACTGTTTATTTGATGTATTTTATTGATAATCAGAGAAATGACGAAATGATAAACATTCAAGACCACAGGTCAAACAAGTTGCTCCAGGGCTGGTATATGCCATATTGTTCAACGCATACGACGATTTCACGGCCAATCAAAAATTTATAAGGATTTGTTGTTCGACGTAATCAAGAACGGCTGTGATTGGGATGATTGAACGTGGATGAAGGCTGCAATGTTGGCCTCTCCCTGTCATTCTCCAGACAAGTGTGATGGGGAGTGGTTTCAATTCACGGTCTTTTGCATTTCGATTAGCCGTCTTTTAAGTGGTGATTGATGGTCTTTTACAAACTAATTGACGGCCTTTTGCAGAACACTTTAAAACGACTAGTAAAATAACGGATAATTAACGACTAGAACGAAGGTATATGGCATCGGTAAGGATAAAGTTTCGCCCATCAACCGTAGAGGGCAAGGAATGGTACACTGTATTTCCGGATTATACACAAGTATTCTGTTGACTACATCGTTTCGGAATACATCAAGCAACCGGATTGTTCTACACTCTTCAACTTCATACGCTCGATGTTTGATTAACGTGGCTGTTTTATAAGTATGAAGCGGTGATATTTTGTAAAATGCTTAATATCAATACCTTAGTTTATGAGTTGTTCGTTTTTAGTCAAACAATGCATGTTTTAGTCAAACATCAAGGATAAAATTTCATCAAAAAAGTCGGCCAGAAGTACTTTAAATCGGCTGTTTTTACTATCTTTGCAGCGGATTGGAGGTTTTATACTTATAAAGCGGTGATAAACTCCTCCATAGAAACAAGAACTAAATTAAGGAACCAACAAGGAATTTTGTGGTATGGAAATGAAAAAAATGAAGCCTGCAACGCTTTGTTCGTCACACCACATAACAACGGTAGGTAATCGCTGCTGAGTTTCGTCCGGGATACTGCCGTTACGCCTGAAAGATAATGCAAGCGAATGCAATGAAAATCAGTTGCAAGACGCATATTCTTATCTTGAAAAGGTATTTCAGAACTTTCATGCGATTGTCATGAGGGTAGCAAGAAGAATGTTCAGGCGGCAAAGAACGCTTACTTATTACCCAACACCTTAATTTGCCAAATCTCTTAAGACCATTGGATTAGCGTATGCCTAAAGACAAACTCAACCGTGTGGATTTCCATTGGTTCGTCGTTAGGACAAGACCCGGGCGTGAAAAAGAGTTTTGCGATCTTGTCAGGCAAAACAAGGACAAGGTAGGCAATATATTGGAGGCTTATTGTCCAACGCATACTACGGTTGATGTACGAATTGCGGAAAGGAAATGCAAGCTGCCCCTTTTCGATGGTTATGTGTTCGTGCTTGCCACCCATGATGCACTGGCTGGTTTCATACGTGACTACTATCCGAATGCGGTTATCAGGGTCAACCGTAAACGTCCATCCGAAAGCAGGGCTACGCTTTCCACGATACCCGAGGCGCAGATGAGGAAGTTCAAGGACTATAACGAGAACTACCCCGAAACTGCAATCCCCCTTGAACGGCCTTACACGGACTACGCTTTCAACCCCAAAACAAACGAGCCGAACGACATTGTAAAAGTCATCGATGGGCCACTTGCAGGAACGGAAGGATACATCACTAAATTCAGGCGTGACAAAAGGTTGGTTTATCACATTAAGGGACTGGACTTGGCTGTATCAATACCCAACATCTGGAACTTTCATGTAGTAAGGGTTCACAATGCCGAGGGTGATAAGCAGACATTAGGGACAATCAAGGAAAGGGCTGTTGATTTGTTGATAGGCCTGATTCAAGGTTGCGGTTATGGGGACAAGACACTTCCGATGCTGTATGAATTTATCGAAGAACTCACAATAAAGCCCTCGTTGGTAGATTTTTGCAAAAGCTTGTATAATAAAGGACACAAAGAGTTAAGCCAAAGGTTTGCTAAACTTGATACGAAGAATGCTGAGTTAATCCTGAACTTAATCCGTTACGAGAAAGACAATCTAGGTTATGTGAAAGCCAACTGGAATAAACTCGTAATCAGGCCATTCCTTACTCCTACTCCCGGTGTTGAATTTGAAGACGACCAACACGAAACCAAGATACAACATACCAACTTCACCGAGATAATAAGGAAAGTAGATATAACGGAGCGAGTGTATTATCCAAGCAAGGAAGAGGAAGGGACGATTACCACCACTTATTATGCCCACGTTGGAATAATACAAGACAAGGACAAAGAAAGTTTTACCCTCTTTGCAAACTGGGATTACTTCTTGGCCGAATACTTTATGACAGCTGGTAAGGCTAACGAGAAATTGGTGAAAGGGACGAAAGTACAAGCGACAAACAACCCTGAAAATCCTGAAAGAGAAGCAAGCAAGGAAAAGCTGATAGAGTCGTTCCACAACTACGCCCCTACCTTATACAATGTCCTTACCGACGAAAAATCCAAAGTTAAACCAATACAAAACTTCAATATAGCAAAAGAACGGCTCAACGTAATGGCAATAACTGTAAAATCAGAAGCCGGCATTGATGAAGCAAAGGATGAACTCATAAATACCTGCACTAATATCTGCAAGGAAATAAACACCACTACCCACCTTGCCGTTTGGAGAAGGTATCTTAGGACTGTTTGGCTGCATATATAAAAGGTTAAAAGGTGAGGAAGTGAAAAGGTGAAAAATGAAGTTAAGGAGGCAAGGTAATGAATAAACGGAACAGCAACAATGACCAATCTTCAAATAATACAGCCATAACCACAGAAGACATATTCAAGAAAAGGTGGCAGAAACTTCATCATCCCACTATGGACGTAAATGGTGACGTGGCTTTTTATTACGGTGTCTACAAGCAATTTTATGATATTGCAAAAAGAGGTACCAGAAACATGAACGAATATTACCTGCTACAATTGGTTATGCTTGTTGAAGATGCCGCCTCCGTAAGTATAGGCTGCACTTATGAAGTCATGTACAGAAGTTTGGGTAACATGGCGTTTTATTGGTGTGACAAGTTGGATCTATCAACAAAAGACACAAACCTTCTTTATAATGCCTTTACCCAAGCCGTCGCCGATGCACCCGAAAGCAGCCTGAAACAATGGATTAAGGAATGTGTTTTGTCTGGTGATTTCCAACGCTTGAAGGATGTCGCTTCGTATTTCGCCATTCAAGACAAGACAATAAGAAGAATATATCCCGATCTCCAATTCAGAAAAGACGCATTCCTTGAACTTGCTGGTGGTGATAAAGTCAAGGTTAAGGAAATGCTTGAATCCGATTTGGCTTTCAACTGGCATGACAAGGAAGGCTGTACATTACTTTCAAGAATATCGGAGAGTTTCAAGATGGATGAAGACGGAAGGGAAGTGATAGCGAACCTGAAAACAGTCCATCCCATGCCGTTGGATTCCTACCTGCCGTTTGAAAGCAAAGATGGCGGATATACAGTTACGGTAATGAAAAAAGACAACACCACGCTTGATGTCATATTCCCTGTCCGAGTTTCAAAGAAGAAGATTGAGGGCCAGTGTTTTGTCGGCCAGCTTGTTACATATCTCGGAAAAACATATGTCAATGACCCTGTAGTTTGGTTGGATGCCTCGGAATTCGATTTATGGGACGGTGACGTTTTCTGGAGCAGCATATACGAGGACGAGGAAGAAAGCTCAAAGCACGAGTATTTCACCACAACCTTCGGAAAGAAATACACCCGCCATCAAGACCTTTACGGTGAATTTGAAACGGACGGGAACGGCTTTTACACTGACGAGCCGAACATCCTTGACTTCCTTGATTGGCTTACACAAGAAAAAGTCACTCAAAACAATAAGCTGAAAGCCGCCAGGTAAGCAACTACAAGCCCAATGATGCAAGCTGAAGAATCCGGTTTCATTTCATACTCCCGCTCGTTCGTCTTAAAAATGCAGGACGAGGGAAGGTACGACGCTGCACACAAGCTGAACATGTATCTCAGGAAGTTCGTTACCTTTCTGGGCAAGAACGAAATACCATTCAAGGATTTCGATGCTTTACTGGTACGGAACTACAACACTTGGCTTGAAAACCAGAAATTAGGACGCAACTCGGTTTCGCTATATATCCGCAACCTGAAGAGAGTTTACCAATTAGCCGTTGCAGATGGAGTAACTTCTGAAAACCATCCATTTGAAGGCGTTGACGTAAGTTACCGTGTGAAGAAAGAGAAAAACAGGCTCACACCGAAGGAAGTGATACAACTCCGTTATATGGACGTAAGCAACCTTCACCCCTCCGTCATTTTCGCCCGTGACCTATTCCTTTTTGCTGTGTTCACAAATGGCATGACCGGCAGTGATTTGTTTTATCTCACTAAGGACAACATCAAAGGGAATTATTTAACTTACACATCCAAAGCAACAGGAAAAGAAGAAACCGTCGTCTGGAACACTTACCTGCAAGAAATCGTTGACAAATATTCCCGTCCCGACACTCCATACCTCTTTCCTATCATAACCTTCAAAGACCCGAAGGAACAATGGAGGCAACACGACGCGGCAACACACACCATCAACCGCAACCTGAAAAAGGTCGGCCAGATAATCGGTCTTTCCTTCCCCTTGACCTTGACAGTAGCACATCACACTTGGAAAAGCATGAAGAACGGGCTGAATGTAGTTGATTTGTTGTAATAAGAACAAAAAATGACCTGTAAAAAAATATAATGAGCATAGGAACTACTTTTTGGATGGGTTCTGATAATACGGTAAGAATCCTATACGTTTCACCAACTTGCTGGGAAAAGACATTGATGGCAGATATAAATTTAGAATCTGAAAAACTAGCATTGTATAAAGGAGAACAAGTTGATGAAAGGCATTTGATATCGTCTTTTAATTTAAATCCCAATGAATTTAGATTGATGCAAACTACAGGCAACGACCGTATATTTATTGACGAAGTTGAGGGCATTTTAAGGAGGCAGGACGTTCCTGTTATACATACGCTTATGCTTCATTTTGAAGCAACATTAAACTACGATTATAATTACACAAATGTAGAATCATTGTCTCCTGGTGCCATAAAAGATTTATTGGACAGTTGTTTCTTGAATTATTTTCATGGCGTCAGTAAACGTGCCTTGTATTGTGGAATAACAAATGATTTGGACATTAGGATGCAACAACATCGTATGCATGATTTTGAGATAGAAGGCGATAAGGTATTTGCATTTATATGTTCTACAGCGTTGATAGCAGCCAAAGTTGAGCAATTAGCCAAAGATGAATATGACATAGGAAATAATGAAAATTTTGGTAATGGCGGAGAACAAAATTCTACAATAGTATATTTATGTAAAAAAGGCAGGACGGTATAAAAACTATAAAATAACACATATAAT
>OHIY01000387.1_pt1 | contig 25193 bp, 14 predicted proteins | sample 1568351 | NCBI WGS metagenome assembly OHIY01 (sample SAMEA3879547, study PRJEB24766) | human gut metagenome | biome: human-associated habitat; feature: feces | place: USA | collected 1985/1987 | reverse complement strand
GAGGAGACCGTGGTCATCGGTTACGGTGTACAGAAGAAGAGCGACCTTACCGGTGCGGTTGCGTCGGTGCGCTCCGAAGACCTCCAGAACCGTTCCACCTCTGACGCCGCCTCTGCCCTCCAGGGAAAGGCTGCCGGCGTACAGATCCTGACCGGTTCCGGTGCGCCTGGTGAAGGTGCCGAGATCCGTGTCCGCGGTTTCTCTTCAAACTCAGGTAACCTCGGGCCCCTGCTCATCGTGGACGGTCTGCAGGTCGACAACATCCAGTACCTCGACCCTGAGATGATCGAGTCCATCGAGGTCCTCAAGGATGCCGCCTCTGCCACAATCTACGGTGCACAGGCAGGTAACGGCGTAGTGCTCGTGACGACAAAGTCTGGCGCGAGGAGCCACGACGGCGAGGGCAGCGTGTTCTACAACACACAGTTCTCCCTGAGCTCCCTTTCGCGCAAGCTCGACATCATGAACGCGCAGGAGTACATCGACTTCGGCCTTGCGCAGGGCTTCCTCAATCAGAATCTGCTCGACACCTACTATGACGGACATACCGATGTCAACTGGGGAGAGGAAGTGTTCGTACCTACCTGGAGCCAGCGTCACACCGTAGGCTTCCAGGGTGGAAACGACAGGGGCAACTACTTTGCTTCGATCAACTATGTCGACAACGACGGTATCTTCAAGGGTGACAAGGATACCTACAACCGTCTGACCTTCCAGGTGAACGCGAGCTACAAGATCAAGAAGTGGCTCACCGTCGGTACCAACAATTCCATTGAGAAATGGGGCACCAAGAGCGTTTCCCAGAGAAGCGACAACGGCTCTGCCATGCTCGCTACCCTTACATCTTCTCCTCTGTTCCCGGTAAGAGTCGACTATGACGGACTTACTCCGGCGATGCAGGATGCGCTCGCGAGGGGCGTGAAGGTTATCCAGGATGCCGAGACGGGCCTTTACTGGGGCCTTCCTCTGATTGGTGAGACTCAGTCCGCCAACCCGTTTATCCAGAGGGACAACTCCGACAGCTCGAGCGGAGGTATAAGCATCAGGGGTGTCGCATATGCGAACCTGAATCCTTTCAAGGGCTTTACTTTCACCTCCCGCTTCGGCTACCGTATCTCCCAGAGTACTTCCCATAACTACTCTGAGCCGTATTATGCGAATGCATTCGTGAAGAGCGATACTTACAGTATTTCGGCGAATGCAAATACGAGCCATTACTACCAGTGGGAGAACTTCATTAACTACGATAATACCTTCGGCAAGCACGCTGTGAGCGCGATGGCCGGTATGTCGTTCATCGAGAACAATTATGACAATGTTTCGGCATCGGCTTCCGGCGTCGACATCCTCAGGAACTATGCCGAGAACTTCCGCTACATCAACTACCTCAAGTCCGGTGACGATGTGTCGAAGAACATGGGAAATGCTCCCGAACGCTCGGCCCAGCTTTCATACTTCGGACGCTTGGGCTACACCTATGACGACCGTTACAGCGTTCAGGCCAACTTCCGTGCTGATGCCTACGACTCATCCAAGCTTCCGGCAAGCGGACGTTGGGGCTATTTCCCTTCATTCTCGGCAGGCTGGACCATCAGTAATGAAAGTTTCATCAAGGACAACGTAAACAGCGATATTCTTTCGTTCCTGAAGATCCGTGCCTCATGGGGACGTAACGGAAATATCAACGTGCTGAGCGGATATCCCTATACTACCACTATTAATGTGAACGGTGTATGGTATCAGTGGGATGTCGAAGATCCTGCCCTGAGTTATGGCTCCATGCCTTCGGGTCTTGCAAACGAGAACCTGAAGTGGGAGACTTCCGAGCAGCTTGACCTCGGTCTCGATGCCAGGCTGTTCGACAATCGTCTTGTATTCGCGATGGACTACTACCGCAAGGATACGCGAGACCTGCTCGTGGGTGTCCGTCCTGCGATGGAGGTGGGTGTCTCGGGTACGCAGATTGCCAATGCCGGTGCAATACGCAACAGCGGTTTCGAGTTCGAACTCTCATGGAGGGACCAGATAGGCGATTTTTCATATTCGGTTGCAGCCAACATGTCTACCTTGAAAAACGAGGTGACTTATCTTGATCCTTCGATCGACCGTCTTTCTGGCCGTACTCCTCAGGGAACCAAGCTTACTACGACCTTCGAGGAAGGCTATCCTATATGGTACATGCTCGGATTCGTGGCCGAAGGATTTGACCCTGCTACGGGCGAGGTCATTTATAAGGATGTCGATGGCAGCGGGACAATCGATGACAACGACCGTACCAACATAGGTTGCGGTATCCCTGACCTGACTTACGGTATCACCATCAATCTCAACTGGAGAGATTTTGACTTCACCGTATTCGGAACAGGTGTCTCCGGCAATGAGATCTATCCTACCGGTTGGCGTACCGACCGTCCTTCCTGCAACACCTACAGCTATTATTGGAATAATGCATGGAAGCCCGGCCAGGACAACAGCAATGCCAAGTTCCCTGTAATATCCGATTGGACTCAGGATGCCTTCAGCTCTACGCTCAATATTTTTGACGGTTCGTATTTCAAGATCAAGCAGATCCAGCTTGGATATACGTTGCCCAGGAAGTGGACTGAGAAAGCCAGAATCAGCCGCCTCAGGGTATTTGCTTCCCTCGAGAACTACTTTACGTTCACGAAGTACATAGGACTCGATCCCGAGACTGCCACCTCCGGTGGAAACTCAAGCGGTATCGACCTTGGTACATATCCTACTGCAAAGCAGTTTATTCTCGGTCTGAATCTTACATTCTAATTAAACAGAAGGTGCAATTATGAAAAAGATATTATTTGGATTGACCCTTGTCGCTTCGTTGGTGGCGCTTTCCGGTTGCGAATCCCGTCTGGATATACCGCAGAAAGGTGTCGTGCCGATGGAAGACTATTACAAGACTGACGAGGATGCCGAGGCCGCGCTTATCGGAGCATACTACACCAATGCCCGTTACTATTCCAATAACGGCAACAGTGCCCTCGGCTGGAACGACTCGCCCTTCCTCTCGCTGTGGACTTATGCCAGCGACGAAATCTACGCTGCCGGCAACAACAATGCCGACAACGTGCCCCAGCAGGAAGTCCATTCGTTCCGCTTTGACAACAACAACTCTGTAGTGACGGGTGTATATCAGTCATGGTACCAGTGTATATACAGCTGCAACCTTGTGATTGACAACTTCGCGGGCGAGAAAGCCGACACCCCGGTCAAGAAAAGGTGTGTCGCTGAGGCGAGGGTGCTCCGTGCGCATGCCCAGTTGATGCTTGCACTGGGATGGGGTACGGCTCCTATCGTCGATCATGTACTGTCTGCCGATGCCAAGCCTGGTAATGCCGAGTCTCAGGAATATGTTCTGGAATGGATAGCCAACGAATGCGACCTTGCAATGGCCGACAATGTCCTCAGGGAGCGCGAATCGGCATCCGACAAGAACGGCGCCGTAATGGTGACGAAAGCGTTCGCCCAGGCTGTCAAGGGCAAGGCATTGCTGTCGTTGAAGAGGTGGGAGGATGCCAAAGCGGCTCTCCGGCCCATCGTCGAGTCTGACAAGTATGCCCTTGTCCCTTCTGACCAGATGGAAGATCTCTTCCACCTTGAGGGAGACGGATGCAGCGAATCCATATTCGAGTTCAATCTCGTATGGGATGCAAGCAACGGTGACTACTACATGAGAACTCCTCTCAACCAGCCTATCCTCTGGAACTGGCGTTCGGAGAAGATGTATATGCCTAACGGCGACGGAACGCAGGTGGTGAACAACGGATGGGGAGAGGTGAATCCTTCCAAAAAGTTCATCGAGACTCTGCTGGAGCATGACGGCATAAACTCTGCCCGCCGCAAGGCATGGGTCAAGAGCTATGACGAGGTCCTCTACGAGATGCCTTATACGAGTGATGCTACGGCTACCACCATGGAGGCCAAGATGAAGGACAGGTCGAGGGGAATCCATGCTGCCGACGGCCTTTACGGCCATATCGGCTGGTTCATGTGGAAGAGGAATTACCGTCCTTCCGATCTTAACCCGAGTCAGCAGATAATGTATAACTTCCCGATAATGCGACTCCCCGAGGTGCTCCTGATGTATGCGGAGGCATGTGCGATGACCGGCGATCCCGACGGAAGCGGACTTGCCGCGCTGAACAGGATCCAGGACCGTGCGCAGTCTCAGCATCGCAGTACGGAGTGTACGATGGAGGAAGTCAAGGTAGAGAAATTCCTCGAATGCTGGTTGGAGTGCACCCGTTTCCAGGATCTGGTGCGCTGGGGTGACGCCGAGAAGGAACTTGGAGACAACGGCACATACTATCCTTCGTTCTGCGACGGAATGTTCACCAATCAGGAAGAGGAGCACAGAGGCTATGTAGACGAATCGAATGCCACCTGGTGTATCGACAGGTATGGTGACAAGGTGGGCTTCAAGTCAGGCAAGCACGAACTTTTCCCGTTCCCGTTCTCCGAGATTCAGATCAATCCCAACATCAAGCAGAATCCCGGCTGGACCACGGCAGCCGCTGAATAAGGGTTTAAAGCTGTTTTCAGCATTTTCATATTAACTGTTTTCATCTTTAACCACAGAGGCAGGGCCCGTGCGGGCTCTGCCTCACTTTTTGCCGGCGACTGAAATTTCGTTATCTTTGGTTTTGTCGTGGTATGCTTCGCAAGGAGGGAGAACGGAAAATCTGAGGGATCCAAAGGGCAGATAAAAGGGCGGATGATATATTCGCCGGTTAATCGTCGGATAAGTGTACCCTTGTCCCTCTCATAGGAGTTTGGAGTGGGTGATGGCGGGAGTCTGTTCCACTAATTCCGGCCGTACCCAGTGTTTTTCATGCCATGCGCCAATATCGTAGAATTTTTGCCAATCTCCAGCCTATGCAGAACCTTCTCCCGTCCAAATCCGTGTATATGAAAACAAATTGGAGATAATAAACGGTGGCGTATTGCCTGAAGGGTGGACTGTAGAAACCTTGTTGTCTTCACATCGGAGTTCCGCTATGATGCTTCGGGTATTTGGACGATGTTCAAGTTTGAATATCCGGAAAGAGCTCTTGCCCAAAACGACCAGAAGACTACCCAAAAGGCCATGCAAAATCTGTCGGAACAGCAGCAAGCCATACTGTCATTCTTAAAAGGACATCCGGAAGCGACCCGAAAAGAGATAAGCGAAAGCATTTCTAACATTACAGAGGATGGTGTAAAATACAATCTTTCCCGTCTTCAAGAGCTTGGCTTGCTGAAACGTGTAGGAGGCAGGAAGCAAGGATATTGGCAAATTATAGAATGAAGAATGGATTATGGACGATTTGGAAGAATCTGAAAGTTAGCATGAGGACTTGAATGCGATGGGTAATATTGTTGTGGACCGATGATGCTCTTATATTCCGTAATCAAGGAACCATGTTGGTGTCAAAGCAGCAGTATTTTGAAGGTAGCCGCAGCATCTGCCGTAATCCTATTCTGCAGAAGATGTTCATGCGGCTTGGGCGTGCCGAGAAGGCGGGAAGTGGAGTAGATAAGATTGTCGGTGGTTGGCGTTACCTGGGCTGGCCGATTCCTACGGTGGTAGGAGAAACCAGACCTGACTATGTGGTGCTTATCATGCGTGTAGGTGTAAAGAGGCCAGGTCTTTTTCCGAGATAATAAAAAGGTGTATATCAACCCTTTGCTTGAGTCGGGGAAGTTGAGTATGACCGATCCGAGTCGCCTACGAGCAGGAACCAGAGGAGCACAGAGGTAGGGTCTGTGCTCCTCTGCCTCCCTTGTTGTATGGCCGATGAAAAATCGACTACCGTTTGATTACAATCCAGCGTCCAGCCTTGTCGCTGCCCTCGCGGATTATGAAGCCCTTCCTGCGTAAAGAAGCGATTTCACGTTTCAGTGTGGAGAGAGAAATATCTGCTCTCTTGGCAAGTTCTTCCCGGGTGATGGCGGGAGTCTGTTCCATGATTGTCATGAGCAGAGTCTGACGCTCATTTACAGGCTCATTTACAGGCTCATTTACAGGCTCATTTACAGGCTCATTCAGAAAATAGAGAGAGAGTCTCACCTGCATTAGTTCGGTATGTTCCACTAATTCCGGCCGTATCCAGTGTTTTTCATGCCATGCGTCAAGTATAAGCGGAAAGCCGGAGCCTATGTTCTCGCCGTATCCAATCATGCGGAACAGGTTCTGCATCCGCTGGTTGCGAGCCTTGGACTCTCCGCCTCGGTAAATTTGTTCCAATGGGAGTTTAAGCAGTCCTGGATTTGAGAGCACGATATGGTCATCATATTTTTCAATCTTAAGGACACCCTCTATCATGAAATCCGAATGGATTATCATATTGGTTACGGCTTCGCGTACGGCTTTATGCTGCATGGTATCATCCTTTCTGATTACTCCTTCCATATTGAATGGACGATGCAGGTCTTTTATCAGTTTAGGTAAGACCGCCCGGAAGAAGTTGAATAAATTGTTCTCCCAGGTGCCGTCGTATGTAAGGCGGTCGCTATAGCGTTGCTCTCCAATCAGGCGCGACTTGTCTATATAGTCCATTCGCAGGTTGTCGAACCTTTCGCGGACAGAAAGTCCCTTCCCGAACATCAGTAGCCCTGCCATCGTAAGGTTTTCCGTTCCGTCCTTGCGGCTTTTGGCATAACATCCGAATTGTGTCAGGAATTCTTTGTGCTCAAGCGAGTTCCAACCGTGATCTGGGTTTTCCGTCTTGAACAGCATACGATACCGTTCCAGTGTCGGAATATCGATATCGTCCATAGTAAAGTTTTCTAATATCAATCCGTCGTTACCTGATTCTACTGCATCGCGGAGCATCATTCTCACTTCCTGTTCAGAGCAGTGGTAGTCTCCCTCATGATTTCGTTTGAATGTTCCTTTTATTAAGTTGTTGTTGATGTAAACAGGGCGAAGTGAGGATTCGGCGCGGGGAATAGATACCGCTATTATGCTTTTGCCTTCAATGTCGGTGATTCGTACATCTTCATCGCGTAGGAGGTTTATGTTGACTTTCTCTTTATTGTTGATAGTGTTCCATAAATCTTTGCGCATTTTCTCTGTGTCATTTACACCGGTTATTTCAAAGCGCTTGGATTTGTCATGCTCGTCCAGATGTTCTACTACTCCTAACAATATTGTACCGCCGTATGTGTTGGCAAAAGCGGAATAAGTCTCCCACATTGAATTGGGGATTCCTTTCAGTGCGCTCTTGCATTCGAGTGCCACTCGCTCGCCATCCTGTAGTATGCTTCTTATGTCGATGTCCATTAGTATGTGTCTGATGTTTTATTTCTCGTCCGGTATCCTGAGGACGGCGTAGAGTCCGTCCTTAGCCGAGTAGTCGCGGTTGAAGAGCTGGGGATAGTTGGTCCTGCGTGGTACGGGATAGTTATTCTTCCAGGATCTGTCATCCGTGAGACCCCAGAAGGTGACGCGGTCTATCTGGTCCCTGTGCTTGTAGAATATGCGGAAGAGCTCTTCGTACCTGTCGTTGAGCTGCTTCTCGACCTCGGGAGGGAGTCCGTCCTTGTAGGGGTCGAGGAAGATTTCGAACTCCTCGAGCTGGAACTGGGGTTCGGTGAGAGACTGTCCGATGATCTGGCCCTCCTTGGTGAGCGGCAGGACATCGACATCGAGTTCGGTTATCATGACCTTGACTCCGAGCGAGGCGAGAGTGTCTATGGCGTGCTCGACATAGTCGGTCCTGGGATAGTTGAGACCCCAGTGTGCCTGTATGCCTACGCCGTCGATCCTGATGCCCTCGGCCTGGAGCTTCTTGACCATGGTGACTATGCCGTCGACATGCGAGGGTCTCCAGACGTTGAAGTCGTTGTAGTAGAGTTCCGCGTCGGGGGCGTAGCGGTCGGCGAAGATGAAGGCGTTGCGTACGACCTCATAGCCGTCGCCTCCGAAGGCCTTGACCCAACCGAGGTTGCGGTACTCACCGTCCTCTCCTATGATTTCGTTGACGACATCCCAGGCATCGAGCCTGCCGTTGTAACGTCCGGCTACGGTCTCGATGTGCTCGCGCATGGTCTCGATGAGTTCTTCACGGCTCTTGGGCTCGCCGTTCTCGCGGAACCAGTAGTGGTCGGGAGTCTGGTTGTGCCAGATGAGGGTGTGTCCGAGCATCCAGAGACCGTGCTTCTCGCCGTACTCCACGAAAGCATCGGCAGCATCGAAGTTCCATTTGTCAGGAGTGGGGTGTACCCATTCGGCTTTCATGTGGTTGCCGGGGGTTATTGCGTTGAAGTGCTTGAGCAGCAGTTCTTCGGCCTCGGGGAAGCGCCCGCTGATAGTGAAGGGGTCGATTGCGCAGCCTATCTTGAAGCAGTCTGCGTAGGCCTCCTTGAGGGAGTCGTGCTGCGGTGCCTTCTGCCCGCAGGAGACGAGGGCAGCAGCGAGGGCCAGCGAGGTTATTAGCGATTTTGTTTTCATCGTGGTTGGGTATTAGTGGTTTCTGAAAGTCCATTTGGAGTTATCGGAGTCGGGGTCGAAGTGAGCGAGCGTGGGCTTGCCGTCGGCGACAGCGACGAGAGCGAGGGGTTCGGAGCAAGCGGGGATGGCCTTGGGCATGATGCGGAAGGTTCCGTCGGTAAGCTGCTCAATCCTCCAGAGCTGAGCGTCGTCGCCTGAGAACCCGCGGACGGTCTCGACCTCGCGGTCTTCAGTCGCGGTGAGGAAGCGGTCGGTTCCGGCAACGGCTATCTTGTAGTAGGGTCCTCCGAGGTATCCTCCGGCGTCAGGGACGGCAGTGATCTGCCAGCTCTGGTGGGGCCTGAACATGTCGGCACCGAGCCTGACGGGGGTGTCGCCCTGAGGCCATACGGACTCTACGTCGGAGAGCTTCTGGTCGTCGAGCTGCACGACGGGAGTGTCGTCCTGCTGGCGGAAGAATCCCCTCATGCCGCTCTGCATGCGCACGGAGGGAACGGAGAGTTCGAGGGCGTAGCCCCTGCGCTGCGAGACTATGCCGTAGGTGTCGTCCTGGAGTATCTGACCGGCGACGGGCCAGCCGTCGATCCAGAGGAGCGGTCTGATGCCGAGGGTGCTCCTGCCGCTGAGGTCGAGGTCGGCCTCGAAGTGGAAGGACATCTTCTCGACCCCGGGCTCGAGGATGAACCGGCCGAAGTGACCGGCGCCTATGCGCCTGGGTTCGGATGCGAGGACGAGCTTTCCGCCGCCGTGAATCATATCCCTGCCGACATTGTCGTAGAAGGGGCCGGTGGGGTTCCTGGAGCGTCCGACGATGATGTTGTAGGTGGAGTTGGCGCCGTCGCAGCAGGTGCCGTGGGTGGCCAGCAGGTAGTACCAGCCGTCATGGTAGGTCATCTCGGGTGCTTCGCAGGACAGGGCGACATCGACAGGCTCGCTGCCTTCCTTGGCGAGTCCTGTCTCAGGGTCGAGTTCGAGTATCCTTATGTATCCGAAATATGTCCCGTAGCAGAGCCACAGCCTCCCGTCCGGTCCCATGAAGAGTCCGGGGTCGATGCCGTCGCAGTCTTCGAAACCGTCAGAGCCGGCGATGTCTACGGGCTCCGTATACTTGAAGTCCGGAGACTCGGGATCCATGGTGTCGTTCCACATCATGTAGACCCTTGACTTGTGTCCGTTGCCCACGCCTCTCTCTGTGACGGCGTAGACTACGAGGTAGCGGTCTCCTATCTTGATTGCATCGGGCGCAACACCTCCTCCGGGACGGACGGCGCCGCCCTTCCAGTGCCAGCCGTCTTCCGACAGGAGCCCTCCGCCTCCGGTACCTAAGGTATAGTATTTCCCGTCGCATTCGACTATCGTCGACGGGTCGTGTATGTAGGGCTCTCCGGTCTGGGCATCCAGGGCGAGGGATCCTGCCAGGAGAGCGCATACGGTAAACAGGCTTTTCTTCATATTATGATAACTTTAATGGACAGGCCGCAGGAGAGCCCGCTGCCGGGCTCCCTGCAACCTGTTCTGATTACTGCTCGCTCCAGCCGGGATTCTGGACGATGTTGGGATTTATCGAAGTCACGTTGTCGGGGAAGGGGAAGAGCTCGTGCTAGCCCTCGATGTAGCCGTGAGGCTTGTCGGCGTTGTAGTCATGGTGCAGCACATATCCCTCGTGCTCGGCGGTGGGATTCTCGGCGTCGAAGAAATGGTCGTAGAGGGTCGGGATGTTGTCACCGGCGGTGAGCATTCCCTCTATGTCTCCCCAGCGTACGCAGTCGGCCCAGCGGCAGCCTTCGGTAAACAGCTCGAACTTCTTCTCTCTCTTGACCTCGTCGAGGGTCAGCTCGGAGCTTATGTGCTTCGCACCGGCGCGCCTCTGGATGTCGTTGAGCACCTGGAGGCCCATTCCGTCGTCGTCACCGACCATGGCGCAGCACTCCGCGTACATCAGCAGCACCTCGGCATATCTGAATATCGGGAAGTTGGCTTCGCTCCAGGTGGAGTGGCCCTCTACGTCGGCAGGGCTGACGATTCTCTTGTAGGCGAGGTAATAGCCGTTGCCGTAGAGTCCGCGGATGTCCTTGATTCCCCTGTTGGGGTCTTTCTTCTTCTGGTCGAGGGTCAGGGGAACGCCGTTCTCGTCAATATCGGACGCATACTCGAGCTCATAGAGGAACTCGTCGTAGGATATGATTGAAGCCTTCCTGCGGTAGGAGTCGCCGTCGTTCTCGATGAACTCTTCGGCAAAGTCCTCGCGGACGCCGAGTCCGCCCCAGCCGTTGGCTCCTACGCCCACCTCTGCGGGCACGGCGGCGAGACGGTCAGTCCTCCAGCACCACATCATTATGTGCTGCCAGGTAGAGTATGCCATCTGGTCCCACTCGCTGGTGTTGGTATTGCGGATGAGGTTGGTCTCGAAAATCTTCTCCTCGTTGCCGTCTCCCTCGATGTGGAAGTTCTCGTCCCAGCGCTCTCCGGGAACGAGGGCGTATTTGCCGGAGTCGATGACCTTGCGCAGTGCCGTCTTGGCTCCAGCATAGTCGCCGGCGAAGAGCAGTGACTTGCCCTGCACCGTCCATGCGAGACCCTTGGTGGCGATGACGGTGCGGTCCTTGTCGGCCGTGCTCTCGCGCTCATAGAGGTCGGGAGCAGCCTCCTCGCACTCCTTGGCGCACCACCTCAGCAGATCTTCGCGGGTGCCCTGATAGTTGGTGGGCTTGTCGGAGCCGAGCAGCACATGGTCTACGAGCGGGGGAGTGCCCCAGCCTATGGCGAGGGTCATGTGTATCCACGCGCGGATTACCCTGGCCTCGGCCACGCACCTCTTCTTGGTAGGGGTGTCTGCCTTGTCGCCGCCGAAGTTGTCGGTCACGAGGTTGCAGTAGTAGTTCGCGAGGTAGAGCAGCGCGTAGCAGTTGGAAATGATTTCGTTCGAGCTGTCGAAGCGGAACTCGTTGATTTCCGCCTGGAAGTCGTTGTTGCCGTATTCCTTGCAGGCGGCGTAGACGTCGTCGCCGGGAAGGTTGAACGCGAACATCCAGGAGTTGTAGATGTTGCCTCTCTTGAACGAGGCGACATTGGTCGCGAATCCGTGGTAGACGGATGTTATGGCAGATATGGCGTCCTCGTCGGTCTTATAGAAAGACTCCATGGGGATGACTCCCTTCTGCGGAATTTCCAGACGGCTCTGGCTGCATGATGCGCTTATCAGGCCGAGGGCGCAGGCCAATATGGGGAACAATATCTTTTTCATCGTGTGTCGTTGTTTAGAATGTGATGTTTACTCCGAAGACAAGCTTCTTGGTGGTAGGGTATGAACCGAGGTCGAGACCCATACCTGAAGACGAACTTGTGGTTGCGGTTTCAGGATCCATCCCCGGATAGTTGCGGGTGAAGGTGAAGTAGTCGTCAAGCGATACGAAGATTCGTGCATTGTTTATCATGATCTTCTTAGTGAGTTTCTCGGGGAAGGTGTATCCGAGCTGGATCTGCTTGATCTTGAAGAATCCGCCGTCGAATACCATTGCCGAAGAACTCCAGAAGGTCCAGTCGTTGCAGACGGCCAGCGCGCTGGGCATCGACGCTCCCTTGTTCTCGGGCGTCCATGCGTTGTCGTAGTAGTAGCGCAGCGAGTTGCGCATGGGGCCGTCGGCCTGGTAGTAGAGGTTGAAGATGTCGTTCCCGGCGGTTCCGGTTCCGTAGAGGCTGAAGTCTATACCCTTCCACTCGAGGTTGATCGTGATACCGTAGGTCCAGTCGGGAATACCCTTGCCGACATAGGTCCTGTCGCCGTCGGAGATGATGCCGTCACCGTTTACGTCCTCGAAGATTGCTTCTCCTGTGTCGGGATTGACTCCGGTGAAGTTGTATGCACGGAAGTACCAGATAGGGTATCCTACCTCGAACGCAGTCCTCATGCGGTTGTTGTAGGAGAGTCCGGAGTTCTCGAGCCTGTAGATCGAAGGATCGAGATAGGTGACCTTGTTCTTCAGGTAGGCGGCGTTACCGGAGATGCTGTAGGCGAAGTCGCCGACCTGGTCCCTCCACGAGAGCTCCATTTCGAGACCCTTGTTGTTTACGGAGCCTGCGTTCACATAGGTGGAGTTCACTCCGATCTCGGGAATCGGGGCAATGCTCACGAGCAGGTCCTTGGTCATCTTGTCGTACCAGTCGAGGGCGAAGGTGAGCCTGTTGTCGAGGAAGCGGGCGTCGAGGCCGATGTCGATCTGGTCGGAGGTCTCCCACTTGAGGTTGGGGTTCGCGAGTCCGGTAGGAGCCGAACCGTAGGTGAAGGTGGGATCGGTTACGGAATACTGGTATTTCTTGCTGTTGTAGCCGATCGTGGCTGCATACTGATATCCGCTCAGCACGTTGATGTTACCGTTGCGGCCCCATGATGCGCGCAGCTTGAGGAACGAGAATATGTCGTTGTCGAGGTTGTCCTTGAAGAACCTCTCGTTGCTGACGGTCCAGCCTGCAGAGAACGAAGGGAAGTAGCCCCAACGGCTCTCGGGAGACAGTTTGGACGAGTCGAACGCGTCTGCGCGGAAGTTCGCCTGGAAATTGTAGCGGTCGTCGTAGTTGTAGGTTATACGGCCGAAGTAGGCGATGCTTGCCGACTGCGAAGGCGAGTTGGAGAAGGTCTTGGTCGTAGTGGAGAGGCTGTTCACATAGTTGAGATACTGGAAGTTCTTCTCGTAGCCGAGGAGGATGTCCGGTCCGTTTGCGCTCGCGCTTACGTTGTCGGAATAGCTCTCTATATACGACATGCCGGCCATTACGGTAATGTCGTGCTTCTTGATGCTGAGGCTGTAGTTCGCAAAGTTCTCCCACTGATAGTAGTAGCTCGTGTTCGCTCCGGCGGAGATGCTGTAGTTGTCGCTGAAGGTCTGCTTGTTGGCATAGTAGGGAACGCTGTAGCTGTGCGAGTTGGACTGTGAGATCCTATATCCGAAGCGTGAGGTGAATACCAGTCCCTTGATAGGGGTGAGGTTTGCGAACAGGGTTCCGCGCACATTGATGCCCTGGCTGGACGAATCTGTCTTGTCTCTCTGGAGCAGAGGGTTGCCGTTGTCGTCGTCGATGTACTTGGAAGTCGCGTAGTACAGTCCGTTGGTGGGATCCTTGAGTATGTTCTTACCCTCGTCGTATGCGGCCTTCATGCTGGTCGCGAACTGGCTGGGGTCTGAGTAGTAGACCGGGGTCAGGGGGTCGAGGGTCATGACGGCGTTGAGCAGGTTGCCGTACCTTCCCTGCTGGGAGACGGACTTTCTGGTGTACCTCTCGATAGAGGTGTTCGTACCTACGGTAATCCAGTCGTAGAGCCTGTAGTCGGCATTGATCTGGGCGGAAAGACGCTTGTACACGTCCTTGTCTCCGCGCACGATACCGTCGTTGTCGACATAGTTGATAGAGGTGAAGAAATGGCCTTTGTCGTTGCCTCCCTGGAAGGTCATGGAGTGCTGCTGCGACCAACTGGGACCGAATACGACGTCGAACCAGTCGGTGTCGGTGCCGTCGTAGTTGTTCTGCTTGAGGGTTGCCTCCATATCGAAGCCGGATGCTTCCTTATAAGCGATCCATGAGGCCGCATCGAACAGTTCGGCCTTCTTTCCGAGGTCCTGGCGGGTCAGCTTGTAGCTGTAGGTTATGCTTGACCTTCCGTTCTCGGAAGCTCCGCTCTTGGTCGTGATGAGCACGACGCCGTTGCCGGCTTCAGCACCATATATGGCGGCAGATGCGGCGTCCTTGAGGATTTCGATGTTCTGGATCATGGAAGGGTCGAGATACTGGATGTTGTCTACCTTGAGTCCGTCCACGATGAGCAGGGGCCCGATGTTGCCCGAGTTGGACGAGTACCCGCGCACGCGGATCTTCGCGGCCTCGCCGGGCGCTCCTGAGGAGTTGATGATCTGTACGCCGGCAGCCTTGCCCTGCAGGGCGGCCGCGGCATCGGATGTCGAGCGGTTGCTGAGTTCGGACGACTTTACCGAGGCGACCGAACCGGTGATGTCGCTCTTGCGCTGTACACCGTAGCCTATGACCACCGTCTCCTCGATGAACTCGTTGTCTTCGCTCAGGACGACGTCGATTTTCGAGCGTCCGTTCACGCTTACGGCCTCGTCCTTATATCCTATGCAGGAGAAGTTGAGGGTGGCGTCGGCAGGGACCGTGATGGTGTAGTTACCGTCGAGGTCCGTGGTGGTACCTGTGCTGCTGTCGCTTGACAGCACTACTCCGGCTCCGATTATCGGAAGGCCGTTCTGGTCGGACACCTTTCCGCTGACTGTCACTCCTGCTGTCTGTGCGGCCGCGAACTGCGGTACCGACAGCATCATGACTGCGGAAAGGCAGAAGAATAGATTGAGTAACCTTTTCATTGCTGAAATTTTAGTTGTTATTAGTTATGAATTGGTGCTTTCGTGGTTGTCATTGGTTCGGCTGTGTAAAATTTGCTATATTTGCGGAGGCGCAAGTGGACTTGCGGATAATATGGGTGGACACTGAATATCGTATGGGAGAAAAATTTTTACATAGGGTGGACAAACTGCCTGTGATTTTTTTGCTTCTTGTTGCAGGTCTCTGTCCTGTGTCTGCGCAGAACAGGGCTGATGACAGTTATGTATCCAGGTTCCTGACTATTTCGGAAGGCCTGCCGCACAGTAATGTCGACGGTCTGTACCAGGACAGCAAAGGGTTTGTGTGGGTAAGTTTCTTCGGCGGCGGCCTTGCAAGGTATGACGGTGCCGCTTATGTCCACTTCTCATCGTCGTCTACCCCCCCCCAGCGGCTTGAAAGCAACTATGTGACAGAGACTTGTGAGGACGGCTTCGACAGGATGTGGGTGGCCACCACTTCCGGTCTCGAGTTGATAGACATGAAGTCGCTCGCAGTGGAGAGGGAGGTGCCGGAGTTCGTGGAGCAGACGCAGGGTGATTACTGCAACTTCATCGCAACCGACTCCCTCGGATGTCTGTGGTACAATACATATAATGTGCTCTACCGCGTGGCTTTCGCCTCCGACGGTTCCGTCGCCCGCCGGGATTCCTTGGTCGCTCCTGCGGCCGCTGTCAATACGAGACTCAAGTTCAGGGATATAGACTCCGACGGTACCGTGTGGACCTCTATTGACGGAAACATATGCAAGGTCTCGTATGCCGAAGGAAAGGGACTGCAAGCTGTATCCGTGTTTCCGATAGGGGAAGGCAACAAGGCAGTAGACTTCCTCGCGAAGGACAACGAGGTATGGGTCGCGACGAACCGGGGACTTTTCCGTTTCGACAGGCTCTCGGAGCAGACACGGCACTATGTCCACGATTCCGGAGACTCCGGCAGCATCGCGCACGACCAGACTACCGGACTCGTCATGACTCCTGAGGGGCAGGTCGCACTCGGGACGATGTCCGGGCTATCGGTATATAACCCCATGACCGACGGCTTCCAGTCGTATTCTGCCGAGGCGAACGACTTCGGCGACAGGATACTCTCGGACGATATAGTCCGGAGCCTGCTCGTAGTCCGTGACGAGCTCTGGGTCGGGACGGAACTGGAGGGAATCACCATAATGACGCGCAAGCGGCTTCACATGACGGATATTCATCATAGGGAGAACAGCGTCAATTCCATACCCGATACTCCAGTCTCCGCAATTGCGACGGGCGGGGACGGCACCCTATGGCTCGGTTCCCCGAAGTACGGGGTCTTCCTGCTCGAGGGAGACTGCTACGATTATTCCACCAAAGTGTTCAATACCCGTAATTCCGCTCTCGTCAGCAATTCCGTGTCGGCGTTCGCGTTCGACGGGGACGGCATGCTGTGGATAGGGACCAAGACCGGAGGCATAAATGTAGTGGATCCTGCGGAACCGGGGCGAATGAGGGTGCTGCGCGAGGCCGCCCCGGCCGACGACCGCATCGACAATATAAACTGTATGGTCTATGACGGCCTCAACGGATATATGTGGATATGCTCCCGTTCAGGACTTTTCTACTACGACTTCGGGACATCGGAGTTCAAGGGCTACGGGCAGGTTTATGTACAGTGCATGTCGGCAGAAATAGACTCTGAAGACAGGATGTGGGTGGGAACGCAGGCGGGAGTCCTGCTTGTAGACCTTCCAACCCTCGAATCATTGAGGTATGAAGATTTCGGGGCATGTTTCTGTGTGGATGTAGACGACAGGGGCGATGTCTGGCTCGGAAGCTTCGGTCTCGGTGTCTGGAGGCTCACCCCTGGCGGGAACGGCCCCGGAACCGTGTCTTCGCAGCTCTACAATACAGGAAACGGCCTTTCCGACAACAGGGTCCGCAGTATCCTTGCCGTTTCGGACTATATCTATGTCGCGACCGAGAACGGCCTGTCGAGAATCGACGTGTCGGGCGGGTCGGTCGAGTGTTTCGGTCTCCGGGACGGCCTGCGCTCGATGATATTCAGCAACGCGGCCGCGCACAGCTCGCAGTCCACGGGATACAGGTACTTCGGACACAAGGAAGGTCTTATGGTGTTGCTCTCCGACAATGTGATTCCAAGCCCTAAATATGCCGGGGAGTCCGAGGTCAGGCTCGTGAGGGGACTTGCCTCCGACAAGGAAGTCAACTTCGCGTACGAGAGGACGATGCACATGCACGAGAGGGACCTTGCGCTGTCGTTCGAGTTCTCGGATTTCGCTTTCGGCGACAGTTCGCAGGGCATAGAGTATTTCTACCGCATATATCCGCTGGACGACGAGTGGAGGGAGGTGCGCAGCGCCAACAAGTTCATACGCTACGACTATCCTCCAGGCGGCAGGTTCAGCCTCCAGGTCCGCTCCTGCGATTTGGCCGGTAATGTGCTGTCGGAAGACTCGCGCGAGATAGTGGTGAAGCCCTATTTCTGGAAAACCTGGTGGTTCTTTGTCCTCTTCGTCTTCGTGGCTGGAACGGCCGTGATGCTGATAACGAATCTCAGGACCCGCTCGATCCAGCGTCAGAGGGAGACTCTGAGACTGGAGGTGCAGCGCCAGACCCGGGAGCTCGCGGAGCAGAATTCGCGTCTCGAGAAGCAGGCAGCGGAACTCGTGGAGCAGAACAAGCGCCTGCTCAGCCTGAACGAGGAGCTGGCAAGCCACAAGATGGTGTTCAACTCCGGCACGGTGATGGCACATCCCTCGAGGGACGAGAAGTTCGTGGAGATGCTGATGGACAAGATGAAGGAGATCTACCGCGACCCCGAGGTGGATGTCGAGTCCATATGCCGCACGGTCGGCATGAGCCGCAATGTGTTGAATACACGCATGCAGGAGACCTTCGGAATGTCGATAGGACAGTTCCTGCGCACCTACAGGCTCAATATAGCGAGAGAAATCCTCTCGGGCAGCAAGGCCCGTGACGTGAATGTGAGCGAGGTGGCGTACGATGTCGGGTTCAACGACCCCAAGTACTTCACCCGCTGCTTTACCAGGGAGTTCAAGGTAACCCCCTCGTCGCTGCTCAGGCCTGATGACGAAGGGGTAGGGAAATAGGCGCCGCGAGTCAATCGCCTGTCTGCAAGGAAGGTAAGGAAAATCTATCATATTCCTCCCGTTTCCTGTTGCAAATCCATATGATATACCTCCCGGGGAGCTATTCAAAAAAGGTAAACGCTCCCCGGGAGGCATATCAGGTGGATACGATAACGGTGCAAGGATAGCAGTTGCCCTTCCTTGCGGACAGGCACTTACTTCACGGTGAGCTTCAGTGCCTTGAGGTCTCTGTCGTCCGACGAGCTGCCGTAGAGTATCTCGTATTTTCCGCTCTTGACTGCGAGGTCGTCGATGCTTGCGTCATAGTATTCAAACGACGATGCGGGAAGTGCAATCTCCACTGTCTTTGTCTCGCCGGGCTCGAGGCTCACCCTGCTGAATCCCTTGAGTGACTTGAGGGGCGCCTCGGGGTCGTCGAGCCTCCTGACATAGACCTGTACGACTTCCGTTGCCGCCATGTCTCCCTTGTTGCTGAGCTGCACGCTCAGGGTGACGTCGTCGCCCTTCGAGACAGTCTTTTCCGACAATCTGGCCTTGCCGTAGCGGAAGTCGCCGTAGCTCAGGCCGTAGCCGAACGGATACAGAGGCTCTCCCTCAAAGTATCGGTATGTGCGTCCCTGCATGTCGTAGTCGAGGAAGTCGGGAAGTTGGGAGGTAGACTTGTAGAATGTGATCGGGAGCTTGCCGGAAGGAGATACCTTGCCGCTGAGTATGTCGCCGACCGCTGTGCCTCCTTCCTGACCGCCGTACCATGCGCAGAGAAGCGCGTCATAGTCGTCCTCGTTCTGTTCGAGCGCCAGCGCGCTGCCGGAGCAGAGTACGAACACCACCGGCTTTCCAGTCGAGTGCAGGGCCTCGAGCACCCTGCCTTGGATCTCGGGGAGCTCTATCCTCTCGCGGTCTCCGCCCTTGAACCCGTCCACTTCGACATTCATCTCCTCGCCTTCAACGAAGGGCGAGAGCCCCCCTACGAAGACTATCAGGTCGGCTTCGGCTGCCCTGTCCGCGAGTGCTGCGAGTGCCTCGGGGGTATAGTTGTCAGAAGACATGGGCACTGCGGCGTCCATCTCGTCCTGCTGCTTCTTGCGCAGCTCGGCCTGTTCCTCTTCAGTGAGACCCATGAATACCTCTACATTGAGGCCTCTGCGGGCGCGGGGATCAACGAACACGAATCCCTCCACGAGGTCGCAGCCCCTTTCATAGGTGACTTCGGCGTCGGGATACGCGGCCCTGATGCCGTCAAGTATCGTATTGGTATAGGAAGGGATGCCGTTGTAGTTGCCGAGCATCATCTTCTCGTCGTCGGCATTGGGGCCTATTACGGCGATCTTCTTCACTTCGGAGGGAAGTACGGGCAGCAGGCCGCCGTCGTTCTTGAGCATCACGATGGACTCCCTCGCAACCTTGAGCGCATGCTCGCGGTGTTCGGTGCAGTCGACGTTGGAGTAGGGGATGCCGCTCCAGGGAACCATACTGTCGGGGTCGAAGAAGCCGATCTCGAACAGGCCTCCGAGTATGCGGCGTATCGACACGTCTATGTCGTCCTCGGTAATCAGTCCGTCCTGATATGCAGTGATGAGCTCGACATACGAGCTGCCGCATTCGATGTCGGTGCCTATCTTGACCGCGTCGGCGGAGGCTGCCGCTGCGCTGGGATGTGTCTCATGGTGGCCCTTGAGGTAGAAGTCGTTGATGGCTCCGCAGTCTGAGACCACGAGCCCGTCGAAGCCCCACTTGCCGCGGAGTATGTCGCCGAGCAGGAAGTTGCTGGCGCAGCATGGAGCGCCGTTGTAGCGGTTGTATGCGCCCATAACCTCACGCACGTCCGCCTCGGTCACCAGCGCTTCGAAGGCGGGAAGGTATGTCTCCCAGAGGTCTTTGGACGAGGCCGTGACGTCGAAGGTGTGCCTGTTCCACTCGGGGCCGCTGTGTACGGCGAAGTGCTTGGCGCACGCATGGGTCTTGTAGTAGCGCTCGTCGTCTCCCTGTAGTCCCTTGACGGCGGCCACTCCCATTCTCGAAGTCAGGAACGGGTCTTCGCCGTAGGTCTCCTGCCCGCGTCCCCACCTCGGGTCGCGGAAGATGTTGATGTTCGGGGTCCAGAAAGTGAGCCCGAAATACTGGCGGCGTATTCCGTTGCGCACGGCGTCGTGGTATTTCGCGCGGGCCTCGTCGGAGATGTAGGTGAAGGTCTGGAGATGTGTCTGCGGGTCGAAGGTCGCGGCCATTCCTATGGCCTGGGGGTAGACGGTGGCAAGTCCGGCCCTCGCGACTCCGTGCAGCGCCTCGTTCCACCAGTTGTACTCAGGTATTCCGAGCCTTTCGACTCCCTTGGAGCCGTTCATCATGAGGCCTATCTTCTCCTGGACGGTCAGGCGGGAGAGCAGGTCTTCGACTCTTTCTTCGCGCGGCAGGGACGGATCCTGGAAGGGATACTCCTGTGCGTACAGCGCTCCCGGCAGGGAAAGCAGCAGGGATGCGGCGGCGTAGGTAATAATTCTTTTCATATTATGTGGCTTGGTATGGTTGTCGGGTGTCGGGCCTGTGCGGTGTCCAAGCATAAAAATAGGCATAAAAATCCGTCCTGCAAGTGGATTTTCTGCCTATTGTGCTATAAATTCGTAGACTATGCTGCCTGTCTGCCTCGCGGGAGCGTCGGCCTTTATAGAGAACCTCGACATCCTTGCCGCCCTTACGGCGTAGGAGCGCAGGCAGGCGTCCTGAGACGAGACGCTCTCGTCGACCTTCGCGGAGATCACGTCTCCGCCCGGATTGACGGTTATGATTACGGTGACCTGTCCGCCGCCCATGCAGCGGTAGGCCGGAATGGGCAGGGTGCTGGCCTTCCTGCCCTCGAGTTCGTAGGAGATTACAGAGGGCCCGCTATATGCGGCCTCTTCTTTCCAGGGGTTCTGCTCCTGCCGTGTTTCGGGTGCCGCTATCGCTGAATTGTCGTCCTGCGGAAGTTCGTAGCCTTCGGCGAGTTCCTGCTGCAGTCTCTCGGCGTCGCGGTACAGCTGCTCGGCATCGGTGCCGCGGTCGTCCCTCAGCGCGGCCCTGTCGACAGCGACATTGCGGACTTCCGATTCCGCTCCGCCGCCTCCTGCTGCGGCGATCTCCCCTTCGAGACGCCTGTTTATGCGTTCGGCGATTGCGGCCTGCCTTTCGAGCCTCTCGATTTCGGCCTGCATCTGCTCGTAGTTCGTGAAGTCGAGCACGAAACTCTGCTCCCTGCCCAGGGCGTGTCCGAGCCCTGTCGCGAGCAGGACTATCAGCGCGGCGAGGTGCGCGATGACGGTCAGGAGTATGCCTGCCTCCTTTTCTGGCGAGAGTCTCTTCACTTGCCTGTCTGCAGCTTTCTCAAGGACTTTTCGATTGTGTTCGTGATGATGTTTATGGCCACCTTGTTGTGTCCGCCTTGGGGTATGATTATGTCGGCGTAGCGCTTGCTGGGCTCGATGAACTGCAGGTACATGGGCTTGACCGTCCTGGTATAGCGCTCTATCACCCAGCGCACGTCCTTGCCCCTCTCGACTATGTCCCTCGACATCACCCTCATCAGGCGGTCGTCGTCGTCAGCGTCCACGAAGATCTTTATGTCCATCTGGTCGCGGAGCTCCTTGCAGGTGAAGATGAGTATGCCTTCGATGATGATGACGTCGGCAGGCTCGACCTTCACCGTCTCGGTCTTGGAGCGGCTGCAGGAGATGTACGAGTATACCGGCTGCTCTACGCTTTTCCCTGACTTGAGCTCTTCGAGTTGCGAGCAGAGCAGTTCCCAGTCTATGGCGTCGGGATGGTCGAAGTTGTGCGCCCTCTTTTCCTCGTCGGTGAGGTCGCTGGAGTCCTTGTAGTATGCGTCCTGGGGTATGACCACCACCTTCTCTGCCTTGAGCTTCTCGGTGATGGCCTTTACTACTGTCGTCTTTCCCGAGCCGGAACCTCCGGCTATTCCGATTACGAGCATGGCCTTAGAATTCTGCGTTCTTGGGAGTACGGGGGAAGGGAATCACGTCGCGGATGTTCGCCATTCCGGTCACGAAGAGCAGCAGCCTCTCGAATCCGAGTCCGAAGCCGCTGTGAGGACAACTGCCGAAGCGGCGGGTGTCGATGTACCATTCGAGCGTGCGGCGGCTCATCTTCAGCTCGTCGATGCGCCTCTCGAGCTTGTCGAGGTCCGCCTCGCGTTCCGAACCGCCTATGATCTCTCCGATCTTGGGGAAGAGTATGTCCATTGCGCGGACGGTCTTGCCGTCGTCGTTCTGCTTCATGTAGAAGGCCTTGATGTCCTTCGGATAGCCCGTAAGGATCACCGGCCTGCCGAAATGCTTCTCGACGAGGTACCTCTCGTGCTCGCTCTGCAGGTCTACGCCCCAGTATACGGGGTATTCGAACTGTACGCCGTCCTTCACCGCCTGCTCGAGTATCTTTATGCCGTCGGTGTACTCGAGGCGCACGAACTCCGTGTCGACCACGCCCCTGAGCCTGTCTATGAGCTCGGGATCGTAGCGGTCGTTAAGGAACCTGACATCGTCGTAGCAGTTCTCGAGGGCATACCTTACGAGGTGCTTTATGAAGTCCTCCGCGAGGTCCATGTTGTCCTTGATGTCGTAGAACGCCATTTCGGGCTCTATCATCCAGAACTCCGCGAGGTGGCGGGGAGTGTTGGAGTTCTCGGCGCGGAATGTAGGGCCGAATGTGTAGATCTCGCCGAGCGCGGTCGCACCGAGCTCTCCCTCGAGCTGGCCGCTCACGGTCAGGCTGGTCTGCTTTCCGAAGAAGTCCTTGCCGTAGTCGGGCTCGCCCTTCTTGTTGCGCGGTACGTTCGCGAGGTCGAGTGTCGTGACCTGGAACATCTGCCCCGCGCCTTCCGCGTCTGCGGCGGTGATAAGGGGAGTGTTCAGGTAGACGAAGCCCTTGGAGTGGAAGTATTCGTGGATAGCGAACGCCATCTGGCTCCTCAGGCGGAATACGGCTCCGAAGGTATTGGTCCTGGGACGCAGGTGTGCGACGGTCCTGAGGTACTCGAAGGAGGTGTCTTTCTTCTGGAGAGGGTATCTCACGGGGTCGCAGGTGCCGTAGACGGTAATCTCGTCCGCCTTGATCTCGACATCCTGGCCGCTTCCGACGGATTCGACGAGGTCTCCGGTGACTCCTATGCAGGCTCCGGTCGTGACTTTCGCGAGCACGGCCTCTGTCCGGGCGTTCTTGTCGACCACTATCTGTATGTTCTTGATCGTGGAACCGTCGTTGAGCGCAATGAATGCGATCTCTTTGTTCCCCCTCTTCGTCCTCACCCATCCTTTCGCGAGAACCTTCTCTCCGGCCTGCATCCTGAGCAGGTCCTTTACCTTGCTACGTACTATTTCAGCCATATTCTTTCGTTTTTAAAAAAGCAGCCCTCTCTCTATGAAAGGGGGCTGCTTCTATACATTGCTGTGGAGTATTACTCCGCAGGTTTTCTTGCAGAGTACATGATCTTGAGCGCGGAGCAGCGCCTGAGCTCCTGCTTCACGTCAGTGATGATACCCATTCTGATACTTTCGTCGGCTCTGATGCTGACAGTCATGAACTGACGGTCGGCCTCGTTCTTCGACTCACGCTCCGCGGCAATGAAGTTACGGATGTCTTCCGTAGTCCTGAAAGAGTCGTTCAACTGGATACGGGGCTCGGTTCCGTACTGACCCTGGAGTGCAGGGATAGGGGTTCCGATGTTGATGTACGAGTTGAGGTCCTTCCTTTCAAGCTTTACTACCTCGGAAGCCTCGGGAATCCTTACGACAACCATGTTCTCGCTGTCGCGGAACTGTGTGGTCACCATGAAGAAGAACAGGAGCATGAACACGATGTCGGACAGGGAGCTCGAGGTTATTCCGGGGACTTCCTTCTTGTTGCTTTCTTTAAACTTTGACATAATGGTTTCCTCCTGTTGTTATCTTCTTGTTACGTCCACAGGTTCTGCCTCGGAAATCAGCTGGGGAACCGCTTCCTGGACTATGTCCTGCTGCTCTGAAGTGAGGGAAGCGAAGTTCTTGCCGTAATTCCTGAATGCAAACTCGTCTCGGAGCTCGTTGATCGCCTTTGCCAGCTCGTTCTGTACCGCAATGTACTGGCTGTAGCTCGTACTACGGTCGTTCTGGAGGGAGATCACACCCTGTGAGACTGCATATTCGCCGAACCCTTCGATGTCCTTCATCTCCCTTGCGGGAAGGTTGGGATCGTTCGTGGGATTCGTAAGGAATTCCTTGATCTTGTCTTTGAGCTGAGAGATATCAATGGGCTCACCACCTGCAAAAAGCCTGTTCTGACTGTTGATCCTGACGATGATGACGTTACGGCTGTTCACCCTCTGGTTCTGCAGCTCCTGGCCTTCCTGGGGCATGGGAGGAAGTCGGCGTGACAGACCTGACTGTGACCCCATGGTCGTAGTCATGAGGAAGTAGCACAGCAGAAGGAATGCTATGTCGGCCGTTGAACTGGAGTTGATTGCCGGTGTTGATTTCTTGCCCATGATTATTTCTTGTTAGTGATTGCCATACGTATCTCACCGACGATGATTGCAACTATGGCGAGCACGCCGGCGATGTAGGTAAGGTTGAGAACGGTATCAGTAAGTTTGAGGACACCGGGGGTGTCTGCAGGGATGATGTTCTCCCTGCCCATTGCAGGAGTGCCCGGAGCCAGAAGATAGGATACCAGGCAGAGGGCAACGCCGACTACAAGGATTCCGCCAAGCTTGATGAGTGACCTGGGGTTGTTCTTGATGGCGATGACCAGTCCTACAAGTACCCATGCCGCAAGTGCTATGCCCACCATGATGTAGCCATAGTAGAGCAGGGCGTCCACAGCCTGTGCGTCGTTGGTCATGAAGCCTGCTGCGAAGCCCCAGATCAACAGCGCGACGCTGATGACAACCAGCACGAGCATGAATAGTTTGAATAATTTATTGAGTTTCATGATTGATTATCGGATTGCAGAATGATTATTTCTTCCCGTTGTATTTCGTGAGTACATCCACGAGTGAGATTGAAGAGTCCTCCATGTCTACGGTGAGGGAGTCGATCTTCGCGAGGATGTAGTTGTAGAATACCTGGAGAATCATCGCAACGATAAGTCCGCCTACGGTGGTGATCAACGCAACCTTCATACCTCCGGCAACGATGTTAGGTGAAATGTCACCTGCAGCCTGGATGGCATCGAAGGCCTGGATCATTCCGACAACGGTTCCGAGGAATCCGAGTGAAGGTG
>OHIY01000385.1_pt1 | contig 25225 bp, 15 predicted proteins | sample 1568351 | NCBI WGS metagenome assembly OHIY01 (sample SAMEA3879547, study PRJEB24766) | human gut metagenome | biome: human-associated habitat; feature: feces | place: USA | collected 1985/1987 | reverse complement strand
AAATTTCAGGACTTCCATCTGTCGACCCATCATTGATAATGATTATTTCAACACCTCCAGTGCCTGGTTGGCAATAGAGTTCTGCGGGTCGATAGCCTTAACCTTCTCGTAGTATGTCTTGGCGGTAGCATTGTCCTCCTTGAGGATATAATAATAACCAAGGTACAGATAAGGCTCAATGAGCAGTTTGGGGTTGTTAGCCTGCTCGGTCTGTGCCAACTGCGCATACTCCTCATAATAAGGCTTTGCAAGACCTTGAGTTGACTCGGGGTCAAGCTGTGAGTTGATACGGGCACGCATCATGGTAGCATACAGCTTATTGCCGGGAGAGTCGGCAGCGATTTTGCCGTAAATCTCGTCAGCCTTCTTGAAAGCGTTAACCTTGTCAGTAGTAAGAGAATCCATACTTGCAGCCTGCTGCATGTAAAGCTTGGCAAGACCGTCGAGATCGGGTACTGACGGTTTCTCTATTTTGCTGAGATACTCATCATAATATGCGAGTCCGTTGGTAAAGTCATTCTTTGCAAGATAAGCGTCAGAGAGCTGCTTACGGACGTCATTAAGTTCAGCATTCATTTCAAGAGCCTTCTTAAACTGCTCTATAGCCTGGTCAAAAGCGCTGTCGCCCATGAGTGCGTAGCCATAATACTGATGGTCACGAGCCGAAATCTTCGCACTGTCAGACTTGTTGAAAAGCGCGTCAGCATACTTGATTGCGTTCTTATAATCCTTCAAATCCGTGTAATTATAGAAAGTGATACGGTTCATGGCAGCATCACGCGGATTCTTGTTTACACCGAACAAAGACACTTCCAGACTTTTCTTTGAGTCTGCCATAAGAAGCGCAGCTGTAGCATATTCAGTGAGATAGTTCTCCTTCAACTGGTTAAGGTCTACCTTTCCGTAATATTCTATAGCCTTGTCAAATTTGTTTGCGCCATAGAAGAAGTGGCCTGCCTCTGCGTCAACAGGATAATCAGGCTGCACCTGGCGTAGCTTTTCAAGTACGGCAACTGAACCTTCCGGATCAACCTTACGGTAAACGGCAGCATACTTGATATAACCTGTCGGGTTCTGGGGGTCAAGCAACATAGCCTGGTTATACTGGCTTGCGGCGCCTCCACCTTCATCGCTCAATGCAGCGATGTCACCAAGCAGGATATAAGCAAGTGCCTTGCCCTTGTCGTCCTTGCCCCTGTCGATAGCCATCATGGCATACTCACGGGCTGACGCCGTATCCTTAATCTCGAAATAAGCACGGCCAAGTCCTGCTAATGCCTCAGCATTCTTCTTGTTTTCCTTAACAAAATCTTTAACCTGCTCTTCTGCGGCTGCCGGATTTGACTTGTTGTCAGTTACAACTTTCTTGATGGCCTCAACCTGCGACTTAACGTCCTGGGCCATTGACGGAGCGAAGACACTTGTCATCAATACTCCTGCTAATACATATTTAATTGCTTTCATACTCTATAAATTTTCATTTATCATCTTCTCAAACAATCAATCTTGACAAGTTTATCACTCGTCACTTACGCTAACCGACCTTATGGTTATATCGCCACGCCTTGGCAACAAACCTGACTTAAATATGATAAGCTGTCCCTTGGGCGACTCTATAAAATGGGCGAAGCCCCATGGAAGACCGTTTATCGGATCGTTTAACAATGCATATATTGTTCTTACCAACGGATAATGTCCGTCAAGCAAGTATGCCTGGTAAGGCTTCCAGCTGTTATAATAAGTAGCTGTGTCCATTCTGCTTACCGACATAACAGTTATATTCTTCTTAAATGTGGTGTTGGTGGTGTCCCGTTTGTCATTCAACCAGTTTGAACCGATAATGCCAATGGCGTTAGGAGCCTTTTCGACATAGTCGACAACCTCTTTACTGGTCTTTACGGCCACGATATTCGGGCTGTTTATAGGCTTCCCGTCAAGGATTGAATCAACACAAAAATGAACCGTACTCGATTTACTATTGTCGAAAACCACCTGAATTTCACCTCTCTTCGAACCTGGAACGATATCGCCCCAAGTCTTCGCCTGTCCGCTCAATACTCGCTTGATGTTCTTAATTGAAATACACGAATCGGTATTTTCCCTGTTGATAATAAGCGATAGCCCGTCATAAGCCAAAGGAATGGCCACAGGCAGGTAATTACGGGCCTTGAGATTCTCGAGTTCCTTTTTCGTAAAATTCCTTGCGGTAATCGCCAGCTGGATACTATCCTTCATAAGGAGATTGACCGCATCAAACTCATTCGTATATATCGGAGTCAACTTTGCGTCACGATATATACTTTCAAATACTTGGATTTGTTCATCAATGATAGGGCTAAAACTTTCGTCAGAAGCGAAAGTTATCGCTCCTGACGAATAAGTATCAGTCCTACCGTTCTTGGGTTTGTCGGTACATGCCGAAACAAATCCCAAGAACAGTGTGAATCCTACTAAACCGTAGAATAGTTCTTTTCTCATCTTGCTCGTTTTACTGTAATCTGAATGTTACAGGCAAAGTGAACCTTACGTTTACAGTCGTACCGTTCTGACGGCCAGGAGTCCAATTAGGCATGTTGCTTACAACGCGAACAGCCTCCTTATCCAGTGACGGGTCAACGCCACGTACAACCCTTACATCAGAAATGGAACCGGTCTTGCTTACAACGAACTGAACGATAACTCGCCCTTCAATACCGTTCTCGGCCGCGATGACCGGATACTTGATATTCGCGTTCAGCCACTGCATCAAAGCAGCTTGACCACCTGGGAATGAAGGATTCTCCTCAACCACGTCGAACACCTTGTTCTCTTCCTCCTTCGGAGGTTCTGGCTGGGCAATTTCCTCTTTCGCCTTAAGGACTTCACCACCTACTTCATCATTACCTACAACGTTGAAAGCACCGATTGTAGTCTTAGTCTTCTGAAGTTCATCCTGATTCTTCATTTCTTCCTCAGGCTTCACGTCTTCGTCCTTCTTGATGACAGGGGCGGTAAACTTAATAGAACTCTTCACCTTCTCTACCGGCTTCGGGGGCTCAATCTTAACAGGAGCCTTCTTCTCAACCTTGGCCTGCTTCTTTGTCTCAATCTTAGAAAGCTCAACCTCAGTCGTAATGGCAACCTTCTGATTAGCCTGAATTACGTTCTTGATCGCTATGGCAGAGAATATGACAACAGCAGCAATAAGCACGATGAGCAATGACCAAAGATTTCTCTTGGAAGTGCTCTTACGAAGCCTGTAGGCTCCGTAGGCTTGGTTTCTCCCTTCGAAAACAAGGTCAGCCCATTCATTAGATATTAAATCTATTTTTGACATTGTCTTTTCGTTTTAAATGTTAACCAACGACTTGTTACGCCTTAATTCAAACGAACACCTTTTTTGCTAAGGAGCTGTCTGTCTTCAGGGGTAATGTTGTCGATGACATACTTACCAATACTGCAAATCTGCATCTCATCCAGAGCGTCAACCAAATTCTTATAAGAAGCGTCGTCCGTTGCCTTGATGATAATAGTCAGCGTAGGAATCTTCTGGCCATTAACCTCACCATTCTTCAGCTTGTCAAGCTCCTTATTGTAAATAGAATCCGGATACTTAGCCGGGTCTTTCAGCTTTTTAGCGTCGAGTTCCAGCTTTGCCTTCATTATTGCCGCAACCGGAACGGTTCCGTCTTCTGTAACGTGATTGATAAGCACGCTACGGATTCCGTCCTTGCCCCATGTAGTCTCCTTCAGACATGAAGGATCTTCATAGTTAGGAATTCCGGCCACATAATAAATCTTGTCGTTACCTGCTACAAAGACAGTGATTGTCTGTGAAGCCTTAGTCGCAGTCTTATCTTGTTCCTGAACATTTTTATCGTTACTCGGCATCGTCAAGAGCATTGCCTGGGGCTTGCTCAAAGACGTACACAGCATGAAGAACGTGATAAGAAGCATCATCATGTCCACCATCGGGGTGAAGTCCACGCGAAGGTCGACTTTCTTCTGTCTACTCAGTTTCTTTTTTGCCATGCCTTAGTCCTCCACTTTTTTATAAGAAGTGATAAGTTCGTAACGGTTCTGGTTCATGTCCTGAAGTTCAGACATAACTTTCTTGATGACCTTGTAAGGGGTCTTCTCGTCTGCCTTGATGGCAAGTTTCATGTCTGAATTTGCGTCAGTAACAGTCTTAACCCAGAGTTGGAACTCGCTCATACCGCCGTCAATGCTGTCAGTAGGAATACCCTTATCCTGCTGATATGCGTTCATTTGGTTAGATTCCTGGTTAAGGAAATTACCAATGTCGTTCATTGACACGCCAATATTCGTAGCACTGCGCACATTCTTCATCTGCGCCCCGGTCAGTGATACTCCGAACTGGTCTGCCATGCTGCTCAGAGCTGTCTCCATGTCGCCCGGCTTGTCCCAGCCCAAGAACACCTTACCCTTATTGTCAACAAGGATAGTCAGGACATTCTTGTCTGTAACCTTCACCTCCGACACTGAGCCTGGAGTAACGACCTTCACTGCCTCATTCTTCACGAACGTTGACGTCAACATGAAGAAAGTCAACAGCAAGACCATCACGTCGCTCATCGGGGTCATGTCGATCCAGATGGATTGCCTCTTAATTTTTACTTTACCCATAGTAATAAGATTTTAAAGGGTTAGTAAAATTAAGCTTCTTCAGTGTGGTTGGCTTCGTATGTCTGAGCAATAGTATAACCAACCTCATCAAGCGCGTATGTCAGCTTGTCAATCTTGTTTGTGAATGTGTTATATGCAATAACCGAGCACCAAGAAGTCAAAATACCGAACGCGGTGTTAATCAACGCCTCAGAAATACCAGTAGAAAGTGCGAGAGAGTCACCACCACCGCCGGCAGCCAGAGCCTGGAATGAACGGATCATACCGATAACGGTTCCGAGAAGTCCGGTAAGTGTACCAAGTGTAACGATTGTTGCGAGAATCGGGAGGTTCATCTGCAGGGTAGGCATTTCAAGCTGTGTTGCCTCCTCGTGAGCCTGCTGGATCTTAGCAACCTTCTGAGCCTTCTTCAAGCCGGGAGCGGTCTCCATCTCCTTGTATGCGCGGATTGAAGCGGAAACAACGTTTGCAACAGAACCTCTCTGCTTGTCGCAGATCTGCTGTGCTGCATTGAAGTCGCCTTTAGCAACGGCAGCCTTGATGTTAGCAACGAACTTAGCCAAAGAGCCTTTTCCGAATGCGGTGTTAAGTGCGAGCCAGCGCTCAATGCTCAATGCGATGACAGTAAGCAAAAGTGTGTGGATGACAGGAACGACGATACCACCTTTGTAAATTGTTCCGAGCAAGTTAGTCGGGTGACCTGCCGGGTCGTTACCTGCGAAGTTAGAAGGATTGCCGAGCAGGAGGTTGTATATGCAAATCGCGATGACAAGACATACAACGATAACCCAAAATGCTGCTCTGATACCTTGGAAGCCCTGATTCTTTTTCTGGGGGCTTGCTGCTTTTTGTGTAGTTGCCATAATTTTAATTTAATTTTGTTTGTTAGTTAATTATTAAGTTATAAAGTTTCGATTTAATGTTAATAGAGTGTGTCGTTTTTCCCTCAATAGAGCGCGTATCATAAAACAAGCACACAAAGATAACAATTTATAGGTAATAAAAGCACTAAAAGCAGAGTTTTTAACAATGTTTTTGACTTTTATCCATATCTTTTCGCTGTCATCTTTAACACATCACGGCAATGTTCTATTTCAACTTGCTCACTGCCGACTTTATCCTCGCCATTGCCTCTCGGATATTATCGTCGCTCGTGGCATAGCTCATTCTAAAGCAATCAGGATCGCCGAAAGCATCTCCTGCTACAGTGGCAACATGACCGACTTCAAGCAAATACAGTGCAAAATCCGTTGAGCTATTGATTGTATGTGTTCCGTCGCTCTTGCCAAAGAAACTGCTGCACTTCGGGAACAGGTAGAATGCGCCTTCCGGAACATTCACCTCCAACCCCGGTATTTCCTTTGCGAGGCTAACAATAAGGTCGCGACGGCGTTCAAACGCCTTACGCATTTCCTCTACGCAATCCTGCGCGCCAACATAAGCCTCGACAGCAGCCTTCTGGCTGACCGAGCACGGACCACTTGTATATTGTCCCTGCAGCTTGTTGCAACCTTTGACAATCCATTCGGGAGCGGCGATATACCCGATACGCCATCCGGTCATAGCATAAGCCTTTGACACTCCGTTTACGAGAATGGTACGTTCTTTCATTCCCGGCACATGCGCAATGCTGTTGTGCCTGCCAATATAATTAATATGTTCATAAATCTCGTCGGCAAGAACAAACACGTCGTCATGGCGCTTTATCACTTCGGCAAGTCCTTCAAGCTCTTCCCTTGAATATACGCTGCCTGTAGGGTTGCTCGGCGAGCAAAGTATCAACATCCTGGTTTTTGGCGTAATGGCTGCCTCAAGCTGTTCCGGCGTAATCTTGAAATTCTGGTCAAAACCGGCCTCGATTATTACGGGATTACCTCCCGCCAGCTTCACCATCTGCGGGTAACTTACCCAATAAGGAGCGGGAATGATTACTTCCTCACCGTCATTCACCAGCGCCATAACCGCGTTGCACACGCTTTGCTTGGCACCGTTAGACACAAGCACCTCACTAACGCTGTAGTCCAGGTCGTTCTCCCTTTTCAGTTTTGCCACGATAGCCTCGCGAAGGTCCATGTATCCCGGAACAGGAGAATATCTCGAATAATTATCGTCAATGGCTTTCTTTGCTGCGGCCTTGATATGGTCCGGTGTATTGAAGTCCGGCTCTCCTACGCTCATGTTGATTACATCGATTCCCTGCGCTTTCATCTCAGCGCTTTTTTGCGACATAGCCAATGTGGCAGAGGGCGCCAAACGATTAAGACGGTCTGATAACTGTGCCATAATTATACGTGATTTATTTCTGCAAAATTAAATAATTTATTCGTTACGTGGAAATAAAAGAATTGATATTTTTATGTCATTTTCTAAAAAATGTTTCCAAAATGAGCCGTTTACACGCATTTTTACAAATGCAAGTCATGCCCCATGCGGTCTTTCTTTGTTTTCAGATATTTATAGTCGTACTCGTTAGGGGTTATCTCTATCGGCACATTCTCCACTATTTCAAGGCCGTAAGCCTCAAGCCCCACCCTCTTGGTCGGGTTGTTGGTCATCAGCCTCATCTTATGCACCCCGAGGTGGCGTAACATCTGGGCTCCGCAACCATAATCGCGCTCGTCTGGCTTGAAGCCAAGATGAACATTCGCGTCCACAGTATCATAGCCCTCCTCCTGCAACTTATACGCTTCTATTTTATTCATAAGGCCTATTCCGCGTCCTTCCTGCTGCATATATATCAGCACGCCCTTGCCTTCCTTCTCTATCATCTGCATAGCCTTGTGCAGCTGCTGGCCGCAGTCGCAACGCTTGCTGCCGAAGATGTCGCCAGTGGCGCACGACGAATGCACACGCACCAGGATAGGCTCCTCGGGCTGCCATTCGCCCTTTATCAGGGCCATGTGTTCAAGCCCGCTGCTTGTCTGTCTGAACGGCACAAGCTTGAAATGCCCGTACTCCGTAGGCATGTCCACGGTCTGCCCCACGCTTATCAGCGACTCCCGCTGCAGGCGGTAGGCTATCATGTCCTTGATGGATATCACCTTGAGGTCATGTTCCTTTGCGAACTCAAGCAGCTGCGGAAGACGCGCCATGGTGCCGTCATCGTTCATTATCTCCATCAGCGCGCCGGCCGGGTACAATCCCGTCAGCTTGCACAAGTCTATGGCAGCCTCGGTATGGCCGCTGCGACGCAGCACGCCGTTGTCTTGCGCGTAAAGCGGATTGACATGTCCGGGGCGGCCGAATGTCTGCGGCGTCGAGGCCGGGTCGGCAAGAGCCCTGATAGTCTCGGCCCTGTCATGTGCAGATACGCCCGTAGAGCAACCCTCAAGCTTGTCGATGGTCACCGTAAACGGTGTTCCGAGCATGGACGTATTTTCATCGACTTGGCGGGGCAGGTCAAGTTCGTCACACCGGCTTAACGTTATCGGGGCGCACAGCACGCCACGAGCATACTTCAGCATGAAGTTCACCTTTTCCGCGGTTATCTTTTCTGCCGCGATGATAAGGTCGCCCTCGTTCTCACGGTCTTCGTCGTCCACAACGATTACAAATTTGCCTTCCTTGAAGTCCTTAAGGGCTTCTTCGACTGTATTGATTTTCAGTTTTTCCATATTCAAGTTCACCTTATTTTATATTATACGGCAACATTCCGCTTACCGCCAGTATTCATTTCGTTTATTCTGTCTATCAGTCCGTCGTTGGTCTGTTTAACGACGCGCAGGTCCCTGAACAGGCGCAGCCTGAACCGCCACATCCTGAAATAAAGGAACAAGCCAACAGGTACCACTACCGCGGCCGCGATATTTAGCCATTTATGCTCGAACGGACGCGTATGCGACTTTACCGCCATGTAAGGATACTCGTTGAGGAGCGCCAGCACCTGCTTGTCTTTCGTATTTGACAGGTCTTCAATCACTGCCTCCATACGAGCGTTTATGTCCTCGATAACATGGTCCGGACTGTACTTGAAGAACACCTTTACCACGCTTGGGGCCATCAGCAGGTTGTGCTCATGCGCATAGGCGCTTATTTCCTCGTTTATGCGGGCCAGCTTCTCCGCATCGCCGGCATAGTCTGGGTCGTTTATGATTACCTCCTTCCTGTACACCGAACGCTTCATGCGCAATCCCAGAAAGTTCATGAACAGGTTGCGGTAAAAGTCTATGTTGAACACCACGGAGTCATTATTGGCCTTGTACGTGAAGAACACCGCAAGCGGGGTAAGCACCGCGAGGGATATCGTCTTGCCGAACCAGATAGTCCACTCTCCCGCCCTGGCCATTCGGTAGCCCGAATTGTCGAAGATGAAGAACACGATGAACACCAGCACGGATATTATCACAGGCACACCAAGACCGCCTTTTCTTATGATTGCGCCCAGCGGCGCTCCGATAAAGAAGAAGAGTATGCACTGCAAGGCGACAGAGTACTTGTTGATGGCCTCAATCTTGTGCGACCTTATCAGCCTGTCGCCGTCAGACGTGAGCATACCCTTGAAATCAAGGTCGTTCATCTCCCTCCTCACCTTATTCAGCGCTCCGTTGACGGCCGTCAGTTTCTTGTCCGCGTTCAGGCGGCTGTACACCGAGTCGAAGCTGAACGTCTTGGTTCCTGCCATCTTCACTGCCCTTAGCGAGTCCGTCTTGCCTATCGACGGCACGGAATAATACTCGCGCTGGGCATCACGGTAAAAGGCACGCCCCACACTGTCGTACACATGGTTGAGCGAGTCAATGTCATGGACGATCTGCGCCACGCTCTTGCTCTTCGAACTGTTCGACAGCGCCCCCGCATCGGCTACGTTAAAGTCTGAGTCGAAGTCAAGCAGGATTTTCTTCAGCACAAAAGTCTCCCTGCGGTAAGGCACCCCCGTACCCCTGACCATCTGTTGCGACTTCATGTTCTCGAACCACTCGCCGCTGTACAACGTCAGGAGCAAGTGCTTCTTCTCTGCCGTAGACTGGAGCATGCCCGAGTCGGCAAGTATTATGGCGGCATCTTCATAGCTGTCGGTCATTTTGTAAATCATCACGCCATACAACTTGCCCGTCTGCATATCCTTTTTCTGCACATAAAGGTTGCATCCGGGAATGCCGTCGTAAAACACACCTTCAGGAATCTCCAGTTCAGGACTCTTCTGCTTCATTGACAGGAGAAGGCGCGAGAACGACATATTGGCGTTGGGCCCGATAACATTCTGGAAATAAAACGAGCCGAAGGAGATGAAGATTACAATGACGATTAGCGACCTGAATGCCTGCAACAGCGAAATACCGGAAGCCTTGATGGCTGTAAGCTCGCTGCTCTCGCCAAGGTTTCCGAACGTTATGAGCGACGACAGCAATATGGCCAACGGCAAGGCTTGCGGCACGAGCATGAGGCTCATGTACCAGAAAAATTGCGCAAGCACGTCCATAGTCAATCCCTTGCCTATAAGCTCGTCAACGTATTTCCACAGGAACTGCATCATCAGGATAAACAAGCAGATGAAGAACGTTCCTATGAAAAGCAGGCCGAACTGCTTGGCTATGAACTTATCTAATTTCTTTATTCGAAGCATTATTCAGTCAGTAGGTTCCGGCGTAAAATATACCAGCTTGCAAAATTAGCACAAAAATATCAGAAAACAACATTTAAAAGGTGAAAAGGTGAAAAAGTGAGAAGGTGAGAAGGTGAGAGGATAAAAATTTTTAAAGAGGTATTTTCTCACCTTCTCACCCTCTCACCTTCTCACCCTCTCAAAGTCCTGTCGACCTGTGCAGCTTCTCCATATTGGCGTCCCAGATATCCACAAGAGTGTCAGTGTCGCCGTCAGTGGCATAATCCGTTATTTCAAGAATATAGTCACCGGTAATGTCGCTCTTACACATCCGCAACTCAAAGTAAGTGTCGCGGTACTCGTCTTCACTCCAGCGCAGACGTATATAGTCAAAGTTCTTCATCTCGAGCAGCGTGGCAGTCCTCGTCTCATGCCTGCTCCATACATTCCCCCATGTAAAAGTAAACGTGTTACCCTCAAACTTCACCTCGTCTGCCATCCATTTACCCAGACCCGCGGGCGTGCTTATCAGAGACCATATTATACTGGCCGACTTTGAGCGCAACTCTCGTTCAAGGCTGATTCTATTATCTTCCATAAATCATGGCTTGTGAGTATTTTGCCACAAAAATAATAATTTCATGCAAGAAAACGACAAAAAACTCGAGATTTTTTTGGTATTTAAAGAAAATGTCATTACCTTTGCACCCGCAAAACAACATCAAGGCGGGATAGCTCAGCTGGTTAGAGCGTCGGATTCATAATCCGGAGGTCGTGGGTTCGGGTCCCACCCCCGCTACGAACGAAGCCCTGCAGGCACACGCTTGCAGGGCTTCGTTCGTTTAACAACGGCGTTGCGCAGGCACGGCAGCATGCGCAACGATTGCGGATACCCACAATGCTGCAGGCCCCGCGCTTGCCTACGGCAGTTAGAGATTGAACAGACGGCGCAAATTTGCGTGTAAAAACATTTATGAATATCCGCACACACCCCTATTACAGTTAACCTTGCATAACCATACATATACACACTTTGTAGGGACATAACTTAACGTGAGTTCAGTATAAGAATAATACTTCTTTTGAATAAAGAACTTACATTGTTTTGCAGTTCAAGCGGAATGACAGATACCTACTGGCCGCTTGAAGTAGGATTATTATCACATCATCATTATACCGAACTCACGCTACAAGGCATTTGTCTTTAACTACTTAATGAGCGAAGCGAACGTTAACTACTTTACCCCCTTTAACTACCAATGAATATAAGTTTTACTGACATTCATAAAACATTTTTCCGTAAACATCTTTCATCTTTCAGCTTTGCGCTTAACAACCTGACTGTCAATTATTTATGAGCTGACAGATGCCCGATAGGCATCTGTCAGCCCTTTCCCGTCAGTTGCCGGCGTGAAAGAACCTGAAAGATTCGCCCTCAATCTTTCAGCTCCAAACATCCTGATAGCCAGCGTGTTATCCCCAACGCTGACAGACTGACAGATGTTTAGCGAAAATTATCATCATTTGTTTACTTATAAAACACGGCCTTTAATGTCATGAAACACGGTCTTTTACCTTGCGATTCGTACTCTTTTGCAAGGTAATAAGATTATGAAGTATATAAACCCAATAACCGTAAACCCCATAACCCCATAACCTCATAACCCCATAACCCCATAACCCCATAACCGCATAACCCCATAACCTCATAACCTCATAACCGCAAAACCCCATAACCCTAAACCCAGCAAAGGCCGTCTTTAGCGCTCCTAAAGACGGCCTTTCTCAGAACTGGAAAGCAGCCGGCATAACAGCCAGAGGTTTCCACTTTACTACTTCATTATACTATAACTAAACTGTCATAACAAAGAACATACATATTTATTTTACGACAATCTTGCGTGTTTCCTGTCCGTCGGCGGTAACCACCTTCACCACAGCCACGCCACTGTCGATGCCGTCAAGCGTCACGGCCGTGCGGCCACCGCCAACGCTCTCATGTCCAAGCATTGCGCCGCCTACGGAATAAACGCTCACCTCAAGCAGCTCAGCGCCCGAAGACACCACTACCTGCCGTGGCGCTACGGAATACACGCTTACGCCGCCATCTCCCGTCTCAACATCAGTTATGCCGGTAGTGCCCTCGCCAGCACCCTTGGCGCGGATGAAGTAACGTCCGTGCGAAGCACCGTTTACGGTCAGCGTATAGCCCTCGGTCAGCGGAGTATCAGTGTTCATCTCGGCGTCATAGAGCGACGGCTCCATCAGCGCCGCAACGCCCGTAAACGTCAGCGTAGTGACATCATCGTCGGCTGCGAACACTCCGAGCGGTATCTGCTGAGCATCCTTTATTCGGTTAATGCTCGTCGCAATGTCGCCCGCCACGGTGTAAACATTAGGTCCTTCGCTATCATTACCCAACAAATCTGTAAGCAACTGTACATCTTCTGTTGTCTCATAATTATTGTCGGCAGTTCCACTATAAGCCAATGCCGCTGCGCTTGAACCTTTCTCACTATTAGCCCTTATAACAAATCCTTGTGTAGCATCTTGTCCATCCGTTGAAGCCGGCAAAAACTCTTCCATATCTCTTGTGAACGTCACTTCTATATCACCTGGACGTGCATTTTCAGTCCTTTGTACATAGAATGCCTTATAAGGAGCCACCAAACCAAAGTCTGTACTAATCCAACTGCCATTTGCATCTGCCGAACCCGCCTCCGGGCCATCATTGTCTGCAATCCAATATTTCTGTTGAAGAACATCTCTGTTTTCATTAAGAAATTCCTCTACATTCAAATGAGAAACAAAAGGATTACCTACTATAAGATAGCCATTGTCCGATGGAGTTAATTTCAGAGTGAATTTATTATTATCTGTCGCCTTTCCAAAGTCTGTATTGCGCACAACCATCTGTCCTGCCGCAAGCTTTCCGTTATTGTCACGGGTAAACGTTGCTGTTGAATTAGGATAAGATGGGTCATTCTTCGGGAAGCGGAACAATAAATCTCCAGCGTCTGCTACTTTAGCGGTCTTTACAGAATATCCGGCACCATAGTTATATGCCACTGAAGCATCATTATATACTGAGCTCCACAACGGATGGAACGACACTGGTGTTCGAACACCACCTTCTTCTATATCTTCTATAATGGTGGCGCCATCACCCCAACTACGCTGATATACCGCTGGGTTCAAGCGGTCATAACCTCCATCATTGAAAGTTATATCCTTGAAATACTCGGTTGACTGCACACCCGTAGATTGAGTGTACCAATCACCTGATACAACGTCATATAACGGGGTACTAACCAAAGTCCATGTTCCTTGCGGTATCTCAACGTCTGTCCACGCACGGTTATACATCAAATATTCAGAATGCAGCATTTCCGCCCCTGGTTCGAAATGTATTTGGTCGCAAATGTTCACGCGGTAGCGCTGTGTTGTGATGTCGCCCAGTGGATCCGCTTCATGACCATACACTTGCTCATTTCCGTATGCCATGAGATCATACTGGATGTTAAGAGTTGGTTCTTGAATTTCTTCTGGACGTTCTGTTTCCCAATCACTGGTTTCACCACCATCTCTATAACCAGCCTTGTATATGTTAACACGACTACCTGCCGGCAGCAGGACTTTGGTAAACAACATTGGGACAAAACCTTCCGAATTAGCATTTGATCCGTCAACCATATAGTCATCGTCAGAAGCAGCCTTTCTCTTTACTTCAGCACTGCTTACACGCTTCCAGTTGGTATCGTTGTTCCAGTTACTGCTGCCGTCACCTGTCCATTTTACATATTCAGGTACTACTTTTATCGGTAATATCAACCTGCCACTACAAGCGGTTGAAGCCTCTCCACGAGCTGTTTTTTCCTCAAAATGCACAGCGAAATTATATGTATAGCCCTCTTTTGGTGTAAATTTGAAACCGTTTTCCTGCGTATTAGTTACGTCAAACTGCAATGTCATCATGTTTGTCAAAGAGGCTCCTTGCTCGTAAGGATGTGCTTCTAACGATTTTATTGTACCTGCTGGTAAACTGTACTCATCGAAATTCTCAGCATCAACAAAATATGACGAATACGACGGGTCATCCGTACTTACAAGATACAATTTATCCAAATCATCAATAAGTCCCAACTTTGTGACGGTTGGGTCTACACCGCTGAATTGACAATCACGAAGATCGACTTTCAACTCATGATCGCCGCTATTACCAACTTGAACGCTTTTGATTTGATCAAGACCTATACGTAGACACGGATCCAGATTAGCATATTCATCAGGATAAGCTATTTGATTGAAGCCGGGTTTCAATTGCGGTGCACTGGTATTTACCGTTAATGTAAGGGGTATGTAATCCCAACAGATCAAGCCAGTCATATCCCCATAACCTGGGATGTTTTCTATTTCCACCTGAATTGGACGCGCGATCAAATTCAATCCACTTTCAAGCAGAGTTATGTTTAAAGATCTTTGGTGAAGTACTAATGGATGCGGATGTTGACCACCTGCAGGACTGGCTGCCGTTGTTGTGTAATACACTAACATGTCAAACATGCCTTGAGTAAAACTACCTGTTGCAGGAGTATTCTCGTCAATTACCGTTGCGTCTTTATACTCCTCACGGAATCTAGTCAAAGCTTCATTAAGCGACGCTCGATATGTCTCATTTGTCCTTATAAATTCAGCTCTCGTACCAAAAAACCAATCAAAATATACATCCTCATTCAACGGAATATACTCATTCTGTCCATCCTCGCCTGCATCGGGAGCCGGTATTCTTACCTCTGCAGTGAAGTTGAATGTACGCCCTGCGCAATAATCCGTTGTCGGGTCTACAATCTCACCATTAATTTTAATTATATCGCGCGGTATAACAGTAAAATCCGACTTAACTGTACATACGTCATCAAGTCCAGTAAAAAAGCTTGCCCAGTTGGTATCATTTATCGAATTAGGGTTAGCCATAACCATATAATATGTTACGTTGGGCTGCACATTGGCCATTATGTCAACAGTCAATGCTCGGCGGTTACCAGGAGCATCATTCCTGCGGAAATACAGCTTACCGTCAGCTACAACAGGTTTTGCATCGTCTCCTCCGGCAACATACAACGGGTTTTGCGCAAAGTTCAGATTATAGTTCATCACCATGTATTTAGCATCATTCTCCTTATCAACTTCAGATATACCCATATCCATGGCGGAAGCCTTTATCGCCCCTTCTTCATCATCAGGGTGTTGTGCCAAATAATTTTCATACAAGTCTTTGTCAAGAATACAAAATGCTATGTCACCATAATGATCTGTCGCTGTAGTTGTCGCTTCTTCTCCTGTACGTGATAACAAACGCTCAAAGTTAAAACTTGTATTCACCCTGACTGGTTCATCCATACATTTTGTCTCAAGCTGGGTAACCGTCGGGTTTACAGTTGCGATGTAAACACGCACGTCGTCAAGATAAAGGTCACCACCGTTAGTGGATGCACTGTTATTATCTATTTGCAGGGCATAGCTGTCAAAGGCTTGGTCAGAACTATTGATAAACGAGAAATATACTTGGAACCATTCATTCCTTGAGCCTTGCAAGAACGTATTTAATCTTCTATTAAAATCTTCATTTCTTTCACCTTCTCTTTGTACAGGAATATCACTGTTCTCAAAGAAGCCAGGTAAATCTATAGCTTTATTATTGTAATATGTTACAGGTATCTGCCCCGTTTGGTAACGATATATCGGAGTGTAAGTAGTTTCACCTTTTTCTTTCCTTACACCCATAATCGTAAATAACATACCTGCATTATTGGCATCTGTACCACCACGGGCACACTTTACCCAAGCCGTAACGAACAATTCAGTTCCACTACACAATGTCCTATCAAAAGGCAAACGCGCAACTATTCCTGGACGGTCTGAAACGTCTGCATAAAGATGATAACGGCTTTTAATCCCTTGCCTATTATAACGTTCTTCTCCTTCGCAATCCAAAGGATTCGGAATACCTCTGGCGTTATCCCATCCAACACATTCGATATAATTGTTCAGAAGAGAGTAATGCCCCCATTCCGGGTATGTATGATTTCCCATATAATCATCACCGTTGCTACCATCATAAAATCCGTAAGTGCTACTGGTCCATGCCAACGGGAATGGATAATAATATTCGCTTTGACCATAGTCAAGGTCTGAAACAACGCCTGGGTCATAATCAAAGTTTAGTTCCGTCAAGAATTCATAATTATCATTCAATTTCTGCGGTGTCCTAAAAGCCAATCGCCTCCAGTCGCTTTCGTCATTACCTGAAAATTCATTGGCATTAAGCTCTTTTACTTGTGATTGCGACAGCAATCTCGTATCCTCCTCAAAGGTCAAGTTAAATCTTGCCACTTCCGTATTATCGTTACTTACAATAATGGTGGCATGGGTATTATCGCCAACGGAAACCGTATTATCGCCATTTTCTGCTCCATTATAATCAAAATGAATAACACGGTCTTCACCCGTTAAAGATGTTGTTTCCATGACTATCCCCGCCGTATTGGAACCCGAAAGCAAAGATACGGTAAGCTCAACATCATCAGGGGATTGACCATTAAGGGCATACGCACGTGCATCCATAGGGAGGGCAACCATTTCTTGTGTAAGATTTGGTATACGTGTTGCCGGCATCGTTATGTCCATGACGTCACGAGATGCCCTGTTATTTGAATCAATAGCCCTTATATACCAAATAAAACGGTGTGACAATGTCGGTTCCCAATATCCTCCTGAAGCAAACAAAGATTTTGAATGATCCGCATTCCTGTCATACGTTTCAGTAAAATCCGTATATCCTGAAACATCACAAGCTACAACATAATATGATTCTCTTGAATCGGCCGGATAATGAAAATCCATTGCGTAAAGTCGATTTGAAGACAATGGCTCACCAACATATCCATTGGAAAACCTATGCCCCTCACCATTGGTCGGCATACCACCTAAGCCGGAAGTTGCAGGCGTTAATAAGTCTATAATGCTATTGTTTCCTGATTCCCCTGTGGCAAAAGTTCCTCCCGTGGCATAATTATACCAACGTTGATAAGACTGGTTGTTTGCAGCCTCATTAAGATAATCAGGAACAATCAATCTCACTGACTCACCTTTGTTTACATAAATTGTTTCAACAAGAGTATGGGCATTCTGTATTTCAGTATCCTGTCCGTTTTCTTTTGCGGGAAGCATTTTATCCGTGCCATTTTCGTCAAAAGTGTCCATATCCGTATTGTGACCAACCGCCAAGTTATACCACTTGGCAGGTTTATGCTGAATTAAGACATCACTGGTATTAACTTCATCATAATTCGATGAATACAAATATATTTCGTTAACTTGAACTTGGCTTGAAGTTGTAAACACCAGCATTATATAGCGCCGAACAGAATTTAAATTTATGTAATTCCTGTTACCATCAGAAGTGACTGAACCTACAATAGTCCATCCATTTCTGTCTGAAGGCGTAAAGTTTCTTAAATTCGCTCCTGCATTATAATTATCTGAAGTATAAACCGTTATTATTCTCCCGGCACGGTTTGCGGTACTTCCACTATACACCTCCAAACATTTTGCTGAGGCATAAGATGACAAACCATTTAAATCAAAAGCTATTTTAGGAGGATTACTACTATAACTTCCCCCACTGGACTTCCAACCATCACCTTCATCCCAATTTGCAGCATCACTTCGCGAAGTTTCATCATCAGTTTGTGAAGCCCCTACCACACTAATATTTCCCGTCAATTTGCCATTAACAACGATAACATCCTCTTGACTATAACTATCTCCATAAACTTGTGCATTTACCTGCACACAAAAAATACCGGCAAAAAGAACAAGAAAGAACGGCTTATATAAACTTGCTATATTTTTCATTTCTACATCCTCCATTTTATCGTTTAATGAACATATTAAGCACTTCAGGTGTTAGCTTTTTAACTTTAGTGCTTTCACTTCTTGTGCCGCTATCGGTTTGACTGTAATCCACGTCCGTTATGTCCGTTGTTATTACGTTTACCGTGTATGTGCGGTTATAATTATTTCCTCCACCTGCCCATTCCACTTGAACAGTGAAGGGGAAAGTATGTCCCTTTGAGGCCGTAACATATCCCTCAACAGTTTGTTGCCGTGCTTCATTGCTATAACCGTCGAAAGCAAAACCCTTAGCCTTAACGGCCTCATCAATAAACCAATAACATGAAGAAGGAACAGACGTAGCATCGTTAAGGGTAACTCCATTAATAGTAAAACCGAACTGCGCACCTTCAGGTATCTCGACCGAATAGCTGTCTTGCGTGTAGAAATTGGCGGTAAACCTAACCGGTGCATGATCTATCGGAGCGACACTGTACCAACCGGACAGGTTAAGACCATAATCGTTAAGCGTAAGATATAGCGGTAAAATGGAGTTGCGCGGTAAGTAAAGCGTCTTCTTTGTGACAGACGAATATTTTGTGCCGCCCCTCTCGTCGGTTTCCAGTTCCACGGTAAAACCTGTCGCGTTGCTACGCTCCCTTGTTTCGTTAACATAAAATTCATTTAACGATATTTCTCCATCAGCAGGAAACTCTATCTGTTGCGTAGACTCTTTTGAAGATATATACTCGACATCGGTCAAAGTCTGGTCTGAAAACAAACCTACACGGTCGGCATAATTACCGAACGTAAAACTTGTTAGTTTTGAACCGGCCTTTCCGGTAATATTTACCCTCACCTTACTTACAAGACGGTCAAGACCGATTGACAAGGAAGTTGTATTCTCATCTATAACGACAATCTCCTTTGCGCTCATCGGAATGAAGTAATCTATCAAGTCAAGTTTTGACGCAGGATCTTCCAATACAATATTGTTAATGTCTATGTCTGATTCTGTCCTAAGGCTTTCAATAGTTGTTCCCTCGTCAACAGTTGTAAGACTTGTCCAATCACCATTATAATAAGAGTCTATATTGGCAAAGGCGTAAACTGTATATTTACCGGGGTCTATCTCAAAAGTCCGTGAATATACCCTAAGATTACCTTCTTGTGCCGCAGGGTTGTTAGTCACATCGGCGTTAATCCTCTTGACAATCGTCCCATCGGCAGAAACGAACAGTACACAGAGATTGTGCATGTATTCGCCCGTCGTGCCAGGTTCCTCTTCTCCTGTAAAGTCGGCTCGTGTGTTCAGGTCGGTCTCTTTCTCCGCAGTTATCTGAAGCTGCATCGTAACGGGACCGTCACTGTCGGAGCAGTCATCCGCCTCTGTATCGTAAGAGCATGAAAGAAACATGACAGGACACAGCAATACCGCCGCGAACAACATGTCTTTCAATATTAGTCCTAAGTTCTTATCCATAATTAAATAGTATTTTTCCGTTTCTATATCAGTCGCACATGCGACTCTGCTTCAGTACACCGGTTACATATCGATGTTTTCCTGCTCAAGCAGGCGCCAGTCATTGACATATACAACCAGTTCAAGGCCATTGTCTTCTTCAGGTATGTCACCACCGAGAGTGTAAATACTTGTTACCGTCAACTTGTATATATTATTTCGCACAACGGCATATTCCATCGGGCCGAAGTCATCATTATTATCATCGTCGTTGTGGAGTATCCACCATGTGTAATAACACATCGAATTAACGTATGTGCGCACACCGTAATTCTTGAGTTTCTCCCGTGTTACGATATTGTTTCCTTGGTCAAGGATAACGTCATGACCGTCGCCTGACATGGAATAACCGCACTCATTCAACATATATCCGCTCCAAGTAAGGCTTTGTTTAACATCATCAGGGATATTAACATTAAGGTCAGTTTCCGACTCCAATCGGCTTTTCAAATAAGCTCGATATCCGGATGGGTCTATAGTCGCAATACTGAGCGAGGTTGTAAAAAACTCTTGCAGGTCATTCCACGTGGTGCAGTCATTCACCTTACTTTCAAAATTGGCAAAGTCGGCTCCATACACCCATCCCATCATATCTTCCATCGTAGCGAAAAGGGATTTTCCGTATGCAAAGAACGTCTCGCCTTCCGTCCAATAAGACGGTAACCCGACGGGGGTGAACTTAGCCTTGAATACCACGGCCGTGTTTTTATCATGTTTTGGAGTGCCAGGACAATTTTCAAGGGTATATCCTACGAGATTCCATCCTGCACTTTCGTCCTGTAAAAGCGTACCTGGCTGTACGTACTGGTTCCACCACGACGGGTTTTGCGAACGTCCGGCATAAGGAGTGCCGAAATGATCAGCAGGTTTCACGTCTGACGTCCACGGGTCAAGCACATAGTTTGTCAATGTTTCGTCGCCAAGATATACCAACCCTGCTCCGGTGACATCATCGGCAACACGCTTCAAGAGATAAGAGCCTTTCGTCAGGTTGTTGACAAGCGCCGCACCTTTGATTTCTACTGTTGCGCCCTGATAGTCCGGGTCAGTACAGGTCATCCCTTGACGTCCGTCCCTATAATCCACACGCGCCGCCATGCGCTCGACGTAAACGGTTGCTTCGGCCGGGTCATCTTGCGGATTAGAGTTTAGCTCTATTACCGCAGAACCGTCTCTTTCGTCAGCCAGCGACATGAGGAAGTTTGAATAATTGCCATTGTCAACAGTCCATGCCTGTTCTTGGATATGGTTGCGCACATCGTCTAACTTTAAGTTCCGCCCTGTCCACCAGTCCGTACCGGGATTGGCAACAACTATCACACGATAAGTTCCGTTCTCAAGGCTTACTTCTTGCGGCTGCGTAGTATAAGTTCTGTCAACAGGCGACGTACCATCCGTACCATCATTTTCGGGGAAAGTGAAACTTACCGCGGCAAGAATATTTGGATTACCTGTATCATTTGCTCCTGTTCCTTGATAGAAAAAAGCAACGGCAGACCTTATCACATTCTCATACGACTGGCCTTTTTCCAAACCGTTACCCGTCTCACCGCCTGCAGCACGCGTGCCGGTGGATGAAGGCATGGCAAGACTAAGCGTAACGTAAGAAGTCGGTTTCACACCGTCGGTCTTACCGTCACCGCCAGTCAAATCGTCCTGCGAACATCCCACCGTCACAAGCATCAATACCAGACAGAGGGCGGAGCCTAACCATTTATATTTATCATGTTTCATAGATTCACTTTTTAAGGAATTATCTTTTTAGGAGGGAAGGAGTTTTCTTTCAGGAGGGAAGGAGTAAGGAGGTAAGGAGTAAGTAGAAATGACTTTTTCTTTGTAGTTAAAGGAGTTTTTCGCTTTGCTCAAGGAAACTCTCACTTCGCTATGCTCCGTTAGGAGTTAAAGCCAAATGCCTTGTTGGTTGCTCTCTAAGGCAAAATCTCCTCGTCTGCTTGTCACTTGTCAACTTGTCTGCTAAACATATCTCCTTGTCTGCTCGTTTCTCGTCAACTTGTCGACTAAATATATATCCTCGTCTGCTTGTCGACTTTCTTAAGAGCCTCACTTTTTCACCTTCTCACCCTTTCACCTTTTTTCACTTCCTCACCTTCTCACTTAAACTACAGTTCTTGCCATTGTATGCGCTTGCTCCAACCGAGCACGCTGATACTGATGTTGATGTACTGGAGCTCGTCGCCGCGCAGGAATACGGTTATCTGGTAGTCGTACCCACGGTCGAGGAATTCCTGCTCAGAGTATGCATGGAGTTCGTCGCTGGTGCGCAGGCGAGAGAGGATGTCGGGCAGGTTGAGGTTAGCCACGATTATACCGGTCTCTTTGTTGCGGATGTACAGATGTCCGTCGTTTTCTGCGTTGTCATGATAAATAAGGCGCGAGGTCATAAAGTCGGCATGGCCTATCTTTCCTACACCTTCTATCACGTCGCCGTCACCGGGCGAGGTGGGCGGCGTGCGGTCATCAGAGTTCCATGTTGAGTAAGGGGTGTAGATCACGGGGTCGGTCTCGTCGAGCGCGTTGTCCCAGAGTATGCGCGAGTTGTGGTCTGTTATGTACATGTCATATTTTGCGATGTCCATCACGGTCGGATCGTCAAGCTCGCGCAGGGCCACGTTGATGTGCTTGGTGTCACGCACGAGTGGCACTGTGGCATACGCCGCACGGTTGCTGCTCACGGGATATACCTCTACGGGCTCGGTCATCATGCCGTGCCAAAGGGTGTCGAGCGGCAGACCGTTGTTCTCGATGGAATAATAGGTCGCTCCATCCGGGCCGGTCACAGTGGCGCCTTTATCGAGGTTTATCTCGAGGCTCTGCATCGATGCGCCTGCGGCCATGTCGTTGCGCACGAACTTTGCGCGCGTCGTCTCCAACATGTCGCCGTAAGGCTTTTGCCCCGCCAGCGCAATAAACTGGTAGTGGCCCGGCGCAAGGTCGGTTATGTGCATTGCGTAACCCGGATCGCTGAGCGGTGATACTCCGCCCACATTGCTCTCCTCTTGTGTTTTCACAAGGTTGCCATCCTCATCGAAGATGTAGAGGGTGACAGAACCTACATGGTCGTTGAACATGTCGGCACGTTGCAGGTTGTAGTCGTACTTGAAGTTGACGTAAAGTCCATAGGGGCAGTCGTCAAGGTCTTGTTCCATCATGTCGCACGACGCCATCACTCCTGTGCCTGCCGCCATGACGGCCAACATGTACAAATGTTTTATTAAGCGTTTCATATCTTGATGTATTTATAATTATTCAGTAGTTAAAGGAGTTTTCTTTTAGGAGTTAAAGGAGTTTTTCAGGAGTTAAAGGAGTTTTTCAGGAGTTAAAGGAGTTAAAGGAGTTATCACTTCGCTCCGCTCCGTTAGGAGTTAAAGTCAAATGCCTTGTTGGTTGTTCTCTAAGGCAAATCTCCTTGTCTGCTCGTCACTTGTCTACTTGTCTGCTAAACATATCTCCTTGTCTGCTTGTCACTCGTCTACTTGTCTGCTAAACAAATCTACTTGTTGACTAAACATCTCACCTTCTCACTTTTTCACCTTCTCACCTTTTTATATATAGTGCCAATATACTTGGTCGTTGTTTTCTTCATTGATAATCGGGCGTTTGTCCGATTGTTGTTGGACCTCTTCGAGGCCCTCTCCTCTTTTCATTCCTTATACCTCAAGTTGCGTTCCCTACGGTCACTCCACATGCGGTTAAGCATAGTTCGACGTCACCGACGCCGGAAAAGACATTCTACATCACACCTAATGATTTATTTACTTATCTTTTCTTATTTCGAGCTGCAAGCCTTAAAGCCGCGGCTCACGAGTTTTTTTGAAATCCCGGTGGCGTCGTCACGACGCCGCCGGAATCAAAAGTGAATATAATGTTTGAATGATCTAATAGATCCAAAGTCAATTAGAGATCTGCATTCTGAGTACGTTTAGCCCAAGAGAGGACGTTGATTTCAACTGCAATGTAAGAAGTTGACGGATCATCCGGATCGCCTTCTGCATTAGGAACTGAAGGAGAACCTATATTCTTTATACCACTCACATTGATTTCATACCAGTTGTTACGCAGTGCGCCATAACGGCCAAGCCAGTTAGCTGTTGGATTTGCGCCAGCATAAGAATTACCATTTTGAATATCTGTATCTTCCCAAGGTGTCTGAGAATCACCGAAGTGCTTAATAAGAATAGTATAATAAGCCATACCTTCCTTATAGTAACCTATCTTCAAATTTTCTGTGATTGCCGTAAGCTGAGCAGCAAGAGCAGCATTAAATGTGTCATGGCTTTGGTCTTGCTTCCAAGCAACATTAACGGTTGAAGGCAATTCTATGCCAGTAACAGTGATGTATCCACCTGTATTTGCTGTTTCATTAGAAAGCGTTACATCAAGCTCTTCACCAGTAAGGTCTGTTTCAGCGTATGTGTCCCAATTATCACGTACCCACCTATCCATGGCCAAAGCCTTAACATAACTTTCTACACCTGCACGTTTGTAAACTGTACCAGTATTATCATTAACGGTATAGAACGAACCGTCTTGATCTGCCAAATCAGGCTGCATACTAAGTTTAGCTTTTACTACAACACTTGTAGTACGGTCATCTAGTTGGTTTGCTATATCAAACGTATTTTCAAGACAGTAACCAGGGTTCTCTGCACCTAAACCAATTAATGCCGTATTTGCAATTTCTTTCTCATCCTTTACTATGAAATCAGCAGCATTAAAGGTACTGTAATTCGGGTCTACACCCCAATATGTACGATAGAGAGCCGGAGTTTCACCGGAATTAACCTGAAGACCGCCAACGAAACGGTAAGCGTCTGCACCAGCACCCAAAGCGTGAGCAGTGTTAGTATATCGCCACCAATCAGCAGTTGCAACGTTGCGAACAAAGTAAGTCTTGGTATTCTCGTTGTTGAACGTCCAACCTTGTATTTGATATGATGCAAGATTTGCATTGGCACCCTCACCAGGAGTTATTGTACCGCCACCATTGTCATTAAGTGTAACCTTTGCCACGGCACGTTCTACATAGATTGTTGCAGCAGGGTCTGTTGCAGCTTCTGTTGCAGTGGTCTTAATTTTATCCTTATCAATAGAAGCCAAAGTTGATGCTGCTCCATTTTCGGGATCTACAGAACCACCTTGTACATTATAAAGTGGAGCATTACTCATGAATATACCACCTGCACCCGTAAGAGCGGCTGCACCGGTACTAAAGTTCTGTATTGCCTCAGTGAAAGCTGTAAGATTACTTGTTCCTGCTGTAAGAGGCTGATTATTTACTGTTGCAGAACCATCACTCACTTCAATAAGGTTATGGTCATTGAGAATTACAAGAGCATAAATATTCTCATTATTAGACGTAGACGGAACCGTTATTTCCTGTACGATTGTAGCCTTTTCAGTAACTTGATCAGAAGCATCATTTGTAAAACCTGCTACACTAAGATCATACGCACTCCGGAAAGTGGCATTTGCTTCACTGCTTCCAGCAAAAAGAAACAGCGTTGCATTATTTACTGCATATTCTGATTCAAGACCGTCATCAAAATCCTCTGCACGAGTACTGGTACCGGGCACAGAACGAAGCGTATAAGAAGGTGGACGGCGAAAAACGGCGAAAG
>OHIY01000383.1_pt1 | contig 25309 bp, 20 predicted proteins | sample 1568351 | NCBI WGS metagenome assembly OHIY01 (sample SAMEA3879547, study PRJEB24766) | human gut metagenome | biome: human-associated habitat; feature: feces | place: USA | collected 1985/1987 | reverse complement strand
GCGCTGGCTCGTTGACGACTGCATGAAGTTTGTCGAGCGCGAGATACGCCGCGGCAACAAATACGATATTATTATCATGGATCCGCCGTCTTACGGAAGAGGACCGGGCGGCGAGGTCTGGAAATTGGAAAACGAGCTGTACGGATTGGCGAAGGCCTGCTCCGAGGCGCTATCCGATGATCCGCTGTTCTTCCTGATCAATTCGTACACTACAGGATTGCAGCCCGCCGTGCTGTCCTATATGATGAATTCCACCCTGACGAAAAAGTTCGGCGGTCATGTGGAAGCCGAAGAAATCGGCCTGCCCGTCACCGAGAGCGGTCTGGTACTGCCCTGCGGTGCTTCCGGACGTTGGCAGCGGAAGTGATCTGACTAGCATCATAAGCCTAATCAAAAAGGAGCCTTGGGTCGAGGCTCCTTCTTGATCACAGCCAAAGTCAGCAACTATTGCTTGATGATTGAATTCCAAATATGGTGCGTTTTTACTCCTCTGTTTCAATCTCCAATCTCTGAAGAATGTCTCTCACAATACCAGCATCCTCAATCAGAGAAATTCCAAAACACTTTTTTCCTGCATCTTTTAAGGAGGCTCCTATATGATAAACATTTTTCTTATCCAAGATTAAAAAGCGATCATGAAATACTTTCGTGTACCGCACTTCCAGTAAAGGATACTGGCTGTTGAAATTATTAACATCTTCTTGAGATAACTTGGTTCTTTTCAATGTATACATCACAACAGTCACATTTTCATTCTTTTTTGTGAGAAGATTCAGCGTTCCTATATCCACATAGCCATCAATTAAAACGATTTCCTTTTCCGCTTTTTGAATCAGGCTAACAATTAGGCTAAAAGCATCATATATCTGTCCATCAAAAAAGACTTTCTGATTTGATTCCTCATGGTCCGATATATATTCAAATATCTGATCCAATTTTTCATCCGTTTGCTTTTGATATTCCAGTTGTTTTAACTCCACATTACTGATACGCTCAAAAAGCAAGGCGTTATTAGCAATAAATCTCCTCATTTCCACGAATGTGCGCATAATACCAATGCTTACCTTAATTGCCACTTCGCTATGTAGAACACTCGCCAACATAGAGATTCCCTGTTCTGTAAATACATAAGGAAGAGTCCTACGACCACCATAATTATTTTCGTCCTGCGCAAAACTTGAAATGCCAGTTTGGCATCTCAAGTTCTGATACTCCTCATTCGTGAGCTGAAAACGAAAATCTTCTGGAAATCTACTAATATTTCTTTTAACTGCTCTATTCAATGCCCCTGTCTCTACCTGATAAAGGACGGCAAGATCACTATCCAGCATGACTTGCTTATCTCTAATAACATAAATCCTTTTTTCAATCGACGGTCGAGTGATTTCAACTAAATCATTTGTAATACCATCCGTCTTTTTCGCTTCTGGTTTAATTTCTATCATAAATTCTCCCTATAACATTTACACGATATCCCGATACCGTACCTTGCCATTATGTTTGGAATGCCTTTCCCATAGAATTCCTTCCTGTGTTTGTTATAACCGCAGGATCAGACATTCCATGTTTATGAGATTATAGTAACAAAAACAGACATACCTATGTCCCATACACAGTACGTATATCGCGGTCAAAACCCCGCTGTTATTTTAGAATGTTGTAAATTTGGAATAAAAGCATGGACTTTCCGACTTGCTATTCAGAACTTCACAAGATATCTGTAGAAATAGAAAACTTCTATGCTTTGTACACATTCTAGCATAGAAGTCTTCTGCTGGCAAGGGGTATGCTATTATCAAATATTTGTAATGCAAAACCAGATTTGCCGCCTATATTTCACATCTGATCACAGCACGTATTTTCTTAACACCGGGATCTTGCGCAGCACCCATGCGGTCGCCGTTGCCAGTGCCAGCACTACCAGGCAGAATGCAGCCAGCAACAAAATCAATACCACTTGTCCCGCGGCTACAGACTGCACACCGCATTGTTCCAGCACTGTAAAGGGTGTGATCTTCACAAATTTATACAGTAGGTTCACATACACCGGATGTACCAGGTATACGGCAAAGCTCAAAGCTCCCGCCTCCTGCCAGGGGATCCGGTGTGTTTTCTCCCGGGCAGTAGAAGCCGCGCCGTCCCGTCTTCCATTCCATCCTGCAGCGAACAGAAGCACTGCAAGCAGTACTGTAAACGGATAATTGTATGCCATCTGGATGGAGAATCCGGCGAGTGTCCTGCTGAGGATCATTCCCATCATCAGCACTGCCGCTGCCATCAGCCACACGTTTCCTATCCGTTTCCCTCTGACCGGCTCCGTATCGAGCCCGGCTTCCATGCCTTTCCCGGACGTGCCGGAACTCTCTGCCTTGTCCACACATACTTCTCTCACCGCGAAGAAATATCCACACAGATAATACAGGAAATACACACCGCCATCCGGCAATACCGGAATACTGTTGACATCCAGTACCTTATTCAGAAACGGTGCCACACTGCTTCCTAAGAAGATCACTGCCATCACTGCCGCAACACCCCACACCGGCAGCACCCGCAGCACTTTTTTCAGAAGCGGCGTGATCAGATATAAAAACAAGATCAAATACAGATACCACATATGGGACCAGGTATGTCCCGTCAGAGTCATCTTCAGTGCCTCCGGGATCATCCTGATCCGGAAGGTCCGCTCCGCCACTACCAGCTCGGAAGCTGCATACGGAACGCCGAATAGGAGGATCGCCAGCGCAATCCTCCTGCAATATTTTTTAATCATGACCGGATAAGTCAATGTACGTTCCGGATTCAGGAACAAATATCCCGACATCAATAAAAATATAGGAACACACCAGGTCACCAAATCCATAACTGACAGCAATAATGACCGGTATTCCGGCACTATCGACGCATCTGTCACATCTGTCGCACCTGTCAGTACATGCATCAGCACCACTGCACAGGTTGCCAGTACCCGGAGCACGTCCAGGAACTGCTTCCTGGGTCCGGATAAGCCGTTTGTCATGTCTCTCCCATCTCCTCCATCAGGCGCATGCCTGCAGTATCTGTCACAGGAAGGGAGAATACGATGCTTTGTGCTTTACTCTCCAGTCCTGCTTTTTCCATTATAGCACGCATGATGGAATTTTTCTGCTCACTTTTTACCACAATGAACAACATTTCTTTTTCCGGCACCAGTGTCACGCCCAGAAACTGCTGTGCATTCTCTGTTCCGGTGCCCTTGGCATGGATGACTGTGCCGCCTGCCGCATGTACTTCTCTCGCTGCATCCATGACCAGATCCGTATATCCATGATTGGCTATCACTACCAGAAGCTCATTCTTCGTCTCTTTCAATGTGGACTCCTCTCCTTTTACGAATTCCTGCCCGCAGGTCAGGTAATTCAATGCTTTCTTGCCACCGACACTGCTCACGGGAATGATAAATGCGATTCCCATTCCTGGGAGATCGATCTGCATTTTCTTACGCAGAGCAGCCTTGATCTGCCGCCAGGCAGCATCTGTGACAAGATGGAACAATACGCTCTTCTCCATGCCGTCCAGTCCAAAATAATCTAAGATCTCATTCGCCGCGGTTCCCATGCCGACGGTAACACTGCCGACCTGTGCGCCTTTTTCTTTATAGCATTCCACGAATTTCCTCGTCAGCTGACGATTGGTGATGGTGACCATCATATATAATTCACTCATGGGCACACCTCCTACAGTTCAATGATGGCATTCTCATCCAAAGCACCAAATGCATCCGCCGCACCAGCAAATACGCCTGCACCGTTCTTCTGCTGCTTTAACTGATATACCATTCCCAATATCTGGATCGTGATCAGCGGTGTCATGGCTACCATTGCTACCACACCGAAAGCATCTGCGACTAAATTGCCGCCCACCGCCACACAGGCACCCTGCGCTAACGGCAGTAAAAAGGTAGCTGTCATGGGACCGCTCGCCACACCGCCGGAGTCGAAGGCGATCGCTGTGAATATCTTCGGTACAAAAAAGGATAGTCCTATCGCCACGCCGTAGCCCGGGATCAAAAACCATAGAATCGGAATCCCCGTCAGCACGCGGATCATCGCCAGTGCTACGGATAAGGATACGCCCACGGACAGAGAAACCCCCATGGATCTGGCAGAGATGGCACCGTCCGTCAGCTCCTCTACCTGATGATTCAGTACATAGACCGCGGGCTCCGCTTTTACGATAAAGTAACCGATCAGTGCTCCCACCGGCACCAGTACCCACCTGTAGAATCTGGCTGCCATGACCTGACCGAGGTAATTACCGGCAGGCATAAAGCCCACATTTGCCCCTGTCAGAAACAGTACCAGACCAATATAAGTATAGATCAGACCGATCAGGATCTTCGCCAGTGTCTTCCCCGACAGCCGCAGGGCAAATATCTGGAACAGACCGAAAAACAATACAATGGGAAGTAATGAGAGTGCGATCTCTTTCACATAATCCGGAATCCCATGAGCAAAAAGCTGCGCCAGTTCCACGGAATCAGCGATCTCCGGGATTGCCACCGGCTGGTAATCCGCATTGGTCGGCTTATAGATCAGCCCCAGCACCATGACCGCCAGGATCGGGCCGATGGAGCACAGTGCTACCAGACCGAAGCTGTCGTCTGCCGCATGATGGTCATTACGGATGGACGCAATACCGACACCAAGTGCCATGATAAAAGGAACGGTCATGGGTCCCGTGGTCACACCTCCGGAATCAAACGCCACTGCCCGAAAGTTCTCCGGTACGAGAAATGCAAGAACGAACACTGCTATGTAGAAAAAAGTTAACAACGGCGGCAGTGCCACACCGATCAGCATACGCAGAAGGGCAATGACCAGGAAGATTCCAACGCCCACTGCCACTGCCAGGATCAGCGTCATGTTCGGCACCGAAGGCACCTGTGTCGCCAGCACCTGCAAGTCAGGCTCGGAAATGGTGATCACCACTCCCAACAGAAAAGATAACACTACGATCAGCAGAATATTTTTACTCTGGGTCATTCTGGCACCCACTTTTTCTCCCATGGGGGTCATGGACATCTCCGCACCCAGGGTGAAAAACATCATACCGGCCATGACCATCACCGCTCCCACCAGAAAGCACAGCAGGATACTGGAGGTAATTGGAGCTATGGTAAAGCTTAATACGATCACGATCCCTACTACCGGCAGGACCGCCTTCAAGGATTCTGCAAATTTTTGCCGGATCTTTGGATTCAATAACTTCAATATTGGTCTTTCCTTTCTTTAGGTTTTCTTTATCTTAACATGAAGCAAAGACCCGATCCTACCGTTTTTCGTGAATTTATAAAATTTTCACGGGTTCTTAACGCAATCTTTATGCAGACAGCTCCCGGTCCTGCCCAGACTGCTTTTTCACAAATTTATAGGCCCAGACATCCACCACGATCACAAACAGGAAAAAGAAAACGAAGATCCAGTCCGCATCCAGAGACAATGCGGAATCATAGATACCGTGTTCGATCATCGGCATGAACACGCTGAGCTTCAGGTAGCGTTTCCTGCGTTTTTTATCGCCTGCAAGTTCTGCCTCCTTCGCCACACCGAAGAAATATCCCATGATCACGCCATCGATGGCATGGGAAGGCACGGACAACAGGGCTCTGGTCACTGCCGTCCCAAAGTCACCGCCCAGACAATACAGAACATTTTCAATGGCTGCAAATCCCAATGCCGAAGTCACGCAGTACACGATGGCATCGAATTTATAATTGAAGGCCGGATGCTTCCATGCCGCCCATTTGGCCGCTTTCATCTTGCAAAGTTCCTCGATCAATGCCACCCCGATAAAATTATCCAGGATCACGTAGCACAGCGTATCTGCATCCACAAATACCAGAAATACTTCATCCAGAATGATTTCCAGTATCATGGCCGGTATCACGGACAACACGCCGAACAGGAATATTTTCCACAATAATCCCCTCGGCTCCTTCTCCACCTTATCCTGTCTGTAGATCCATACCACCAGTGCGATGGCCGGCAATAGTGCCAATCCTGTCAGAAACATAACCTACTCCTCTCCTGTCCACATAGACGGTCCGCCCTTTCAGGACCGCCGCCATACTACATTTTAATCTAATGTTTTTCCTGATGTCAACCTAACGAAAGTATATGTTCCTATTTTTTGTGTCTTAGCTTTTCCGGAGGATACCTGCCTGCCTTTTGCCTCCGCTTTAGGGGAAAATATACCGGTTGTCATATATCCTTAACTACTTCTTTACACCTTGCATTGCAAAGTAATGGTACTATAGTTATAATAAATTTAAAAAACAACTAACAATATTTCATGGAGGACCACACCGTGTTCCGATCATTTTCCGATAAAAAATCACCGCGGAAAAGCTTCCGCTTAAAACCACCCTTTACCAGGCACGCCATCAGTATCCTGATCTGTGCTGCCTGCATGCTGTGCGCCACACTTGCCTCTTTTTTATATCAGCATATTGTCCCGGACAACCATGCCAATGTAGCATTGTTCTACATTCTGGCACTGGTGATCATCGCCAGATGGACGGTGGGCTACGGCTACGGCATTGTCTGCACCCTTTTTTCCGTAATAGCGATCAATTATCTGTTCACCTATCCGTATTATAAGCTTAATTTCACACTGACCGGCTACCCTATCACCTTCCTGCTGATGAGCGGGATCACTCTGATCCTGTGTACCATGACCTCCCATATGACCATCCAGTCCGAGATGATCGCAGAGCGGGAAAAGCGGCTGGCAGAGGCCGAAATGGAAAAGATGCGTGCGAATCTTCTGCGCGCCATCTCCCACGATCTGCGCACGCCCCTTACTTCCATTTACGGGGCCTGTTCCACGGTCATTGAAAATTATGACAGCCTGGAAAAAGAGCAAAAATTAAAACTTCTTGGCGAAGCCTGTTCCGATGCCCAGTGGCTGAACCGAATGGTGGAGAACCTGCTGTCCGTCACCCGCTTTGACGACGGGCAGGTGGCCGTGCAAAAGACCCCCACCGTGCTGGACGAGCTGATCGACACCGTGCTGGTGCGGTTCCAGAAGCGCTACCCCAAGGTGCCCGTTACCACCTATCTGCCCGACAGCTTCATCGTGATCCCCATGGACTCGATGCTGATCTCGCAGGTGCTGACGAACCTTTTGGAAAATGCCGCCGTCCACGCCGAGGGGATGACCCAGCTGACCCTGCGGGTGTTCACGCTGGGCAGCCGGGCAGTGTTTGAGGTATCGGACAACGGCTGCGGCATTCCGAAGGAGCGCCTGCGCACCCTGTTCACCGGTGTGCTGCCCGCCGATGCCGCAGCCGACAGCGGCAAGCACGGCATGGGCATCGGCCTTTCGGTCTGTGCCGCCATCGTCAAGGCACACGGCGGCGAGATCCAGGCCGAGAGCAAGGTGGGCGAGGGCACCAGCATCCGCTTCTGGCTGGAGACCGAATCGATCGAGACGGAGGAAAACGAAGATGAGCAATAACAAATTCAAGGTTCTGGTCGTGGAAGACGAGGCCAACATCTGCAGCTTTATTGAGACGCTGCTGGAGACCAACGGCTATCAGGCCCTTGTTGCCAACACCTGCGCCATGGGCCAGACCCTGTTCACCTCCCACAATCCGGACCTCATCATTCTGGATCTGGGCCTGCCTGACCGGGACGGACTGGAGCTCATCCGTTTTGTGCGGCAGAAGTTCCTGACCCCCATCGTCGTGCTCTCGGCCCGCACCACCGAGCAGGACAAGATCGAAGCGCTGGATCTGGGAGCCAACGATTACATCACCAAACCCTTTGGCACCGGCGAGCTGCTGGCCCGGGTGCGCGCCGCCCTGCGCACCAACCGCTTCGGCGTGCTGGGCGGAATGCCCGGCGGCGTGTTCCGGGCACAGGGGCTTGAGATCAACTATGAGCGCCGCAAGGTCTTTGTGGACGGTGCCGAGATCAAGCTGACCCAGACCGAATATAACATCGTGGCCTTCCTCTCGGAACATGCAGGCCGGGTGATGACCTATGCCGCCATCGTGCGGGCCATCTGGGGCGATACCGACTGCGGCAGCACCAAAAAGCTGCAGGTCAACATGGCAAACATCCGCAAAAAGCTGGGCAGCGTGCCCGGCCGCAACACCTATATTCTGAACGAACTGGGCGTGGGATACCGGATGATCGACGAGGACACCGATACCATGCCCGAAAGCTGAGGACTGCGTATGCTTCCTGCACTGATCATTTTTCTGCTGACCTATCTTCTGATGCTGGCCCTGCCGCAGTACCGGCCTTTTGCCGCGCTGGGCGGGGCCGCTCTGTTTCTGGCTCTGGGCGCGGCGGGCCTGTGGGACTTTACCCTGATGGATGCCGCCCGGGCCGTGGACTTCAATGTCCTGCTGATGATGGCGGGCACCATGGGCACGGTCTCCCTCTTCATTGAGAGCAGGATGCCCGCCCGGCTGGCCGAGCTGCTCATCGTGCGGGTGCCCAACGTGAAATGGGCCGTGTGTATGCTGGCCCTTTTTGCCGGGGTCATCAGCGCCTTTGTGGACAATGTTGCCACAGTGCTCATGGTGGCCCCTGTGGGCCTTGCCATTGCCCGCAAGCTCAAGATCTCCCCCGTGCCCGTCCTCATCTCCATTGCAGTCTCCTCCAACCTGCAGGGAGCTGCCACCCTTGTGGGCGACACCACCAGCATCCTGCTGGGCGGCTTTGCGGGGATGAACTTCTTCCATTTCTTCTGGATGGAGGGCAGGCCCGGCATCTTCTTCGGGGTGGAGCTGGGGGCGCTGGCCTCTCTGGGCGTGCTGCTGTTCACCTTCCGGCACGAGACCCAGCCCATCTCGGCCACAGTGGAGACCGAGGTCACCGACACGGTTCCCTCCGCCCTGATGCTGCTGACGGTGGGCCTGCTCATCGCGGCATCCTTCCTGCCCCAGCCTGCGGGCGGGCTGCCGCTGGCGCTCTACGGCCTGCGCAGCGGTCTGATCTGTGCAGGGGTCTGCCTGTTCGGCATCCTGCGCGCCTGCCTGCGCCGCCGCTCGTTCGCGCCGTTCCGGCTGGCGGCCCGGGAGCTGGACTGTGACACCCTGCTGCTGTTGTTCGGGCTGTTCATCCTGATCGAGGGCATCCGCAAGGCCGGGGTCATCGATGCCGCCGCCCAGCTGTTCTACACCCTCTCCGGTGATGATCCCTTCCGGCTCTATACCCTGCTGGTATTCGTCTCGGTGGGCCTTTCTGCCTTCATCGACAACATCCCCTATGTGGCCACCATGCTGCCGGTGGTGCAGGGCATTGCCGGGCTGATGAACGGCGGTGCAGGCTTCCCACCCGAGCTGTTTTATTTCGGCCTGCTCACGGGCGCAACTCTGGGCGGCAACCTGACCCCCATTGGCGCTTCGGCCAACATTGCAGCCATCGGCATCCTGCGCAAGCATGGTGAGCAGGTGCGCACCCGTGATTTCCTGCGCATCGGCATCCCGTTCACACTGGCAGCCGTCCTGACAGGCTATGTGTATCTCTGGCTGGTGTGGGGCGCGTAAGCGCTGCCGTTGCCGTGCCAGTGCCGGCTGCCTGCAAATTCGATCCTGCCGAGCCGAAGGCCTGCGTGCCAAAGCAGAAGCAAAAAACGCGCCGTGTCCAACGACACAGCGCGTTTTTCTCATTTATTCCAACCCGATTTGCTGGGCGTATTCTTCCAGCAGCTCCCGTTCCAGGAAGGGGGTTTTCACGCCCTCACGGTCGCGGTAGGTCTCGTGGCCCTTGCCGATGACGGCGATCAGGTCGCCCTCCTGGGCGTGATCCACGGCGTAGTGGAGCGCGTCCAGACGGTCGGGGATCTCCACAAACTTGGCATCGGGGTTACCCTTGTTCATGCCCACCCGGATATCGGCGAGGATGTCCTCGATCTTCTCAAAGCGGTTGTTGTCCTCGGTCAGGATGGAGAAATCCGCCATTTTTGCACAGGTCTCGCCCATACCGTAGCGGCGCAGCTTGGAGCGGTTGCCGCCGCAGCCGAACACCACCACCAGCCGGTGGGGGTGATAAGCCCGCAGGGTGGTGAGCAGGCTCTCGGTGGAGACCTCGTTGTGGGCGTAGTCCAGCAGGATGGTAAACTTTTTGCTGATGGGCACCAGCTCCACGCGGCCCTTGACCACGCACTTGCCCAGACCCTCATGGATGGCGGCATCGGGCAGGCCCAGCACCTTGCCCACGGCCAGGGCGGCCAGCGCGTTGTAGACGCTGAACTCGCCGGGCATGTTCACCCTGACATCCATATTGTCTCTGCCGGAGACATGGAACGCCACGCCCAGAAAATCGTGGGTGCGCAGCAGCTCACAACCCTCGGCGCGGTAGTCGGCCTTTTCACTGCGGCCATAGGTCACCAGCTTGCAGGTGTGGCCTTCCAGCAGGGCTTCGGTGTTCTCGTCATCGATGTTCACCACGCCCACATCACACCGCCGGAAGAGCTGCCCCTTCCAGCTGCGGTACTCCTCAAAGGTCTTGTGCTCACCGGGGCCGATGTGGTCGGGGGAAAGGTTGGTGAACACGCCGATATCATAGTGCACCCCCGCCACACGGTCCATCATCAGGCCCTGGCTGGACACCTCCATCAGGGCCACATCGCAGCCTGCGTCCAGAAACTGGCGGAAGGTCTTTTGCAGCTCGTAGCTCTCAGGGGTGGTGTTGGCGGTCTCCTGATGACGGCCCATGAAATAGATGCCGTTGGTGCCGATCATGCCGACCTTTTTCCCGGCAGCTTCCAGCACGCTCTTGATCATGTGGGTGGTGGTGGTCTTGCCCTTGGTGCCGGTCACGCCGATCATGGTCATCTGGCGGGAGGGGTTGCCAAAGAGGTTGCCGCTCATCAGCGCCATGGCATAGCGGCTGCTCTCCACCTTGACCACGGTCACACCGGGCATGGCAGAAAGGTCGATGTCGTGCTGGATGACCAGCACGCTCACGCCCTTGGCGGCGCAGTCCACGGCAAACTCGTGGCTGTCACGCTGGGTGCCCACGATGCAGACAAAGGCAAGGCCCGGGGCCGCCTTCCGGCTGTCGTAGATGATGTCCTGCACTTCGGTATCCAGGCTGCCCTGCACCAGCGTAAAGGGCACGCCTTCCAGTAATTGTTCCAGCTTCATAACATTACACGCTCCTCATTGGGTCGTTTGGGGTTGGTTTGCATCGCCCGCTGCCGGGGTCGTTCCTTCGGCGGGGGTCGGCTGTGCCGTCGGTCCGGCTTCGGGTCCGGCCGGGGCCGCGGCGGTATCCGTTGGTGTTTCGGCAGCGGCATCTGCGGCGGCTTCGCCCTCTGCCGGGGCAGTGCCGTCTGTGGCCGTGCCTTCTGCCGTCTCACCGGTCACACCTTCTTCGGCGGGTGTTTCCTCCACCGGTTCAGGCACGATGTAGCCGGAGGGCAGCTCCGGCTCGCCCTGTGCAAAGGTGAACTTGCGGGTGCTGGACATGCTGATATGGGTGAAGTCCAGCTTTCCAGTGTCGGTCGCGGCACAGCCCTTGCCGTCCTCATTCAGCAGGACGTGCTTTGCCAGCTTGAGCTTATATTCCAGCTCATTCAGGGTGCCCAGCCAGACGCTGATGCGGTCCTGATAGAGGAAGGCCATCTCGTCCACATCCGCAAACTCGATGCGGGTCACGTCGGCGCTCATGCCTGCGGCATCCAGCGCGGCCAGCAGGGTGTTCAGGCTTTCCAGCCGCTGGTCCGCCTCCTCCTCAACAGTGCCGGAGGCGCTGCTGTCGGCGGCGCTGTCCGGGGTGCTGTCGACCTTGGGCTCCGCCGCAAAGGTCAGCTGTTCGCCGGGCTCGGCAGAGACCGGTTCGCCGCCGTACAGGGTGGGCAGACCGGCAGGCTGGGCAGAATCCTTTTCCAGGATCTTCAGGCCGCCCGAGAGGGTCAGCCAGCCGGAGGAGGTCTGCATGGCCCAGGCAGGCTGGGCTTCTGTTACCCGCACCACCACGGTGCCGGGGTAATCCCGCTCCACCCGGATATCCTCCAGCATGGGGAACACTTTTTCCAGCGCGGCGGCCTTGCTGCCGGGGTCAAAACTGAAGATATTCTCTTCCAGATGGACATCCAGCGCCTGCAGGATCTGGTCGCTGGTATAGCCGCCGGCCTCCTGCACCACACCGTCCGCTGTCTGCACCTGAATGGAGCTGATCTTGAACAGCATCGTCACGGTGAGGTAGACCCCCGCGCCGATGACGCAGAGCAGCATGACAAGGGCCGTGAGCCGCCGCATGAGCCTGCGCCGCCGGATGGCGGCCCGGGTCAGCTTCCGCTTTTTCCTGCCCTCCCGCCGGACGGGGTCACGCCGGGCGTTCTGCCCCTGCACCGGCCGCATCCGCTGGCCGCTGCGATTCTGGGCGTTCTGCGGGCGGCGCTGGGCGTTCCGGTTCTGGCCGCTGGCCGGGCGGCGGTTTCGCTGATTGCCCCCGGAGGTGCGCCGCTGGCCGCTCTGCCCGCTGCGGGGACGCTGTGCGCCGCTCTGGCTGCTCCGCCCGCCGGTGGGAAAGGTGATGCTGTTATCCGGGTAGGAGCCGTAGTTCACCGTGCGCTCCGTATACCGGCTGGGGCGGGGCGCATCGGGGTCATAATTGGGGTTCGTGATGGGGTGGCTGCCGGAGGAATATCCTGCGTACCCGCTGTACCCCAGGTCACTGCCTGCACCCGCGCTGCTGCGGCGCTGGGTGCTCTGCCCGCCGCGCCGGTCATCCCGGGCCTGATCGTAGGCCCGGCGGCGCTTGCGGTTCCGGCTGTTCCGGTCATTCTGCGGCATCCGGCTGCACCTCCTTTCCTCTGTTTTTTCCTTCCGTTACGGGGTCTTGACCAGCTTGAGCAGGGCATCCGCAATGCGGTCCAGGCTGTCGTCCACCGACAGGCTCCGGGCATTGCGGCCCATCTCAGCCAGCTTGCCGGGCTGGGCCAGCATCCCGGAAACGGTCTGCACCAGCTTTTCGCCGGTCAGGTCTTTTTCCTCAATGACCACGGCGGCACCGGCCTTCTGCAGCTCCATGGCGTTGTAATACTGGTGGTTCTCGGCCACGTTGGGGCTGGGGATGAGCACGGCGGCACGGCCCACAGCCTCCAGCTCGGCCAGTGTCAGGGCACCGGCACGGCTGATGACAAGGTCCGCTGCGGCCAGCAGCTCGGGCATATTGTTGATGTATTCCTTCACCACAAGGCTCTCGCCGGGGGCAAAGCCCTTTTCCTTTTCCAGATCCTGAAACAGCTGCACGCCGTACTGGCCGGTGGCATGGAGATGGAGGACGGGCTTTTTGTTCTTCTGCTCCCAGGCGCAGAGGTCGGCCACCACCTCGTTCACGCGGCGGGCACCCAGACTGCCGCCGAAGGAGAGGATCACGGTGCGGTCGCCTGCGCCCAGTTCAGCACGGATGGCTTCCCGGTTCTTCGCCTGGGTGAACACCTCAGGCCGGACGGGATTGCCCACCACGATGGTCTTTTCGGGTGCGCCCAGCTTTTCCACGGCGGCGGGCACGGCGGCGAACACGATGTCCACATCCGGGGCCAGCAGCTTGTTGGTCACACCGGGAAAGGCGTTCTGCTCATGCAGGGCGGTCTTGATGCCCTGTCTGGCGGCGCAGCGCACCACTGGACCGGACACATAGCCGCCGCAGCCAATGACCAGGTCGGGCTGGATGTCCTTCATCATCTTTTTGGCTTTGGGGCCGGAGAGTGCCAGATTCCACAGGGTAATGATATTCCGCTTGATATTGTTCAGGCTCAGCTTCCGCTGAAAGCCGGTGATCTCGATGTGATGGAAGGGATAGCCCGCCTGTGTGACCAGACGGTACTCCATGCCCTCCTTCCGGCCCGCAAAATGGATCTCGGCGGTGGGGTCGGCTTTTTTGATGGCTCCCGCAATAGCCAGAGCCGGGTTGATATGGCCGGCAGTGCCGCCGGCTGCAATGAGTACACGCATCTTGGTTCCTCCTTACTGTTCTGTCTGCGCTCTGCGCGCGGTATCCAGCACAATGGTCTTTGCCTTGCGCTGGCGCTCCCGCTCGGCGTGGGCTTCCTCCCGTTCCAGACGGGCCCGTTCACCGTTGCGTCCGATATTGACCATAACGCCCATCTCGGCCAGCAGCAGGATCAGGCTGGTGCCGCCGGAGGAGAAGAAGGGCAGCGAAATGCCGGTGTTGGGCAGGGTGTTGGTGACAACGGCGATGTTGCAGAACACCTGCCAGGCGATCTGCGCCATGATGCCGATGCCCACCAGCGTGCAGAACCGGTTTTCGGCATGGAAGGCGATCCAGAAGCCCTGCACCAGAAAGAGGACGAACAGCACAATGACGATCACCGCGCCGACGAAGCCCAGTTCCTCGCACACGACACTGAAGATAAAGTCGTTGGTGCTCTCCGGCAGCCAGAGCTGCTTTTCGATGCTGTTGCCCAGCCCCAGCCCCGTGGCACCGCCTGAGCCGATGGCGTACAGGCTCTGCTTGGTCTGGCTGGTCATCCGGTCAAGATCCTGCGTCCAGCCGTCCAGACGGCTCTGCAGGTAGTCGATGGAGTCCACGTGCTTCAGCAAAGTCTCCAGCAGGAACAGCGCGGCACCGGCACAGCCCCAGGTAATGATGCCGCCGCTGCCGCCCAGCAGCAGGATGGTGCCCACGATGGCTGTGGTCAGCAGGATGCCCGACATGTGGGGCTCCAGCACCAGCAGGATCAGGACAGGCACCAGCCACAGGATGGGCCGGATGAGCTCCACCACGATGCTGTGGTAGACCCACTTGCGCAGGGGCACCTCGCCGAATTTGACCTGCGGGGTCCTGGCGGCGATGTCTGCCGTGAGCAGGATCATCTCAAACTTTGCCACCTCGGAGGCCTGTAGGGTCAGGCCGCCGAAGCTGATCCACCGGCGGCAGCCGTTGATGGGGCTGCTGAACAGCACCAGCACCAGCAGGATCAGGCAGACAACATAGCCCAGCTTGACCATTCTGCGCAGGAAACGGTGGTCAAAATAGGAGAACAGGAACATCATGCCCAGGCCCAGCACCGTGCAGAGCAGCTGGGATTTGATGTAATGGAAGCTGTCCCCAAAGCGGAGATAGCCTGTGGTATAGCTTGCACTGAACAGCATGACCAGCCCGAACACCATGATGATGGCCAGGGTCGCCATCCAGTTGAGCAGGATGGGCGGCCAGGGGCCGGGGTCCCGCTGAAAGACGGAAAACGGCTCTGCTTTTTTTCTGCGGAGTGTTGCCAAGCTGCACCCCTCCTTAACTGATTTTTGCCAGCTGAACGGTCAGCGCCACGCCCAGCATGGCAATGACACAAAAGGTATAAAAGATCTGTTCCGCGCTCTGGCCCCGCAGCTCCAGCCAGCGGTGGAGCGGTGCCGAGCGGAACAGCTGCCTGCGGCCCCGGCTGGCCTTGCAGACCAGAATCTGCAGGGCCACCATGCCGCCCTCCAGCCAGAAGGGCAGGGCCAGCGGCAGGGTGAGGTCAGGCCAGCCGATGCACAGGGGCACGCACCCCAGCATCCCGGCCAGAAACAGGCTGCCCACGCTGCCCAGCCGCAGCTTTGCGGGCGGGAAGTTCCAGAGCAGGAAGGCCATCAGGGAACCGGCCAGTGCGGCGGGCAGAACGCCCAGCGGGAACCAGCCCAGCAGGGTCATCACCCCCATCAGGCCCAGCATGGCCGCAAAGGACGTGCCGCAGACGATGCCGTCCATGCCATCGGCAACGCGGGCGCACTCGGCCAGTGCGACCAGCAGCCCTTCCCACAGCAGCGGGGCGGCAATGCCCAGATCGACATAGCCCACACCCGGCAGGGTGATCCCGGCTGCAAGGCAGCCTTTGGCTCCCAGCAGCACCAGCACCACGGCACCGGCAGCGGCTTCCAGCCCAAGGCGGGTGTGCCGCCGCAGGCCCAGCACAGAACGGCTGCGGATGCGGGCCAGATCCTCCAGCAGACCCACGCCGCCAAAGAGCAAAGCTCCCAGCAGCGCTGTGAGCAGCCGGACCGAGAACAGGCTCTCGGCCCCCAGCAGCTCAGGCTGAGCCACACAAGCGGCTGTCCAGCCCACGCCCACAGCAGCCAGCACCCCCACCATCAGGCAGAGCCCGCCCATGGTGGGGGCCTGCGGCGGGCGCTCCGGCTCGGCATCCGGCGCTTCCTGCTTGGGTGATGGTGCCTGCCGGGCCTTGGGCTCATCCCAGCGTCCCTGGAACGCCCGCAGCAGCGGCACCATCAGATTCCCGAGCGCCGCCGTGAGGAAGAACCCCAGCGTTGAGGCGGCGATCAAGGCGAAACGAATCATAGCTCGATGTTACTCCTTGTAAAAGATCTCCAGCACTTTTTCCAGTGCCATGCCGCGGCTGGCCTTGACCAACAGGGCATCGCCGGGCTGCATTTTGTTCAGCAGGGCCTCGGCGGCCTGGGCGTAGGTGTCGGCATGGAGGGTGGGCAGCCCCTTGGCAGCAGCCACCACGGCAATGCGCTTGGCCTGCTCGCCATAGGTGACGAGGTAGTCCACCTTGTTCTCCACGGCCTGACGGCCCACCTCCTCGTGGGCGGCGCGGCTGATATCGCCCAGCTCCAGCATATCGCCCAGCAGAGCAAAGCGGCGCTTGCAGGGATACTCCCTGAACATGGCCAGCGCGGCCTTCATGCTGTCGGGGTTGGCATTGTAGCAATCCTCAATGACATCCACGCCTCTTACATGCACCACCTTCTGGCGCATCCCGGTCTGCTCAAAGTCGGCCAGACCGGCAATGACCCGGCGGGCATTCAGCCCCAGACGGGTGGCGGCGCAGTAGGCGGCCAGTGCGTTGGCCACATTGTGACGGCCCATGGCGGGGATCTTTACGAGGAAAGTCCCCTCCTCGTGATCCTCCAGCACAAAGCTCATGCCCTTTTCATCCTGCTGGATGGACAGGGCACAGACATCGGCGTTCTCATCGCCCAGGCTGAACCAGACCGGGCGGACATGGTCGGGCAGAACGGCCTTGCGCAGGAAGGGGTCGTCCCCGTTCAGCACCAGCGGGGCCCCCTCCGGCAGACCGGCGCAGATCTCCAGCTTTGCCTTGCAGATGTTCTCCTGACTGCCCAGATTGCCGATGTGGGACACCCCGATGCAGGTGATGATGCCTACATCCGGGCGGGCGCACTTGCTCAGGCGCTCGATCTCTCCGGCGTGGCTCATTCCCATCTCCACCACGGCGTACTGGGTCTCTTTGCCGATGCGGAACATGGTGCGGGGCAGGCCCAGCTCATTGTTCTGGTTGCCCTCGGTCTTGATGGTACTGCCAAAGCCTGCAATGGCGGCGTAGGTCATCTGCTTGGTGGTGGTCTTGCCCACGCTGCCGGTCACGCCCACCACTTTGGGGTGGAACTGGCTGCGATAATTGGCACCCAGCACCATCATGGCGTGGTAGCTGTCCGGGCAGATCACGCTCTTCTCCTCCGGCACGCCTTCCACGGGGTGGTTCAGCACCACGCAGAGCGCGCCGTTTTCCAGCGCCTTGGCGGCAAAATCATGGCCGTCGAATTTTTCGCCCGGGAACGCCACAAAGATGCACCCGGGGCAGACCTCACGGCTGTCGGTGGTCACCAGCGTGACCGGGGTCTCGCACTGGGCCAGCGCGTTGACCGCCAGGCCCTCCAACAGGATATTTGCTGCAATTGCTTCCATACTCTCATTCCCCTTTATCCACAGATCAGATGTACGATGGTTCCCCGCTGGACGCTGGAGCCGGGTGCCTCACTCTGGCTCTGGACCATGCCGGAGCCTTCGACTGTGCAGTTGAGCCCTGCGGCGTTCAACATCTGCCGGGCAAAGTCCGCGCTCTTGCCGGTCACGTCCGGCACCTCGGCGTGCTTGCCCTCATAGGTATCGGTATACAGATAAACAGTGGTGCCGTAGGGCACCTCTGCCCCCGCGCGGGGGTACTGGTAGGTAACAAGGGCGGCGGTCTGGTCGGATTCGCTCTCGGCCAGGTGATGCTTCAAGCCCTTGATGTTCAGCTGCACCTGCGCATTGCTCCACTCCTTGCCCGTCAGGTTGGGCACCTTGACGGTGGTGCCGCTGCGGTCCACGCCGTCGGTGGCGATGCCCAGATAGGGCGCGATCTCACTGATGATGTTGCCTACCACCGGAGCCGCCAGAATGGAGGAATAGTCGGTGCGGGCATTGTTGGGGTCGTCCAGCATGACATAGACCAGGATCTCCGGGTCGTTGGCGGGCAGGACAGCCGCAAAGGATGCCACCTTCTTGTAGTCGCCGTCGGCGCGGCGGTCCATGTTCAGCTGCTCGGAGGTGCCGGATTTGCCGCCGATGCGGTAGCCTGCAACATAGGCGTTGCCGCCGCCGCCCTGGGTGCCGTCGCCCACCTCAAACTCCATGATCTGGCGGATGGTCTCGCTGGCGCTCTCGCTGATGACCTGACGGCGGGTGTTGGTGCCGATTTCCTGCACCACATTGCCGTTCTGGTCCGTGATCTTATCCACCACATGAGGGGTGACCAGATAGCCGCCGTTGACTGCCGCCGAGATGGCAGTGCACACCTGCAGCGGGGTCACGGCCATGGCCTGACCAAAGGCGGAGGAGGCCAGCTCCACCTCGCCCAGACGGCTCTTGCTGTAATACTGCATGAAGCTGGTCTCATTGGGCAGGTCCACACCGGTGCGCTCGGTAAAGCCAAAGGCATCAAAGTAATCATAGAACAGGCTGGAGCCCACACGCTGGCCCAGCTGGATGAAGTAGATGTTGCAGCTGTTGCGCAGGGCCTCGGCCAGATTCTGGGCCCCGTGCGACTTTCTGCCGGCGCAGTGGTAGGTCTGCTTTGCCACGCTGTAAGCACCGGAGCAGTTCAGGGTGGTGTAATAGGTCGCTTTGCCGCTGTCCACACCCATGGCGGCGGTGATGACCTTGAACACGCTTCCGGGGTAGTACAGCTCGGTGATGGTCTTGTTCTTCCACTGGATATCCCGGTAGGTGCCGGTGTAGTCGGCCTCCTCATCCGCGATCTTCTGGCCGTTCTCGTCCCGCAGGTAGTTGCCGTTCTCGTCTTTTTTGTAGATGGTGTACAGCTCCGGCTCGGCCTGCACCTGCTCCGTCAGGTAGGCCAGATTGGCGCTGAAATCCTGTGGGTCATTGGGGTCAAAGTCCGGCTTGGAGGCCATGGCAAGGATGGCACCGGTCTTGACATTCATCACAATGGCGCAGCCGCGGTTCTCAACGGTGTTGGCCGCCACGGCCTCGTTCAGGTAGCGCTCCACCACCTCCTGAATGTTCACATCCAGCGAGAGCACCAGATTGGAGCCGTCCTTGGCGGCGTAGGTGGTGGCGTTTTCATCGGCAATGGCGTTGCCGTAGGCGTTGCGCAGGGTGATGGTGCGGCCATTCACACCGGCCAGCGTGGACTCATAGGAGTTTTCCAGACCGTACACGCCCTGACCATCCGCATTGCAGAAGCCCAGCACGGCGGCGGCAAAGCGGCCGTAGGGGTAATCCCGCTGGAAGCCCTTGGAGGCCGACACCGACACCCGCCCCTTGCGGACAGTGGGGGTGCCGTCGTCGCTCTCCTGCTGGCCCAGGCCCAGCTTGGCCAGAATCTTTTCCAGCGCACCGGCGGATTTTCCGCTCTTGCTGTGGGCCTTGTTGTAGGTCTTGACGTATTCTTCAATGGAGAGCTTGATGGCGTTGTTGACCTTGGTGGCCAGCACCTGATAGGAGCTTTCGTTTTGGGAGAGGGCATCGCAGACCGCCTGATACTGGGCCTGGTACTCTGCCGAAGTGGTGTCCACGCTGTCCAGACTCTCGCCATCGCCCGAAAGCAGGCGCAGGGTGATCTGGGTGCAGACCTCCTTCATGGCGGCTTCATCGATGGTGCGGGTCTCCGCCTTGGTGTCCTGATCGGTGGTGGTGGTATACAGGGCCGTGCTGTAAGAGGGGTCGGCCCAGATGGTCCAGACCACGCTGGTGGAAGCCAGCGTGATGCCGCTGGTGTCGTAGATTTCACCGCGGGTGGCCTGAATGGTGCTGTCCAGCAGCTGCTGCTCGGCGGCGTACTGGCGGTAGGTGGCACCGTCGCGGATCTGGATCTTGTACAGGCTGTAGATCACGGTCAGCGCGGCGATCACCACAAGAAGCACGGCGGCACCAAAGCTGATATGACGCAGCCGGGCACTGAGCCGTGCGTGCGGGTCCGCACTGCGGCGGCGGGCACTGTTCTTTTTGGGATTGGAGGATGGTGTTTGCATTGCGTACTCCCGAAGAAAACCGAAAAAGCGTGCGCTGCCGCACGCTTTTCGTTGTTTGGTTTATTTTGCCGTTCTGACAGAGGCAAGAATGGTCATTGCCCCATCGTGGAGCAGATCCGACCACTGCCGCACAGCGGATGCCTTGCGCACCAGAACACTGCCCTCATCCAGCCGGATGTAGGTGATCTGGCTCTGGTCGATCTTCATCAGCCCCAGGCGTGTGGCGGTCTCCTCAACACTTGTGATGTTGGTGCGGCTGTTCAGGGCACTGTTGTAGTATGTATACTGGCTCTGCTCGCTCACAAGCTCTGCCTTGGCGCTCTGGATCTGAGAGTTCAGCTCCACCAGCTGTGCCTCGCTCCACAGCAGGCTCACCGCAAAGCCCACCAGCAAAGCCGCGCCCACCAGCTGCAGCGCGTGCTGCATGGCGGACCGCACGGGGTTCAGCCGCTTTTTGCCGCCCTTTTCTACCCGCAGCGGGACTTTGGGCTGTGCCTGCGGCGCTCTTCTGCGCCGAACCTCTGTCATATCGTATGCTGCCTGACCCATGGTGATCTCCTCCTCACATCTCCGGGGCTGTGCCGCCCTCAGATCTTTTCCAAAACCCGCAGGTGGGCCGAGCGGCTGCGCCGGTTCTCTTCCAGCTCCTGCGTGTTGGCTTCAATGGGTTTGCGTGTAATCAGCTTTGCCTTGGCCTTGCCGCCGCAGACGCACACCGGGAACTCCGGCGGGCAGGTGCAGGCGGTGGACCAGCGGCGGAACTTGTTCTTGACCAGCCGGTCCTCCAGCGAGTGGAAGGTGATCACGCAAAGTCTTCCACCCGGTGCGAGATGCGCAAAAATGGTATCCAGCCCCTCTTCCAGTGCGTCCAGCTCATGGTTTACCGCAATGCGCAGTGCCTGGAAGGTGCGGCGGGAGGGGTTTTTGTTCTTCCGGCGCTCCGCCGGGGGCATGGCGCTGGCCACGATATCCGCCAGCTGCAATGTCGTTTCAATGGGGGCAGTTTCCCGGGCTTCCACGATCCTGCCCGCGATCTGCCAGGCGAAGGGCTCCTCGCCGTAATCCCGCAGGATGCGGGCCAGCTCCTCCCGGCTCTCGCTGTTCACGAGATCGGCGGCCGTCTCACCCTCCTGGCTCATCCGCATGTCCAGCGGGGCATCTGCCCGGTAGGAAAAGCCCCGGGCCGCATCGTCCAGCTGGTGGCTGGAAACGCCAAGATCCAGCAGTGCACCGTTGATCTTTTCAATGCCCAGCTGCTCCAGCGCCTGTCCCGCATAGCGGAAATTGATCTGCACCACGGTGGCAGGCAGGCCTGCCAGCCGGGCCCGGGCCGTCTGCACGGCATCGGGGTCCTGATCCAGCGAGATGAGCCTGCCGCCCTGTTCGCCGTTCAGCCGCAGGGCGATCTGGCGGGAGTGCCCCGCGCCGCCCGCCGTGCCGTCCAGATAGGTGCCAGCCGGGTCGATCTTCAGGCCGTCCAGGCACTCGTTCAGCAGCACCGGGACATGCTCAAACGAGGCCGGGTCAAAGGGCTGTGCTGTTTTTTCTGTGTCCATGTTCCCAGCCTCCTTTCAAAACTCAGATAAGATCCTGCATCTGCCGCCCTTTTCTGCCCGGAGCTGCTGCCCGGGAAAGCGGCCTGCGGCCTGCCGGGAGTTTGTGGCCCGGTCAGCCTTGAGGATACAATTTTATTGTAACAAAACAGGCCCCTGATTGCAAGAGTTTCCCTTTTGTTTTTTCTCTCAAAATGTACCAAAAAAAGCCCCTGCAAGCCGTCGTTTTTGCTTGCAGGGGCCGGAAGCTCTCACCAGGAAATTTCACATTCCCGCATCAGAGCTGTTTCCTGGGGCTCTGGCGCAGGTTTGCACGGACATTTTTGACCTGTGCGGCGTTTTCCGCCATCGTCTCTTCCGTGGTCTTGAGCATATTATCACAGTAGTCGGTCACGGTCTGGCGGACAGTGCGGGCCTCGGTCTGGGCGGCGGAGACGATCTCTCCGGCGCGCTGCTGGGCCGCCTTGACGATCTCGGCCTCGCTCACCAGCACACGGGCGCGCTCCTCGGCCTTTTTTACAATGGCCTGCGCCTGTGCGTTGGCCGATTCGATGAGCTGGGCACGGTCGCTGACAATGGACTGGGCCTGCCGCAGCTCCACAGGCAGGTTCTGGCGGATCTCGTCCAGATAGTCCCGGATCTGCTCCACATCCACGATGCGCTTGCCGCCTGAAAGGGGCATTCCGGCGCTCTCCTCCAGCGTATCCTCAATGGTATCCAAAAGCTCGTTTACGTTCATTCCGCATCTCCCTCTCCGGCGCTCTGCCGGGGCTTACCATACTTCCACAGCAGAACTTTGCCGTATTTATACTGTTTTTTCAGGGTCATGCCGCCCACCTCGGCAGGCAGCACCAGGCCGGTCTCACTCTCGCAGATCACGATGCCGCCCGGAGCCAGGCATTTGTCCACGCCGGGCAGGATCTTTTCCAGCGTGCCGGTGTGGAAGGGCGGGTCCAGCAGCACGATGTCGAACTGCTCATGGCAGGCAGAGAGATACCGTGCCGCCTCGCCGATGTTGACCCGGCTGCGATCAAACACGCCGCAGTTCTTGCAGTTCTTCATCACGATGTTCACGGCCTCCCGGTTCTCGTCCAGGAACACGCACCGGGCCGCACCCCGGCTCAGGGCCTCGATGCCCAGCTGGCCGCTGCCTGCGTAGAGGTCGAGCACCCGGGCACCGGGCAGGTCGAACTGGACGATGCTGAACATGGCCTCCTTGACCTGATCCATCGTCGGGCGGGTGATCTCGGTGCCGGGCAGGGCTTCCAGCCTGCGGCCCCGTGCTTCTCCTGCAATAACGCGCATGTATCTGCCTCCTTCTCCCGCTGTCCGGGCCCCCTGCCCGGCCAGCAGCTGTTTCGTGTTTTCGTATCTCCATATTATCGTCAAAACGCAACTCTTTGTCAAGGGCACGCGTTGCACTCAGGGTGCAATTGTGCTAAAATCAGGGCAAAGCGCCCCATGTGCGGCGCGTTTTGCCAAAAAAGGAGAGTATCTGCTTATGAAAGTCCTGCTCATCAACGGCAGCCCCCACGAGAAGGGCTGCACCTATACCGCCCTGTCCCTGATCGCCGGGGAGCTGAACGCCAGCGGCATTGAGACCGAGATCCTGAACGTCGGCACAAAGCCGGTGGGCGGCTGCATCGGCTGCGGCGGCTGTGCCGCCGGTAAGGGCTGCGTGTTCGGCGGCGTGGTCAACGAGGCCATCGAAAAGGCCAAGACCGCCGATGCCTTTGTGTTCGGCACACCTGTCCACTACGCGTCCGCCTCCGGCAACATGACCAGCTTCATGGATCGTCTGGCCTACGCGGGCGGCAAGTATCTGGCCTACAAGCCCGCCGCCATCTGCGCTTCGGCCCGCCGCGCCGGCACCACCACCACGCTGGACCAGCTGGTGAAGTACCCCGAGTTCTTCCACATGCCGCTGGTCAGCGGTTCCTACTGGCCCATGGTTCACGGCTCCAAGCCCGAGCAGGTGCTGGAGGATGAAGAGGGCTGCGCCGTGATGCGGGAGCTGGGCCGGAACATGGCCTGGCTGCTCAAGTGCATCGAACTAGGCAGGGAAAACGGCATCACCCACCCCGAGAATCCCCGCCGCCCCATGACCAATTTCATCCGCTGAGTTTCATGTCACCCCCGCCTGCCCGGCGGGGGCTTTTTTGATTTTAACAGCTTTTTCTGCAAAAACGGAAAAAATAAGGGACGGAGTGCTTTTTTCGTTCACAACTTTGTGGTAGCATAAGGGTAAGAATTATTTTGTGCAGAGCGATGGAGACAGGCTATGGAACACTACGATTGGAACGACGGCTGGCTGTTTGCCCCCACCTTTGATCCCGCCATCGTCCGCCCCGAATGCACCGGGGTGGAGCTGGAGCCGGTGCGCTTGCCCCACACGGTCAAAACGCTGCCCTACAACTATTGCAACGAGAACGAATACCAGCGGGTGTCCGGCTACCGGCGGGAGTTTTTTGCGCCCAAAGAGTGGCAGGGCCGCACGGTACTGCTGACCTTTGGAGCCGTGGCCCACGATGCCACTGTGTTCTGCAACGGGCGGCGGGTGTTCCACCACGGGTGCGGCTACACCGCCTTTACTGTGGACCTGACCGAATCGCTGCTGCTGGGCCAAAAAAATGTGGTGGCTGTCCGGTGCGACAGCCGGGAGGACCTGAACATTCCCCCCTTCGGCGGGCAGATCGATTTTCTGACCTACGGCGGCATCTACCGGGCCGTCAGTCTGGACGTGAAGGAGCCCGCCTACCTGCGCGACATCTTCATCGAGGCGCAGGCCGAGGGCGATTTCCGCATCTATTCCTCCACAGTGGGCGAGACCATCGGCTGCACCCTGCAGGCCGAGATCCGCAGCCCCGCCGGGAGCAGAGCCCTGTACAGCGGTGAACTCAGCCTGCCCATTGTGGGCACCCTGAACGGCGTGCACCCCTGGAGCGTGGAACACCCCTTCCTCTATACCCTGACCGTCCGGCTCATCCGGCCCGGCACCAGCGGCCTGCCCGACCGGGTGCTGGACGAAAAGAGCACCCGGTTCGGCTTCCGCACCATCCAGTTCGTGGCCGGGGGCTTTTATCTGAACGGCCAGCGGGTGGAGCTGCGGGGCCTGAATCGGCATCAGAGCTACGCCTATCAGGGCTATGCCATGCCGGACAGCATTCAACAGCTGGATGCCCAATTGTTGAAAAAGCAGTTGGGCTGCAATGCAGTGCGCACCAGCCACTACCCCCAGAGCCCGGCTTTTCTGGATGCCTGCGATGAGCTGGGCCTGCTGGTGTTCGTGGAGATGCCCGGCTGGCAGCACATCGGGGATGAAGCCTGGCAGGCCCAGGCATTGCAGAACTGCCGCGAGATGGTCTGCCAGTGCCGCAATCACCCCAGCGTGTTCCTGTGGGGCGTGCGGGTGAACGGCAGTTCCGACAACGAGGCCTTTTACAAGCGCACCAACGAGGCCGTCCATCGGCTGGACCCCACCCGCCCCACGGCCGGGGCCCGGGGC
>OHIY01000378.1_pt1 | contig 25468 bp, 19 predicted proteins | sample 1568351 | NCBI WGS metagenome assembly OHIY01 (sample SAMEA3879547, study PRJEB24766) | human gut metagenome | biome: human-associated habitat; feature: feces | place: USA | collected 1985/1987 | reverse complement strand
GTGCCGCCGCCAATCTTTGCACCCGCCTCGCTTTTTGCACCCGCCGCCAACCCTCGCCTATCGCCCCGCACCTTGCCCGCGGCCCGCACCCGCTCCGCCCCCCCTCGCACCCGCCGCTAATCCTCGCCTCTTGCTCCGCCGCTCTCCTCATAAATAAGGATTGCACGATCCGAAATAAATCCGTTACTTTGCACCCGGAACCAACGTCCCGATCCGTGTCGTACAAACTGCTGCTCATACCGCTCCTGCTGCTGCCCCTCACGCTCCCTGCGGCGCCCGGGTCACGCGGTGCGGCACATACGGGCGGCGCCGGCCACACAAAGACGGCAGCCGCCGCCACGACCTCGGGCATCGACACCGCGGAGGCGGCCGACACGGTGATCGTGGTCGACAACGTGCAGGTGACGGCCATCAAGCAGGGGCTCGTGCTGCGTTCCGAGCCCGTCGCGGCAACCATCGTCGGGAGCCGCGCCATCGAGCGGCAGCACGTCGACGCCCTGAAGAATCTCTCGCAATACGTCCCGAACTTCCACGCCCCGGACTACGGGTCGCGCATGACCTCCTCGATCTACGTGCGCGGACTGGGCGCCCGCATCGACCAGCCCGTCGTGGGGCTCAACATCGACAACGTCCCGGTCCTGAACAAGAACAACTTCGACACGGAGATCGCCGACGCCGAGCGCATCGAGGTGCTGCGGGGCCCGCAGTCGACGCTCTACGGCCGCAACACGATGGGCGGCGTGGTGAACATCTACACCCGCTCGCCCTTCACCGACGAGGGGGTGCGGCTGCTGGCCGAATACGGCAGCGGCTCGACGTGGCGGCTGCGCGCCACGTCGAGCTACCTGCTGACGCCCGACCTGGGGATCTCCGTCACGGGCTACTACACCCGCACGGGCGGCTTCTTCGACAACCTCGCGACGGGCGAGCGGTGCGACTGGGAGCGACTGGGCGGCGGCCGCTGGAAGATGCAGTGGCGCAACGGCCGCGGCCTGCGCATCGACAACACGTTCGCCTTCTCGGTGCTCCGACAGGGGGGCTACCCCTACGCCTATGCGGGCGAGGAGCTCCTCGACGACGCCGGGCAGCCGATCATCCGCCCGGGCGAAATCCGCTACAACGACCCTTCGGCATACCGCCGCACGAGCCTGAGCGACGGCCTTACCGTGCGCTACGACGCCGCGCGCTACAGCGTCGCGTCGATCACCAGCTACCAGTACTCCGACGACTGCATGGACCTCGACCAGGATTTCCTGCCCCTGTCGTACTTCACGCTGCGGCAGGCGCTGCGCGAGCACAGCGTGACCGAGGACCTGGTCTTCCGTTCACGCGGCGAGGGTCGCTACGGCTGGCTGGCCGGGCTCTTCGCCTTCTACCGCCACGGTCACATGGAGGCTCCGGTGCACTTCAAGCGCACGGGCATCGAGCAGCTCATCCTCGACAACGCCAACGAGCACCTCGGCCCGATCTGGAACGAACGCTACGACAGCGACATGCAGGAGCTGCCGCTGCTCTCCGACTTCCGCAACCCGGTTGTGGGCGGGGCGCTCTACCACGAATCGACGCTCCGGCTGGGGCGCTGGCGTCTGGCCGCCGGCGTGCGCGTCGACGTCGAACACACGGCGCTGCGCTACCGCTCGCAGACCGAGATGGACTACACGATCTACCGCGAGGGGGCCGAACCGCTGCCGGCCACGGTCTCAATCGACGAGCACAACCGCATCGCGCACACCTATTGGGAGGTGCTGCCGAAACTCTCGGCGACCTACGCCTTCGACGAGGTGCGCAACCTCTACCTCTCGGTGGCCAAGGGCTACAAGGCCGGCGGCTTCAACACGCAGATATTCTCCGACATTCTGAGCGAGAAGCTCAAGTGGCAGATGGCCGGTTCGCGCTACGACGAGCCCGACCTGATGTCCTACCGCCCCGAGCAGAGCTGGAACATCGAGCTGGGCGGCCACTTCTCCTGTCTGGAGGGGGCCGTGCGGGGCGACTTCGCGCTCTTCTGCATCTTCGTGCGCAACCAGCAGCTGACGGTCTTCCCAGCGGGGCAGTCCACGGGGCGCATGATGACCAACGCCGGGCGCACGCGCTCGCTGGGCGGCGAGCTGTCGCTCCAGCTCTCGCCCTGGCGCTCGCTCGACATCCACCTCGCCTACGGCTACACCGACGCCCGCTTCGTGCGTTACGACGACGGACAGCACGACTACGCCGGGCGGCGCATCCCCTACGCCCCGCAGCACACCTTCGCGGCGCAGGCCGTCTGGACCATCCCGACGGGCGTGGCATGGCTGGGTGACGTGGTCCTGCAGGGAGGCATCGACGGCACGGGCCGCATCTTCTGGAACGAGGAGAACAGCCGCAGCCAGGTTCCCTACGCGCTGCTCGAAGCCTCCGTGCGACTGGAGCACCGCCGCTGGGCCATCGACCTCTGGGGCCGCAACCTCGCCGACACGCGCTACGACGTCTTCTACTTCAAGTCCATGGGCAACGAGTTCGTGCAACGGGGACGTCCCTGCACCTTCGGAATAACCTTATCCATTCATATCGACTGACATGCTGAAAAAACTCTTTCTCTTCGCACTGACGGCCTGCACCCTTGCGGCCTGCAACAAGGACGAGGGCACGGGCCTGCCCTACGACTACGTCTACCTCAAGGAGAACACAAACATCAGCGAGGGCCATCTTCAGGGCAGCAACATGCACTTCTACGGCACCTCGACGGTAACCGACGCCACAGGCGGGGTCTTCACCTACCGCAAGGCGCACTTCGAGCTGGCGGGGCTCGACGACTTCCATCTCTACATGCACAAGACGCGCTTCGCCGCGGATATGCCGGGCGTCGAGATGCGCATTCCCAACGTACCGTACACGCCGACCGGAGACAAGTCGCTGACGTTCAGCCTCGATGAGGTCATCCCCGAGGCCGAGCGGCCCAATGCCGTGGGCGGCGGCGCCACCTACGTGCCCGTCGAGAGGTACGTCATCACGCAGCTCGCAGGGTCGATCGACAACACCCTCTGCCGGGTGGAGTTCACCTGCGCCGGAGTCTATCATGTCGTTTTCGAGGGCAGTCTGATCGGAGAAAAGTAAATTTTTTCCTACCTTTACACGGTCAAAAAAACGTTCATGACCATGAGACCCGAATACAAACCCTTTGTCGATGACCTGATCGAACTCTGCATCCGGGAGGACATCGGCGACGGCGACCACACGTCGCTTGCGTGCATCCCGGCCGACGAACACGGCCGCATGCGCCTGCTCTGCAAGCAGGAGGGTGTGATCGCCGGCATCGAGATCGCGCAGATCGTCCTGCGCAGACTCGATCCCGAGATGCACTTCGAGCAGATACTTCGCGACGGCGACCGCGTCCGTCCGGGCGACGTCGCCTTCTACGTCTCGGGACGCCTGCGCTCGCTGCTGCAGGCCGAGCGCATCCTGCTCAACATCATGCAGCGCATGAGCGGCGTGGCAACGCAGACGGCCGTCTACGTCAAGCGCCTCGAAGGGCTCCACACCCGCGTGCTCGACACGCGCAAGACCACGCCCGGCATGCGCGTGCTGGACAAGATGGCCGTGAAGATCGGCGGCGGCGAGAACCACCGCATGGGCCTCTTCGACATGATCCTGCTGAAGGACAACCACATCGACTTTGCGGGCGGCATCGAGAAGGCCATCCGCCGCGTGCGCGACTACCTGGCCGAGCGCGGCCGACAGCTGCCCATCGAGTGCGAGGTCCGCTCGCTGGAGGACATCGACAAGGTCTTCGCCGCAGGCGGTGTCGACCGCATCATGTTCGACAACTTCACGCCCGAGATGACGCGCCGCGCCGTCGAGAAGGTCGCCGGACGCTGCGAAACCGAATCGAGCGGCGGCATCACCCTCGACACGATCCGCGAGTACGCCGAGTGCGGCGTCGACTTCATCTCGGTGGGGGCGCTGACGCACCAGATCCGCTCGCTCGACATGTCGCTCAAGGCCTGCGAATAGGCCCGGGCCGAACGACGGACCCGGACCGAAGGCTCCCATGAAACGGCTCCTCCATACCCCGCTTGCCCTGCTGCTGCGGCGCATCGCACTGCTCTACGTGGTGCTGATGCTCTGCCGCGCGGCCTTTTATGCGGTCAACGCCCCGCTCGTCGGGCCCCTCACGTGGGCCGAGGCGGGGCAGCTGCTCGCCGGGGCCCTGCGCTTCGACACCGCGTCGGTCGTCTATGCCGACGGGCTCTTCATCCTGCTCTCGCTGCTGCCGCTGCACGTGCGCGAACGGCGCTGGTACCGCAACCTGCTTTTCGGATACTACGTCGTCGTGAACACGCTGCTCGTCGCCGCCGCGAACCTCGCCGACGCCGTCTACTTCCGCTACACGCAGAAGCGCTTTACGGCCGAGGAGGTCTTCTTTGTCGGGAACGACAACTCGCTGCAACTCGTCGGAAAGTTCATGGGCGAGAACTGGCCCCTGCTGCTCGTGGCGGCGGCGCTCGTCGTGCTGCTCGTCTTCGGCTACGGACACCGCGTCCGCGAGGAGAGCATGCTGCGCCGCGGCGCGGCCTACTACATCGGCAGCACGGTGATCCTGGCCCTGGCTGCCGGATTGAGCATCGCCGGCATGCGCGGCGGCATGACGCGCGCCACGCGCCCGATCACCCTCTCCGACGCCATGCTCTACACATCGCAAAGCAGCAAGGCCAACCTGCTGCTGAGCAATCCCTTCTGCATCCTGCGGACCGTCGGCAGCGCCGGCAAGGTCTCCTACCGGAAATATTTTCCCGCAGAGGAGCTCAACGCGCGCTTCACCCCCGTGCACGCCCCGGCCGATTCGGCGGCCGTGCGTCTTGAGGGTCGCAACGTCATGATTTTCATCATGGAGAGCATGTCCGCCGAACACTCGGCCCACCTGCGTCCGGACCTCTACGCCGACCTGCCCGAAAAGGGCTTCACCCCCTTCCTCGACTCGCTCATGCGCCACGGGCTCTGCTTCCGGCAGATGTATGCCAACGGCACGCGCTCGATTCAGGCCATGCCCTCCGTGCTGGGGAGCATCCCCTCGTTCCGCACGCCCTTCGTGCTGATGCCGCAGTCGCTCGGCCGCAGCCGCCAGCTGCCCGCCATCCTCGCCGACCGGGGCTACGGGACGCTCTTCTTCTGCGGCTCGGAGCACGGCTCGATGGGATTCGGGGCCTATGCCCGTTCGGCGGGCGTCGAGCGGCTCATCAGCCGCGAGGACTACGAGGCGGCACACGGCACCGGCGATTTCGACGGCTACTGGGGCATCTGGGACGAACCCTTCCTGCAATACGCCGGCGAGGTGCTCGACTCCGTGCCCGAACCCTTCTTCGCGACGCTCTTCACCCTCTCGGCGCACCACCCCTTCGTCGTGCCCGACGCGTATGCGGCGACGCTGCCCGCCGGCTACACGAAGATCCACCGCGGCGTGGCCTACGACGACGAGGCCTTCCGCCGCTTCTTCGCGCGCTACGGCGGCGAGGCGTGGTTCCGCCGCACAATCTTCGTCTTCGTCGCCGACCACGTCTCCTCCGAGAAGTTCGCCCCCGAGACGCGCACTTACCCCGGCAACATGCACATCCTCGGCTTCCTCTACACGCCCGACGGCGCCCTGCAGGGCGAGATCGGCGAGGTCACGCAACAGTTGGACATCATGCCCACACTGCTGGGGCTGCTCGGCTGCGACGAGGCCTACTTCGCCTTCGGGCGCGACGTGCTGAACGAACCGGCGCGCCCGCGCTGGTCGGTCTCCTACGACGGCGGATTCCGCGCCCTGACGGGCGACACCGTCCTGACCTTCGACGACAACGGGTCGCAGATCACGCCCCGCACCGACCGGGCCGCAACGCCCCCGGCCGTCTCCGGCGCGGTGCCGGCCGCGAAGACCCCCTCCGCCGGCACGATGGTTGCACCGGAGCAAGCCGGAAAGCCTTCCGACGCTCCGGTGGCCGACGCTCCGGCCGAGAAAAGGCTGTCCGCGCCGGGAGCAAATCCGACCGAACGCTCGGCCGAAGAGCTGCTGGGCGACTTCCAGGCTCTCGTGCAGCAATACTACATGCACATCGAAAAAAAGAACTATACGACACACGATGATTGAGTTCAAACCCGTGCGTCTCGAAGACCGCGCGGTCATCGAGCGTTACACCATGCGGTCGGGGATCTGCAACTGCGACCTCGCCTTCGCCAACATGTACTGCTGGCAGCAGGTCTACCACAGCGCCTGGGCCGAGATCGACGGATTCCTGGTGATCCGCTTCCGGATCGACGGCGGCGAGAAGATCGGCTACATGCAGCCCGTCGGCGAGGGGGACTTCGCCCCGCTCATCCCGACGCTGCGCGCGGACGCCCACGCCCACGGGCAGCGCCTGCGCATCATCGGCCTGACGGACGAGGGGCGCGAGATGATCCGCCGCATGCACATCGGGCTCTTCGCCTTCGAGTCGGACCGCGCGCTCGAGGACTACGTCTACAACGCCGACGACCTGCGCAACCTCCCCGGGCGCCGCTACCAGCCCAAGCGCAACCACATCAACCGCTTTCTGGCCGAATACCCCGACTACCGCTACGAGGAGCTGACGCACGACCGCTTCGACGAGTGCATGGCCCTCGAACGCGAGTGGCGCCGGGCGCACGAGGGCCACACCTCGGAGCTGTGCGCCGAGCAGCGGGCCATGCAGCGGGGCTTCGAGCACTTCGGGGAGCTGGGCATGCAGGGCGGCTGCATCTACGTCGGGGAGCGGCTGGTCGCCTTCACCTACGGCTCGGCGGTCAACGACCACACCTTCGACACGCACGTCGAGAAGGCCGACACGGAGTACGACGGGGCCTTCACGATCATCAACAAGCTCTTCGCCCAACACCTCGACCCGCGCTTCACGCTCATCAACCGCGAGGAGGACCTCGGCATCGAGGGGCTGCGGCAGGCGAAGCTGTCGTACCACCCCGCCTTCCTGCAGCACAAGTTCACGGCGATCCACCTCCATCCCGACGAGATCGCCTGCAAGGAGCTGTGGCAGGCCGCCTTCGGCGACGACGAGCAGTTCGTCGACTCGTTCCTCATGCGCTACTACAGCCGCCACCGCATGCTCACGGCCGAGTGCGACGGACGCACGGCGGCGATGCTCCACCTGCTGCCCTTCGAGACGCCGCTCGGGCGCACGACCTACATCTACGGCGTGGCGACCGACCCCGCCTGCCGCCACCGCGGGCTGGCCATGCAGCTCATGCAGGAGGCGATGCGCCGCATTGCGAAGCAGGGCGACGAGGCGGCCTTCCTCATCCCGACCCCCGGCCAGGCGTGGCTGCGCGACTTCTACGGCCGCTTCGGCTTCGCGGGCGACATTCCCGCGACGTTCCGTTCGGAGGACGGCTTCGACTTCGGCACGGGCGATGCGGCAACCGACCGGGCCATGGTCTGGCGGCGCGACACTTCGGCCCCGCTGCCCGACGAACTCACGGCCACCTACCGCCGCTGATCGCGCGGCCGCCGGCACGACAAAGCGCCCGGAGCCTTGGCTCCGGGCGCTTCTCTATTCCGCTGCTCCGCCGTCAGGCAGGCGCATTTATCATCCGTGCGGATCCACAAAAGCGGCCTACAGACTGTCCTCGGCGTATCGACCCCTCCTCGGGCCACCCTACCGGCTGCGGAGGAAGCACTCGATCGTGTTCTCCATCAGGCAGCAGATCGTCATGGGGCCGACACCGCCCGGCACGGGCGTGATGACCGACGCCTTCGGCTCGACGGCAGCGAAATCCACGTCGCCGCACAGCTTGCCCGTCTCGGGATCGCGGTTCACACCCACGTCGATGACGACCGTCCCCTCGGAGACCATATCGGCCGTGACGAACTTCGGGCGGCCGATGGCCACGACCAGAATCTCCGCCCCGCGCGTCACCTCCCCGAGGTTGCGCGTGCGACTGTGGGTCATCGTCACCGTGGCGTTCTCGTCGAGCAGCAGCTTCGACACGGGCAGTCCCACGATGTTGCTGCGACCGATCACCACGGCGCGCTTGCCGGCGATCTCCACGCCCGCGGCCTTCAGCATCTTGATGATGCCCTTCGGCGTGCAGGGCAGCGTGCAGGGCTGTTTCTGCCACAGGGCCGCCACGTTGAGCGGATGGAAGCCGTCCACGTCCTTCGCCTTGTCGATTGCGGCGATCACCTTCTGCTCGTCGATGTGCTTGGGCAGGGGCAGCTGCACGAGGATGCCGTCCACCTCCGGATCGGCATTCAGCCCGGCGATGATGCCCAGCAGCTCCTCCTCCGAGATCGACTCGGGCTTGCGGATCGTCGTATTGCGGATGCCCACCTCGGCCGAAGCCTTTGCCTTACCCGTCACGTAGCTCACGCTGCCGGGGTCCTCGCCCACGAGAATCACAACCAGATGGGGCACGCGCCCGTATTTCGCGGGGAAGGTCCGCACCTGCTCCGCCATTTCGGCCTTCAGTCGGGCCGAGAGTTCCTTACCACTGATAATCATACTTTTTTCGGTGTTATTGTTTGTCCAGTGCCCAGTGTCCGATGTCGCTGCGGTGGAAGAGGTTATCGCACCCGATGCGGGCAACGTTCTCCAGTGCCTCGCGCCGTGCCTCGGCAAGTGTCGCACCCCGTCCCACGACGAAGAGCACGCGGCCGCCGGCCGTCAGGATGCGGTCGCCGTCGGCCTTCGTACCCATGTGGTAGACCGGGCAGTCGACCTTGTCCAGCCCCCGGATCTCAAAGCCCTTTTCGTAGCTGCCGGGGTAGCCTTTCGATGCCAGCACGATGCCCAGCGTCGCGAAGTCGTGCCAGGACAGCTCCGTGTCGCGCCCCTCGGCCACGGCGCAGAAGATGTCGGCGATGTCGCTGCTGAGGCGCGGCAGCACCACCTCCGTCTCGGGATCGCCGAAGCGGGCGTTGAACTCGATGACCTGAATGCCGTGCGGAGTCTTCATCAGCCCGCCGTAGAGCACCCCCTCGAAGGGGCACCCCTCATCGACCAGCGCATCGGCCGCGGGCTGCATGATCCGCTCCAGCGCGAAGCGCTCGTCCTCGGCCGTGATGAAGGGCAGGGGCGAATAGGCCCCCATGCCGCCCGTATTGGGTCCCTCGTCTCCGTCGTAGGCCCGCTTGTGGTCCTGCGCAAGGACCATCGGCCAGACGCGGCGGCCCGACACGAAGCACATGAACGAGAACTCGGGCCCCTCGAGGAAATCCTCGACGACGACCTTGCCCTCACCGAACTTGTCGTCGAGCAGCATGTCGCGCAGCGCCGCATCGGCCTCCTCCATCGTCCGGGCGATGACCACCCCCTTGCCGGCAGCCAGCCCGTCGTACTTCAGTACGGCGGGGAAGGGGCGCCCGGCCACGTAGTCGCGGGCCTCGGCATACTCCGTAAAGGAGCGGAACCCGGCCGTCGGAATGTTGTACTTCGCCATCAGGCGCTTGGCAAACTCCTTCGAGGATTCGATGCGCGCCGCCGCACGCGTGGGGCCGAAGATGCGCAGCCCCGCCGCCTTGAAGCAGTCGACGACACCCGCCGCGAGCGCCGCTTCGGGACCGACGACCGTCAGGCCGATGCGGTGTTCGAGCGCGAAGTCGCGCAGCCGCTCGACCTCCGTATCGCGGATCGCCACGCACTCGGCCTGCCGGGCAATGCCCGCATTGCCGGGGGCGCACCATATTTTTTCGACCTGCGGAGAGCGCGACAGCGCATCGACGATGGCATGCTCGCGACCTCCCGAACCGATAACAAGAACGTCCATATAAGGTGAAAGGTGAAAAGTAAAAGGTAAAAAGTGAAATGCGGACAGTCTGACCGGCAGGGCGGGATACCGGGAAGCGGCACCAACCGATGTCACCCGGCATACCGCCCTCCGGCCGGCTGTCAATGCTTGAAGTGGCGCTCGCCCGTGAACAGCATCGCGATGCCCTTCTCGTTGGCCTTGCGGATCGAATCCTCGTCACGGATCGAGCCGCCCGGCTGCACGATGGCCGTCACGCCGTACTCGGCGGCCAGCGCCACGCAGTCGTCGAAGGGGAAGAAGCCGTCCGACGCCAGCACCAGCTCCTCCATAAAGCCCGCGGCACGCGCCTGCTTCAGGGCGATCTCGGCCGAGCCGATGCGGTTCATCTGTCCGGCGCCGACACCCAGCGTCCGGCCATCCTTCACCACGACGATGGCGTTCGACTTCACGTGCTTGACGATGTGCCAGCCGAACTCCAGATCGGCCAGCTGCCCGGCGGGCTGCCGCTCGGTCACGCACATCGACGCCTCGACGTGCTTGGTCGTCAGGTCGAGGTCCTGCACCAGCAGGCCACCGTTGACGCTCACGTACTGCCGGCGGTCGCTCTCGCCCGGCGTCATGTCGACCTCCAGCAGGCGCAGGTTCTTCTTCGTGCGGAGCACCTCGAGCGCCCCCTGCTCGAACTTCGGGGCCATGATGATCTCCAGGAAGATCGGCTTCATCAGCTCGGCCGCCTCGCGCGTCACGGGGCGGTTCGTCGCCACAATGCCGCCGAAGATCGAGACCTTGTCGGCCTCGTAGGCCTTCGTCCACGCCTCGACGACGTCACGGCCCACGGCCGCACCGCAGGGGTTCATGTGCTTCAGTCCGACGCAGAACGGCTCGTCGAACTCGCGCACGATGCACAGCGCGGCGTTGGCATCCTGGATGTTGTTGTACGAGAGCTCCTTGCCGTTGAGCTGGCGGGCAAAGGCCAGCGAATAGGGCACGGCATGCTCCTCGCGGTAGAACTTCGCGCTCTGGTGCGGGTTCTCGCCGTAGCGCAGCGTCTGCACGAGGTCGTACTCGAGGAAGAGCTTCTCGTTGAGCCCCGCCTGCATGCGCATCCAGCCCGCGATCATCATGTCGTACTCGGCCGTGTGCGTGTAGGCCTTGGCCGAGAGCTTGAGCCGCGTGTCGCGCTCCGTATTGCCGCCCGCACGGATCTCGGCGAGCACCTGTGCATAATCCGCCGGATCGCACACCACCGTCACGTCGGCCCAGTTCTTCGCCGCCGAACGCAGCATCGACGGACCGCCGATGTCGATGTTCTCGATAGCGTCGGCCATCTTGACGCCGGGCTTCGCGATCGTCTCGCGGAACGGATAGAGGTTCACGCACACCAGGTCGATGAACTCGATGCCGTTTTCGCGCAGTTCGCGCAGGTGCTCCGGATCGTCGCGCCGGGCCAGCAGACCCCCGTGCACCTTCGGGTGCAGCGTCTTGACGCGGCCGTCGCAGATTTCGGGAAATCCCGTCACGTCGCTGATGTTCAACACCTCCACGCCGCTCTCGCGCAGCAGTTTCATCGTGCCGCCCGTGGCGATCACCTCCCAGCCCGCCTCGCGCAGGCCCTTTGCAAAGTCAACGACTCCCGTTTTGTCGCTGACGCTTATCAATGCTCGCATGTATCTGAATTTTTGTCGTTGGTTTTCCCGTTTCCGGAGCCGCCGTCCGCCAGCAGGCGGCCGATCGTCTCCACATAGAGCGGATGCTCGATCGCATGCACCCGCCGTTCCAGCTCCGCAAGGTCTCCGCCCTCGTAGGCGAAGGCCCGCTGTGCGATGATGCGCCCGCCGTCGAGCGTCGCATCGACGTAGTGGATCGTCACGCCGTAGACCTTGACGCCGTAGTCGAAGGCCTGCTCGATGGCATGCGCCCCGCGGAAGGCCGGCAGCAGCGAGGGGTGGATGTTGATGATCCGCCCGCCGTAGGCGCCGAGCAGCACGTCGCCCAGGATGCGCATGTAGCCCGCCAGGCAGACCAGCTCGACCCCCGCGGCATCGAGCCGCCGGACGATCTCCCGCTCGTAATCCGCCTTCGAGGCGTACTCCTTCGGCGCGAAGACGAAGCACTCGACCCCGTGTGCCGCGGCGCGCTCCACGACCCGGGCTCCGGGCCGGTCGCAGACCATCAGCACCACGCGCGCCGGCAACTCGCCCCGTTCGCAGGCCGCGGCAATGGCCTCGAAGTTCGTGCCGTTGCCGCTGGCAAGGACCGCAAGACGCCGCATCGCTACCGGATTACGACCCCTTCGGTGTCGGTGACCCGTCCGATGACGCTCGCGCGCTCGCCCTGCTCTTGAAGGATCGCGATGGCGCGGTCGGCCTCCGAAGCGTCGAGGGCGATGACCATGCCGATGCCCATGTTGAAGATGTTGAACATCTCGCGGTGGGGCACCTTGCCGTACTTCTCCAGGAAGCGGAAGACGGGAAGAATCTCCCACGTCCCCTCGTCGATCTCCAGCCCCTGTCCGTCGTGCAGGATGCGCGGGATGTTCTCGTCGAAGCCGCCGCCCGTGATGTGGCTGATGCCGTGGACGTCGCACTGCCGGATCACTTCGAGCACCTGCTTCACGTAGATCTTCGTCGGCGTGAGCAGCACCTCGCCCAGCAGCTTGTTCGACAGTTCGGGATAGCTGCGGTGCAGGTCGAAGCAGTTGTCGGCGACGATCTTGCGCACGAGGCTGAAGCCGTTGGAGTGGACGCCGCTCGAGGCGATGCCGACCAGCACGTCGCCCGCCTTGACCTTCGAGCCGTCGATGAGTTTCGACTTCTCGACCACGCCGACCGTGAAGCCCGCGATGTCGTACTCGCCCTCGGCATACATGCCCGGCATCTCGGCCGTCTCACCGCCCACGAGCGCGCAGCCCGCCTGGCGGCACCCTTCGGCGACGCCCGCGACGATGGCTTCGATCTTCTGGGGCTCGTTGTGGCCCACGGCCACGTAGTCGAGGAACTCCAGCGGTTCGGCACCCTGCGCCAGCACGTCGTTGACGCACATGGCCACGGCGTCGATGCCGATCGTGTCGTGCTTGTCCATCTCGAAGGCCAGCTTGAGCTTCGTGCCCACGCCGTCCGTGCCGCTCACGAGCACCGGCTCCTTCACGCCGAGTGCCGAGAGGTCGAACATGCCGCCGAAGGCGCCGATGTTGCCCATCACGCCCGTCCGTGCGGTCGATGCCACGTGTTTCTTGATGCGCCGCACCACTTCGTATCCGGCTTCGAGGTTCACGCCGGCCTTTTCATAAGATTGTGCCATGAGGTTTTCTTTTATGCTGTTGGTTCAATTACTTGTTGTCCTTGTTGGCCGCCTCCTTGGCCGAGTAGAGCGCCGTGGGATAGTGTCCCGTGAAGCAGGCCATGCAGAGCTCGCTGCGGCAGCCCGCCTCGAGCAGCGCCTCGGGTGCGAGGAACTCCAGCGAGTCGGCGCCGATCTCCTCGCGCACCCCCTCGCGGTCCTTGCGGGCCGAGATGAGCTCCTCGTAGGTCGAGGTGTCGACCCCGTAGAAGCAGGGGTTGGTCATCGGGGGGCTGGCGATGCGCACGTGCACCTCGGTGGCTCCCGCCTCCCTGAGCATCGCCACGATGCGCCGCGAGGTCGTGCCCCGCACGATCGAGTCGTCGACCAGCACCACGCGCTTGCCCCGGACGATGGTCCGCACGGCCGAGAGCTTCATCCTGACACCCTTTTCGCGCAGCTCCTGCGACGGCTGGATGAAGGTGCGGCCGATGTACTTGTTCTTGATCAGGCCCATCTCGTAGGGCAGGCCGCTCGCCTCGGCATAGCCCATCGCAGCGCTGAGGCTCGAATCGGGCACGCCGACGACGATGTCGGCATCGACCGGCGCCTGGCGATAGAGCAGCCGTCCCGACTCCTTGCGGTAGGCGTGGACGTTGCACCCCTCGATGTCGCTGTCGGGACGGGCGAAGTAGATGTACTCCATCGCGCACATCTCGTGGCGCTTGTACATCGAGTAGTCGCGGCTGCGGATGCCCTGGTGGTCGATCGTGACGATCTCGCCCGGCTCGACGTCGCGCACGAACTCGGCACCCAGCACGTCGAAGGCGCAGGTCTCGCTCGAAACGACCCAGCCGCCGCCCAGCCGTCCGATCGACAGCGGACGCAGCCCGTACTTGTCGCGGCAGGCATAGATGCGGTTGGCCGTCATAATGAGGAAGGCGAAGGCCCCCTCGAGCATGTTCAGCGCGTCGATGATCGAATAGATGCGCGGCCGGTCGTGGTAGCGCGTCTCCTTCTTGATCAGGTGGGCCAGGATCTCGCTGTCGGAGGTCGACTGGAAGAGGCTGCCCTTGTTCTCGAGGTACTCGCGCAGCAGGTCCGAATTGACGATGTTGCCGTTGTGCGCCAGGGCGAAGTCGCCCGTATTGTGGCGGAAGAGGAACGGCTGCACGTTCTCGATGCCGCCGCCTCCGGTCGTCGTGTAGCGCACGTGGCCGATGGCCATGCGGCCGCCGAGCGTCGCGAGCTTCGACTCGTCGAACACCTCGGTCACCAGACCGCACCCCTTGATGCGGCGCAGCCTGCCGTCGTCGCCCACGGCCACGATGCCGGCCCCCTCCTGCCCGCGGTGCTGCAGCGCATGCAGACCGTAGTAGGTCAGCGAAGCGGCATCGGGCACGCCGTAGATGCCGAACACGCCGCACTCCTCGTGCAGCTCCCTGTCGTTGATCTTCTCCATCTCCATCATCTCCTTCATCACTCGACTGCTTTTTTCAACCGGGCCAGAATCTCCTCGTAAGCCTCGCGCACGCGGCCCAGGTCGCGGCGGAAACGGTCCTTGTCCAGCCGTTCGTTCGTTGTCATGTCCCACAGCCGGCACGTGTCGGGCGACACCTCGTCGGCGAGGATGATCTCCCCGTCCGACGTGCGGCCGAACTCGATCTTGAAGTCCACGAGCCGGATATTCATCTTCGCGAAGAGCGCCTTGAGCACCTCGTTGATGCGCGAGGCCATGGCATAGATCAGATCCAGTTCGTCGTAGGTCACCAGCCCGAGCGCCACGGCATGGTGGTCGTTGATGAGCGGATCGCCCAGCTCGTCGCGCTTGTAGCAGATGTCGTAGATCGTGTTGGCGGGCTGCACGCCCTCCTCGATGCCCAGACGCTGCGCCATCGACCCGGCAATGACGTTGCGCACGATCACCTCCAGCGGGATGATCGTCACGCGGCGGCACAGCTGGTCGCGGTCGTTGAGCGTCTCGAGGTAGTGGGTCCGGATGCCGGCCCTGTGCAGCACCCCGAAAATGATCGTCGAGATGGCGTTGTTCAGCACGCCCTTGTTCTCGATCGTCGCCTTCTTGATGTTGTTGAACGCCGTGGCCGCATCCGTATAGTGAATGATGATCTTCTCCGGATCATCCGTTGCGAAAACCTGCTTTGCCTTGCCCTCGTAGAGCATTTCAAGCTGTTTCATGCCTTTTCCCCCGTATATTTAGTCGTTGTTGCGTTCCTGCTTTCTGAAATAGGCCACCGCATTTTCAAAGAGCGGCTGGCGCTTCTCTCCGGCAATGTTCCTGAAGAGGTTCTCCTCGTAGCGCTCCGTGTGGCCCATCTTGCCGAGGATGCGGCCGTCGGGCGAGATGATGCCCTCGATGGCGTAGGACGACCCGTTGGGGTTGTACGGCGCCTCGGCCGTCGGTTCCCCGTCGGGACCCACGTACTGGAAGGCCACCTGTCCGCGCTCGAACAACTGGCGGGCCAGCTCCTCGCTCACGACGAACTTGCCCTCGCCGTGGCTCACGGCGATCGAGTGGATGTCGCCCAGGCGGAAGCCGGCAAGCCACGGCGACGCCGTCGTCGCCACGCGCGTCGAGACGATCTGCGAGATGTGGCGGTTGATGTCGTTGCGGAAGAGCGTCGGCGACTCCTTGGTGACCATGCCCAGCCGTCCGTAGGGCAGCAGGCCCGACTTGACCAGCGCCTGGAAGCCGTTGCAGATGCCCAGAATCAGGCCGCCGCGGTCCAGCAGTGCGTGGATTTCGTCACGAATATCCCGGTTGTTCAATACGTTGACAATGAATTTGGCGCTGCCGTCGGGCTCGTCGCCCGCCGAGAAGCCGCCGCTCAACACGAAGATGTGGGCCTGACGGATCTGCTCCTTCATCCGGGCGATCGAACGCAGGATGTCGTCGCCCGCCAGGTTGCACAGCACCTCCATGCGCACCTCGGCACCGGCGCGGCGGAAGGCCTTGGCCGTGTCGTAGTCGCAGTTCGTGCCGGGGAAGACCGGCAGGAAGGCCACCGGATGCTCGACCGCCTCGCCCGGATAGACAATGCGCTTCGGCGCGGGGGTCGAGGTCATGACCGAGGCGTCGTTATGCCCCTTGTCGGGATAGATCGTCGCAAAGCGCTCCGTATTGGCCCGGTAGAGCTCGTCGAGCGGCATGCGCCCGCCGCGGACCGTGAGGGCCTCGTCCGCCACGGTGAAGCCGACCAGCTCGGCGCGCGGGAACTCGAGCGTCCCCTCGCACTCGACCAGGATCGAGCCGTAGGCGTATTCGTAGAGCCGCTCCTCCGCAAGCTCCGTCTCCACGCCGATGCCGTTGCCGAAGGCCATCTTCGCCAGACCCTCGGCCACGCCGCCGAAGCCGACGGACCAGGCCGCGAGCACCTTGCCCGAGGCGATGGCGTCGCTTACGAAGGCGAAGTTCTCCTTCAGCTGTGCCGTATCGGGCATGTAGTTCTCCAGCGGCGTATGGCGCACGAGGTAGATGCGGTGCCCGGCCCCCTTCAGGTCGGTCGAAATCACCCGGCGGGCGTCGACCGTCGTGATGCCGAAGGCCATCAGCATGGGCGGGACGTTGATGTGCTGGAAGGTGCCCGACATCGAGTCCTTGCCGCCGATCGACGGCAACCCCAGCTCGACCTGCATCTTCAGCGCACCGAGCAGCGCGCTCAGGGGCTTGCCCCACGACTCCGCGTTGCGGGTCATGCGCTCGAAATACTCCTGGTAGGAGTAGCGCATGCGCTCGTAGCGGCCGCCCGCCGCCACGACCTTCGCCGCAGCCTCCACGACGGCGTAGGCCGCACCGTGGTAGGGGCTCCACTTCGCCAGGAAGGGGTTGTAGCCGAAGGCCATGATGCTGGCCGTGTCGGTATATCCGTCGACGGGGAGCTTCTGCACCGAGACCTGCGTCTCGCTGCGCTGCGTGCGCCCGCCGAAGGGCATGAGCACCGTCGAGCGGCCGATCGTGGAGTCGAACATCTCGATCAGACCCCGCTGCGAGAGGACGTTCCGGTCGCTCAGATTGGCCTCGAAGCGCTCGCGCAGCGTTGCGCCCGGCAGCTCCCGCACGAAGGGGTTGCGCTCGGCGACGGCGGCGACACGCGCCTCGGCGTAGTGCTTCGCGCCGGCGCTGTCGATGAACGTGCGTCGCAGGTCGACGACCTTGCGCTCGCCGTTGAACATCCGCATGCGGCCCGTGTCGGTCACGTCGGCCACCTCGACCGCCTCGATGTTCTCCTCGCGGCAGTAACGCATGAACTCGTCGACATCGCGCGCCTCGACCACCACGGCCATGCGCTCCTGCGACTCGCTGATGGCCAGCTCCGTGGAGTTCAGGCCGCTGTATTTCGTCTTCACGCGGTCGAGGTAGATGTCCAGCGAATCGGCCAGCTCGCCGATCGCCACGCTGACGCCTCCCGCGCCGAAGTCGTTCGATTTCTTGATCAGGCGCGTCACCTCCGGACGGCGGAACAGCCGCTCGAGCTTGCGCTCCTCGGGGGCGTTGCCCTTCTGCACCTCGCTGCCGCACGTCTCGAGCGAGCGGGCGTCGTGCTCCTTCGACGAGCCCGTAGCGCCGCCGATGCCGTCGCGGCCCGTGCGGCCGCCCAGCATGATGATCCGGTCGCCCGGCACGGGGCGCTCGCGCCGCACGTTCGAGGCCTTCACGGCACCGACCACGGCACCGACCTCCAACCGCTTGGCCACGTAGTCGTCGTGGTAGATCTCGCGCACGTGCGTCGTGGCCAGACCGATCTGGTTGCCGTAGCTCGAGTAGCCCGCCGCGGCCTTCTTCGAGATGACGCTCTGCGGCAGCTTGCCCGGGAGCGTGTCGCTCACCTTCTGGTAGATGTTGCCCGCACCCGTCACGCGCATCGCCTGGTAGACGTAGCTGCGGCCCGACAGCGGATCGCGGATCGCACCGCCCAGGCAGGTCGAGGCGCCGCCGAAGGGCTCGATCTCCGTCGGGTGGTTGTGCGTCTCGTTCTTGAACTGCAGGAGCCACCGCTCCGTCCTGCCGTCGACATCCACGTCGACGTAGACCGAGCAGGCGTTGTTCTCGTCCGAGACCTCCAGATCGTCGAGCAGCCCCTGCCGGCGCAGGTAGCGCGCGCCGATCGTCGCCATGTCCATCAGGCAGATGCTCTTGTGCTCGCGCCCCAGCTCGCGCCGCATGCGCAGGTAGAGGGCCAGCGAACCCTCGATCTCCTCCTTGAGGAAGGACTCCTCGACGGTGATGCCTTCGAGCTCGGTCGTGAAGGTCGTATGGCGGCAGTGGTCGCTCCAGTAGGTATCCAGAATCCGCAGCTCCGTCTCGACGGGGTCGCGCCCCTCCTCGCGGAAGTAACGCACCACCTCGCGCAGGTCGTCAGCGTTCATCGCCAGCCCGTACTCCTTGCAGAAGGGCTCGAGCGCCGCGTCATCCATCGCACGGAACCCGTCGAGCACCTGCACGGGCTTCACCTCGGCCTGCTCCATGTCGGAGAGCACCGAGAGGTCCTTCTCGCGCGACTCGACGGCGTTGATGTAGTAGTGGCGGATGCGGGCCAGCTCCTCGTCGGTCACCGAGCCGTCGAAGACGAGCAGGCGCGCCGAGCGGATGCGCACGTCGGCCGCGGGGTCGATCAGCCGCACGCAGTCGACGGCCGAGGCGGCCCGCTGGTCGAACTGTCCCGGGAGGAACTCGACGGCCAGGTGGCGGCAGCCCGCAAGATCGCACGTGTCGCTCACCGTGTCGGTCACCACCTCGCCGAAGACGGCATAGCGGCTCTTCTCGAGCAGTTCGGGCGTGAAGCCGAACAGGTCGTAGACGCAGAGCAGCCGCAGGCTCCCGAGGTGCAGGTTCAGGTTGGCGTTCAACTCGCGGCGCAGGCTCTCGGCCTCGACGCGGAAACGGGGTTGTTTTTCAACGAAAATACGGTAGTTCATATACGGTCTTTACGCTTATTTGACAAATCGCGACGCCCACGCCGCCTCGTACTCCGGGGCGGTCATGCCGACAAAGGTGATGTGCCCCATCTTGCGCTTGGGACGGCACTCGCTCTTGCCGTAGAGGTGGACGTATACATGCGGCGGACAGGCGGCGGCGATGCGCTGCGCCGCTTCGAGGTCCTGCCCGAGGATGTTCTTCATGACGGTCGGCGCCACCAGCCGCGGCTCCTGCAGCGGCTCGCCCAGCAGGTAGCGCGCCAGTTCACGGAACTGGTTGGTCGTGGCCCCCTCGATCGTGTAGTGGCCCGAGTTGTGGGGGCGCGGCGCCATCTCGTTGAAGTAGATCTCGCCCCCGCGGACGAAATACTCGATGGCCAGGATGCCACGGTAGCCGCACGAGCGCATGAACCGTTCGCTCTCGCGCCGCATGCGTGCCAGCACCTCACCGTCGACCTCCGCCGGGACGAAGCACAGGTCGAGGATGCCATCGCGGTGGACGTTGCGGCCGATCGGGAAGCTCACGATGCGCTCGTCGTCGGCCACCATCACGATGCTGGCCTCGAAATCGAAGGGCACGAACTCCTCGAGGATGCACGGCACGGCGAGCAGCGGCAGCGCCCGCGCAAGGTCCTCCTCCGTGCGCAGCACGGCCTGCCCGTGGCCGTCGTAGCCGAGCGTGCGGGTCTTCAGCACGGCCGGAAGGCCGATCTGTGCCACGGCGGCACGCAGCGACGCCTCGTCGTCCACGGCCGCGAAGCGCGGCGTGCGCAGCCCGTGTTCGCGGGCGTTGGTCTTCTCGCGCAGACGGTCCTGCGAGTCGTAGAGCGGGCGGTAGCCCTGCGGGATGTTGTATTTGTCGCACAGCGGGATGAGGATGTCACCCGGCACGTTCTCGAATTCGTAGGTCACCACGTCGCTGCGGCGGCACAGCTCCTCGACGGCAGCGGGGTCGTCGAAGCGGCCCACGATGTGGTCGTCGCACACGGCCGCGGCCGGTGCATCCGCCGCCGGGTCGAGGCACACGGTCCGCGCCCCGAGCAGGCGCGCCTGCTCGGCGATCATCAGCCCGAGCTGCCCGCCTCCGATGATACCGATGGTCTTCATCCGCATGGCTCAGATTTCGGCGGCAAGAACATCGGCCGTCTGCCGGGCGCGGAAGGCCTCGAGACGTGCGGCCAGCTCCCGGTCCTGAAGCGAGAGGATCGAGGCGGCGATCAGTGCGGCGTTCTTTGCCCCGTTGATGGCCGTCGTGGCCACGGGTACGCCCGCGGGCATCTGGACGATCGACAGCAGCGAGTCGAGGCCGTTCAGGGCGCGCGACCTGACCGGCACGCCCACGACGGGCAGCGTCGTCATCGCGGCCACCATGCCCGGCAGGTGGGCCGCACCGCCCGCACCGGCGATGATGACGCCCAGGCCGCGTTCGCGGGCTGTTTTGGCATATTCGTACAGCAGGTCCGGCGTCCGGTGGGCGCTCACGACCCGCTTTTCAAAATCAATTCCCAGTTGCTCGAGCATGGCGACGGCATCGGCCATCACCTCGTAATCGCTCACGGAACCCATAATCACTCCGACCTTCATCGTATCTTCTGGTTTTTAAGTCAACAAAAACAAAAGCAGAACCGCCACGACGGCATGCGTCATGGCGGTTCGTAACTATCCGAGCAGGTTGCAGGCTGCCACCTGCTGCTTCCGGGAGCGCATGGAGCGCATCTGCTCTCGGGACGACGAACAGTGCGCAGCGGCCCGGCCCTGCCGTTTTTTCCGCTCCCGCTGGTCGATATTGCAGATCGTATTCATTCTCTCCTAAACACTCTCCTGAAGCCCTTCCGATGTCCTCCTGACCGCTCTTCCGATGTCCTCCTGATTGCCCAACAGACATTCTCACGACGCGCTCACGACACGCTCCCGACGGGATCGTCCGCCGGTATCGAAGGAAGCGACGGGGACAACAATGCAAAGGTAACGCATTCCACCCGACTTTCAAAATTCCGGGACAAATTCTATCGACAAAATATCGACAATCGCCGCCCCGGCGACGCAGCGTCCAGCAAAGAGGGTCTCCTGCCGGCACGACGGCTTGCGAAAACGGCTTTCCGACGGCACGAAACCCGGAAAGGCAGCGCTCCAACACCCCGAATTCCTGCGCTCACGGAGTTCCGGAGGACCGCAACGCGACATTCCGGGACCGCTGCACACCGGAACCGCGAGGCACGGGAACCGCGAGGCTCAAGGGGGCTCGGAGCACAGGGGGCTCGGAGCACAGGGGACATCACGGAGACGTCCCCTCTCCGCACGCCCCCCGCCGTCAGCGGGCCTTCGCCTCGCAGTAGGCGCAGCGGCACGTGCCGTCGGCCGCACGGCGGAAGAGCTGGTCGACATCCTCGGTCGCCGAGATGCAGCGCCGGTTCGGGCACTCCAGCTCGTTGACGATGTACTCTTCGCTGAAGACCGGCGTGTGCGTGTAGGGACGGTTCTCGTCGGCCCATTGCAGCAGCGTGTAGATCAGCGCCATGCGCACGAACTTGCCGTTCTCGACCTGCCGGAAGTAGGCCGCGCGCGGGTCGTTGTCCACGGCGCGCGTGATCTCGTTCACACGCGGCAGCGGGTGGAGGATAATCATGTCCTTCTTCGCCGTCTTCAGCTTCTCGGGATCGAGCACGAAGCTGTTCTTCACGCGGTCGAACTCCTCCTCGTCGAGGAAGCGCTCCTTCTGCACCCTCGTCATATAGAGCACGTCGAGTTCGGGAATCGCCTCGTCGAGGCTGTCGGTCTCGCGGTATTCTATGCCCATGCCGTCGCATACGTCCTGCCTTATGTAGTCGGGAAGGCGCAGCGCGTCGGGAGCTATCAGCACTACCTTCACGCCTTCGTATCTCGACAGGGCCTTGATGAGGGAGTGTACGGTGCGTCCGAAGCGCAGGTCGCCGCAGAAGCCTATCGTGATGCCGTCTATGTGTCCGAGTTCCCGCTTGATGGTGAGCAGGTCGGTCAGGGTCTGGGTGGGGTGGCTGTGGCTTCCGTCTCCGGCGTTGATTATAGGTACGCGCGAGACTTCCGCCGCGGCGAGCGGAGCCCCCTCGATATAATGGCGCATGGCGATTATGTCGGCGAAGCAGCCTACTACGCGTATCGTGTCCTGCACGGTCTCGCCCTTGCTCACGGAAGAGCTCTTTGCGTCGGCGAATCCGAGCACGCTGCCTCCGAGTTCCAGCATCGCGGATGTGAAGCTCAGGCGGGTGCGGGTGGAGGGCTCGAAGAACAGGGTGGCTAGCTTGCGGTGCGCCATTAGCGACTGGTAGGCCGTCCTGTCGGCGATTATGTCTTCCGCCATCGCGATTATCTGGTCTGTCTCCTCCCTGGAGAGGTCCATAGGGTCTATAAGGTGCTTCATAGCGAGTCTCTGAATTCAAGGATCTGCTGTTTCTGTGCTCCGGTGATATACCCTTCCTCCGCCGCCACCTCCACGAGAGTGTCGAGATTGGAGAGGGAATGGTTCTCTGTGCCTGCCGCCGCGATACGCTCGAGTCCCTTGCGCATCCCGTAGGTGAAGATGCTGACAATGCCGAGCACCTCGGCGCCCTCCTCCCTGAGGGCCTGCACCACGTCGAGGGCGCTGCCGGCGGTGGAAATCAGGTCTTCGACAACTACTACCTTCGTCCCCTTGTCCATACGTCCCTCGATGCGGTTGTTGCGTCCGTGGCTCTTGGCCTCGCTGCGTACATAGCCCATGGGAAGGCCGAGTATCGTCGCGGTGATGGCCGCGTGCGCGATGCCCGCAGTCGATGTACCCATCAGCATCTGGCAGCCGGGGTAGTACTTCTTCACGAGCTCGGCGAGTCCGTGCTCGACGCTATCCCTGACGGCGGGTGCGGAGAGGGTGAGCCTGTTGTCGCAGTAGATAGGGCTCTTGATGCCGCTGGCCCAGGTGAACGGCTCTTCCGGCCTTAGGAAGACTGCTCCTATCGAAAGGAGCTCGCTGGCGATTTTTCTTTCCATATCCTATTCGTTGAGAAATTCCTTGATACATCTGCCGTATGCCTGTACGGGGTCGGCGGCCGCAGTCACGGGCCGTCCTACCACTATGTAATCGCTGCCTATGGCCCTGGCCTTCTCCGGGGTGGTTATGCGCACCTGGTCGTCGGAGGCGGAGTCGGCGAAGCGTATGCCCGGGGTGACGGTGAGGAATCCCTGTCCGCAGGCTTCCTTCACCATACCTGCCTCGAGAGGGGAGCATACCACGCCGTCGAGCCCGGCTTCGGCTGCGTTGGAGGCATACTTGACTATGGTCTCGTTGATACCGGCGTCAATGAGCAGCTCGCCGCGCATTCTCTCCTCGCTGGTCGAGGTGAGCTGGGTGACGGCGATAAGCAGGGGACGGCTGCCGTCGGGACGGGTGAGTCCCTCGAGCGCGGCGCGCATCATCTCTATCGTGCCGGCTGCGTGTACGTTGCACATGTCCACGTCCAGTCCCGAGAGCACCTTCATCGCCTTGCGGACTGTGTTGGGTATGTCGTGGAGCTTGAGGTCTAGGAATATCCTGTGCCCCCTGCGCTTGATTTCCCTCACTATCTGCGGGCCCTCGCTGTAGAAGAGTTCCATTCCTATCTTCACGAAAGGCTTCCTGCCCGCGTTGAAGAGGTCGAGGAAGTCAAAAGTCTGTGCCGCGCTGCTGAAGTCGCAGGCGATGATTACGTCTCTGGGCATATCGTTGTCGTGTGTTTCTGGTTTTATAATTTATTCTACCGTTCCTGTTATATCTTCGAGCCGGTCTATCCCGAGCTTGTCCATGACTTCCGGCAGCGCCCGCACTATCTCCTCGCAGGCCATGGGGTTGCGCAGGTTCTCGGCTCCTACCTGCACTGCCGAGGCTCCGGCCATCATCATCTCTATGACGTCTTCGGCGCAGGCGACGCCTCCGCAGCCCATTATCGGTATGCGGCAGGCCTTGTGCACCTGATAGACCATTCTGAGGGCTATCGGGAATATCGCCCTTCCGGAGAAGCCTCCGGTCTTCGCGGCGATGACGGGCCGTCTGCGGCGTATGTCTATGCGCATGCCGAGGAAGGTGTTGACGAGCGTCAGCCCGTCAGCTCCCGCATCCTCGCATGCCCTGGCAATCGACACGATATCGGTCACGTTGGGGCTGAGCTTTATGAACACGGGCTTGCCGGGGCAGGCCTTCTTCGCGGCGGCGGTCACCTGTGCTGCGGCCGCAGGGTCGGTGCCGAACGCCATGCCTCCGTTGTGCACGTTGGGGCAGGAGATGTTCACCTCCACTATGTCTATCCCGCCGCACTCGGCCGCCCGGCCGCAGCAGTAGGCGTATTCGTCTACGCTGAAGCCGCTTATGTTGGCGATTATGGCGCCGTGGTACACTTTCCTCAGGGCCGGGACCTTCTCTCCTGTGAGGACCTCGATTCCGGGATTCTGCAGCCCTACGGAGTTTATCATGCCCTCGCGGCATTCTGCTATGCGCGGTGTGGGATTGCCGAAGCGGGCCTCGCGCGTCGTGCCCTTGAGGCTTATTCCTCCGAGGCTGCCGAGGTCGACCGAGTCCGCGAGCTCCAGGGCGAAGCCGAACGTGCCGCTCGCCGGGATGACGGGATTCCCGAGCCGTATCCCGCACAGGTTTACCGAAAGATCCTTTACTGCCATATCATCTCGCTCCTTTTGAATACCGGTCCGTCCTTACATACCCTTTTCACGCCCGAGGCTGTGTGGCAGCTGCATCCGTAGCAGAATCCTGCGCCGCAGCCCATCCTCTCCTCGAGGCTGTACTCGCCTCCGGAAGTGACGCAGGCGTCGAGAGCCTTCATCATGGGAAACGGGCCGCAGGCGTAGAAGTAGTCGTATCCGGGACCGTGTTCCCGCAGCGCGTCGGTCACGAAACCCCTGGTACCGAGGCTTCCGTCCATGGTCGCCACCAGCGGTTCCACTCCGAGCCGGCGGAAATCATCCAGCAGCACGGCCTCGGCGGCTGTGTTGAATCCGAAGACGGCACAGACTTCCCGGCCTGCGGCAAGCAGCTCTCGGCAGAGAAGGTAGAGCGGTGCCGTCCCTATGCCGCCTCCGACGAGCAGGGCCCTGCCGCGGCAGGCGGAGAGGTCGAAGCCGTTCCCGAGCGGGGCGAGCAGTTCCAGCGTCTGTCCCGGGTGCATCGACGCCATTGCGCGGGTGCCGTCGCCCACAGTCTTGTAGAGCAGGGTGAGGAGGGTGCCGGAAGCGTCCGCGGAGCAGTCGCAGACCGAAATGGGGCGCCTGAGGAAGAAGCCCTCGAGCGCTATGTCCACGAACTGCCCCGGAGCCATGCATGTCTGCACCGGAGAAGAGAGCACCATGCGGAAGCAGTCCTTCGCCACTCCTTTGTTGCCCTCTATTTTGAATATAGTCTTCTGCATATCCTGAAAAATCAGCTGTTGGTGTCTTCCCAGACGGGGCGGCCGTCCTTGAAGGTCTTTACGGCCCTGCCGCTCGCCCTCATGCCGTCGAAGGGCGTGCTGCGGCCTTTCGAGAGGAA
>OHIY01000360.1_pt1 | contig 26092 bp, 21 predicted proteins | sample 1568351 | NCBI WGS metagenome assembly OHIY01 (sample SAMEA3879547, study PRJEB24766) | human gut metagenome | biome: human-associated habitat; feature: feces | place: USA | collected 1985/1987 | reverse complement strand
ACCCTCGTCGATCTCGATGCCGCACCAGCGGAGCGACTGCATGATGTACTCTTCGGCTCCGGGGACGAATCGCTGCGAATCGGTGTCCTCGATGCGGAGCACCAGCTCGCCGCCATGCTGACGGGCAAAGAGGAAATTGTAAAGGGCGGTGCGCACACCGCCTATATGGAGCGGCCCCGTGGGGCTGGGTGCAAAGCGCACCCGCACTTTCTGATTGGTCATGATTCGTTATTTTTTGTTCACGATTGCAAAGATAAGGGTTGAGGCCCGAAGCGCCAAGCGAAACGGCCTAAAATCGCTGCGCCCGCTCAGTGGCAGAAGCCCGTCACGAGCAGGGGGACGCTCACCTCGAGCACCAGGCCGTGGACCATCGCTACGGGCAGCAGCGACTTGTCCGCCGACGAGCGGAGAATCGCCGGCAGGCAGACGTCCATCGAACAGGCCCCCGCCACCGAGATGGCGGCATAGCCCCCGCTGCGCCGCACCACGTAGGCACAGCCAAAGAGGGCCAGCAGTTCGCGGATAATGTTGGCCAGCAGCGCGATGGCGCCCAGCCGCGCCGCCGCCTCGGCGCCCGCGGTGAGCGTCTTGGCCTCCACGATGAGCAACGACGAGAGGGAGTAGTAGCCGAAGCCGCTGCCCGCCGCCATCAGGTCCGACAGCGCCTCGTCGCGGAAGAGCAGGCCCGCCGCCAGCGTCGCCAGCAGCGTCCCTACGATGGTGAACACGGGCAAGAGCAGCATGGGCCAGCGCAACGAGCGCAGCAGGCCGCGCAGGTCGGGCTTCGAGCCCAACCCTATGCCCACTTGCAACACGAGGAGCGAGAGCAGCAGCATGGGCAGTTCGGGCCGCTGCAGCAAGGCCGGCGCCCAGCCCGAGGCGCCGAACGCCACGCCGCCGGCCAGGCAGCCGAGCAGGAGCAGGTTCTCTTTCATCGCCCACCCCCTTTCCGGCTGACGAGCCGCTGCAGCAGGCTGGCGGCTCCGAAACTGCCCAGCGCGCCGAGCAGTGCGATGACCGCCGCCTGCCAGCCGAAATAGCCCAGCTGGCTTATCAGCGAACGGTTCATGCCCAGCGTCGTGCCGAAGACAAAAAGCAATGCGTAAACGGTGAAACGGGTGGTGCTTTCCACCCGGCGGACGGCCGGCAGGCGGCGCAGTCCGTAGCCCACTCCCACACCGAGGAGGAGCAGCAGCAATATGCGAAACATCTGTGAAGTCAGTTTTTCCTGTGAAACAAAGTGTGCGGACGTCTCCCGTCCGGCGGGACAGCCCGACGGACACCAGGAGGCCGGCGGCCGCAGCCTTGCGGACGCCTTACGGAAAGAAAAACTGAAGGGATTAGATGAAACCGCTGAACCAGTGGACATGCACCGTGCGGCAGGCGCGCGCTTCGGCGTGCCGGCGGGTCTGCTTCAACTGCGATGTCCGTATGGGTCTCATGGAAATGGGTAGTATTGAAAAAATCGGGTGCAAAGATACGCCGTCCGCGCCGACCGGCCAAGCTAAGCGCCCGAATTTTTTCCCGGCCCCGGTCCGGCGCCCCCTGCCGGGAGGCCGGCGGCCCGCTTCGCGGCGAAAGGGCCGGAGAGCGGACCGGACGGGCCGCCCGAACGCGGCCCCTGTGCCCCGCGCCACATGCCTAAGGCCCGTCGCGACGGGGCTAAGCCCAGTTTTTACGGGCCTTAGCCCCGTGTTTTCCGCCACCGTCGGCGTCCGGACGCGGCGGCTTATTGCAGCAGGGGCAACTGGCTGAGCATCTCCTGGAGGCGGAGGGCGGTGCGCGGCATCGGTTCGGCCACGGTGAGGGCTACGAGGTCCTTGGCCGCCGCCACTTCGCCGATGACGCGCACCACGTCGGCCATGCGCAGGCCGTCGGGGGCCGTCCCGGCGGCGGCGACGATTTCGGCCGGGTCGAGGACGTCGAGGTCGAGGTGTACCGCCACGTGGCGGGCGCCGCAGCCGTCGAGCCAGCGGCGCAGGGCGTCGCTGCCGGCGCGCAGGTCGGCGGGCGCGAGGTGGTGCAGGCCGTACTGCTCCTGGCGGCGGCGTATCTCCTCGCGCTCCCAGTCGCGCAGGCCCGCCAGGAGGATGCGCTCCGGCGCGATGCGGGCCGGCAGGGCGGACACGATTTCGCGGTCGCCCAAGCCCATGCAGGCCGTCACGGCCATGGCGTGGAAGCCCGCGTACGGGTCGCCGGGCAACGTGATGTCGGGGTGCGCGTCCACCCATACGACAGCCAGGTCGCCGCCGTAGCGCGCCGACAGGTAGGTGAAGGGCACCACGCTCACGGAGCATTCGCCGCCCAGCGTCACGATGCGGTCGGGCGCGGCGCGGCGGAGCACGTCGAGGGCGGCCCGGGTCTGCGCGGCGATGGCGTCGCGGTCCAGCACGCCGTCCGTGACCCGTCGCTCGCCCGGCTCGGTCGTCACGGGCACGGTGTAGGTCTCCTGCCCGCGGGCCGGGACGAGGAGGTCGAGCAGCCGGGCGCCGAGGCAGTAGCCCCGGGCCGCGCGGGCAGGGTCGCTAACTTCGGGAATCCAGCGGGCAATGTCGCCGCCCTGCCATTGGGGATAGAGGAGTCGAATCGTTTTCATGCAGACAAGGGATTTTTCAGAAACCCGCGGCCCCCGCGGCCCGCCTCAGCAGCGCGTACCGAACTTCCGCTCGAACAGGTCCATGTGGGCCTCGCCCCAGGCCAGCATGGCGTCGATGATAGGCAGCAGCGACAGGCCGAGCGGCGTGATGGCGTACTCCGAACGGGGCGGCAGTTCGGGATAGATGGTCTTGGCCACCAGGCCGTCGGCCACGAGCTCCTTGAGCTGGAGGTCGAGCACGCGGGGCGCGGCTTCGGGAAAGAGGCGGTGGAGCTCGCTGGGCCGCAACGGGCCGTGGCGCAGCTCATCCAGGATGCACGACTTCCACTTCGAGCCCAGCAGGCTCAGCGTCAGGCGCAACGGACAGTCCAGGTCGACGGGTATCTTTCGTTCATACATAGCGGTACGCTTTTCCTTATGCGCTGCCGCAAAGTTACAAAGAAGGCGCCGTCCGCAGGGCACACCGAAAAAATTTTCAGTACCTGAATAATTTTTCGGTACTTGCGCGGTCCGCCCGTACCGCTTACTTTTGCAACACGCATAAACCCCAAAAAGACAGACCTATGAGAGCCAACATCGAAGCGTACAAGGCCGTGGAGGAAGCGGCCATGAAGTTCGTGCGCAGCGTAGCCGAGGGCAACAGCCGCTACGCCCGCGAGTTGTTCACCGACGAAGCCGTCCTGTTCGGCTACCTGGACGGGGAGCTGGAACACGGCTCCATCGAACAGTTCTACCACAACGTGGACACCGTCGGCGCCGGGCCGGACTTCCGCGCCCGTGTCGACGTCGTGACCCTGGAGGAGACGCTCGCCGTGGTGCGTGTGCTCGAAGAGAAATGGGGCGGGCGCATCGACTTCACGGACTACCTGCTCCTGCTGAAGATGGACGGGCAATGGCGCTGCGTGGCCAAGGCCTACAATCAGAACTCCGACACCGTGAAACGCTGAGCGCGCCGCCGCCCCCAGGCGACGCCACGCGAAAGTCCGGCGACGGACCGCACCGAGCGGCTCCGTCGCCGGCCTTGCCTTGTCGCCCCGCGCCGCGGCCGGCGGGACGGGAAGACGGCCCGCCGACGGGGAAAAACGCCGGCGGACTGGGGGCGGAAAACACACCTATTATATATAGGGCTACGGGGTCACGGAAAGCGGAACGAAAAAAACGCGAAGTCTGTCCGGGGATTTTCACGAATAAAAATAAATATTTCGCTATCTTTACGGCATGAAAACCGGCCGCGCCCGGAACAGGGCGACGAGGGGCGCGCTATTGCCGCGCCGGCAGGCCGCCCGGGCCGCCTCGCCGCTGCGGGAGGCGCCGGCCCGCCGGCCCCAAGCCGCGCCCCCACTGGCCTTAGCCCCGTCGCGACGGGGCTAAGGCCAGTAAAAACCAGGCTAAGGCCCGTTTCTCCAGACTCTCTTCGTGCCATGACAAAATCCGTCCGACAATCCAACTTTGAAATGCTGCGCATCGTGAGCATACTGCTCATCGTCCTGATGCACGCCTGGGGCTACGCCTTCCGTACCGGCCAGCCGCTCAACCAACAGCTGCTGCTGGCGGTCAATGCGGTGGGCAATACGGGGGTAAGCCTCTTCGTCCTCATCTCCGGCTGGTTCGGCGTGCGCTTCGGGTGGGGCAAGCTGCTGCGCCTGTTGCTCGTGGTGTGGACCTACTCCGTAGTGTCCTACGCCGTGGAGCTGGCCTTCCTGGGCCACACGCTCACGACGGCCGAAGTGCGGGCGGCCATTTTCCCCATCCTCTCGCGGAAATACTGGTTCATGACGTGCTACGTCGTGCTGCTCTGCTTCTCGCCGTGGCTCAACCGCATGGCCGAGACGCTCTCGCAGCGCAGCTTCGGACAGTTGCTCGCCCTGTGGGCCTTCTTCTTCGTCGCCGCGCCCACGTTGCTGGGCGTGGAAATCCAGAACGACCTGGGCAAGGGCCTGATGAACTTCACGCTGGTCTACCTGCTGGGGCGCTACCTGCGGCGCTTCGGCATCCCGCGATGGCTGCGGCGCCACTGCGGCGGGGTGGCGGCGGGCTGCTGCCTGGCCGTCTGGGCGCTGGGCACGGCCGTGCTCCTCTCCTCGGGGCGCGTGACGACACTCTTCGCCCGGGACAACAACCTGCTCATCCTCGCGGCAGCCGTGGCCCTGTTCTGCTGCTTCGAGCGCTGGCGGCCGGTGCCGTCGCGCACGGTGAACTACATCGCGGGCTTTGCCTTCCCGCTCTACCTGGTGAACAGCGTGGTGCTGTCGTTCCTGCGGCCGTGGCTGGCAGGGCTCGCGGAGAGCCCGCTCTACGGCCTGGCGGCCCTCGCCGCGACGGCCCTGGCCCTGGCCGTAGCCGTCGGGGCCGAACTGGCGCGGCGCTTACTGCTCGACCGCCCCTTCGGCCGCCTGGCCGACATGCTGGAGCGACGGCTGCGGCAGTCGTGAACGGCGGCCCAATCCGTACAACCAGTTCATTTATTGAATGATAAAAACGTGAATCCGTCGATTTTGTCAAATAATTGCAACATTGATTTTCTTTTTTTGTAATTTTGCACCGGAGAAAGTCTCCACCTCTGAACATTAGCTCTGACAAGAAACGGATATACATGACGACTACGAAGTGGCTTATCGCCGCCGCCTGCCTGGGCTTGTTCTCCTCCTGCATTAAGGAAGAGGCGCTCAACGCGGAGTGCGACATCACGGGGGTAGACTCCGTCTGGCTGAGCCAGCACCGAAACATGCTCATCGGCCGGCCCATCATCACGAACAACCACGTGGCCTTCAGCATCCAGAAGGGAACGGACCGCACGCAGTTGGACCCGCTCTTCCTGCTGACGCCCGGCGCCCGCCTGACCATGCAGACGAGCGAGGGCGAACTGACGGCGAACGGCGCCATGCGCAACTTCTCGACCCCGCAAATCTATACGGCCCACTCGGAAGACGGCCTCTGGCAAAAGGAATACACCGTGGCGTTCAACTTCCCGCAACCCATCTCGCGGTGCAGCTTCGAGCACTACGAACTTGACCCCACGGGGCGCTACCACGTATGGTACGAGACCGACACGGCCGACACGGAAAACCCGCGCCGCGACTACTGGGCCAGCGGAAACCCGGGCTTCGCCCTGACGGGTATGGGCAAGACGGCGACGGACTATCCCACCACCTCGTACGCCCTGGGCGTGAAAGGCAACTGCGTGAAGCTCGTCACGCGCGATACGGGCGGCTTCGGCCAGGCCGTAGGCATGCCCATCGCGGCGGGCAACCTGTTTATCGGCGAATTCCGCACGCAGTACGCCATGCAGTACCCGCGCCGCGCCACGCACTTCGGCCTGCAACTGGTCGGGGGACGGCCGCTGCGCATGGAGGGCTACTATAAATACACTGCAGGCGAGACGTTCACCGACAAGGACCAGAACGTGCGGCCCGAGCTCCACGACACGTGCGACATCTATGCCGTGGTCTACGAAGTGGACCCCGAGGACTTTGTCGCGCTCAACGGCGACGACGTCCTCACCTCGGAGCGCATCGTCTCGATGGCGCGCATCGACGACCCGGGCGAGCCGGCCGACTGGACTTTCTTCAGCGAACCCTTCCGGGCCATGAACGGCAAGACCTTCGACGAGGAGCGCCTCCGCCGCGACGGCTACGCCATAGCCATTGTCATGACTTCCAGCCGACAGGGCGCCTACTTCGAGGGCGCCGTGGGCAGCACGCTCTACGTAGACGAGCTGCACATCGTCTGGGAAGGCGAAGAATAAAGATTACGGACTCCACCCACCAACCCACAGCGCATATCCCCACATGATAAAGAAATTCCTGACCCTCTGCGCCGCGACGCTCGTCGCCCTGGCCGCCGTTGCCGACAACGTGGCCCAGCCGACCGACCGCGACGACAACCTGCTGCGCGCCGCCCTGAAGGGATGGCACGTCCGCCTGAGCGCGGGCTTCAACATAGGCGGCACGTCGCCCCTGCCCCTGCCGCGCGAAATCCGGAAAATCGACAGCTACAGCCCCACTTTCGCCCTCGCCATTGAGGGCGACGCCCACAAACAGTTCACTGACAGCCGCTGGGGCATCATGGTGGGCGTGCGCCTCGAGACCAAGGGCATGGACACCGACGCTACGGTGAAGAACTACCACATGGAGGCCGTCAACGCCGACGGCTCGGGCCGCATCATGGGCGCCTGGACCGGCCACGTCAAGACAAAGGTGGACAACACCTACCTGACGTTCCCCATCGTCGCCACCTATGCCATCAACGACCGTTGGAGCGTCGCGGCGGGCCCCTACTTCTCCTACATGTTCAACGGCTCGTTCACGGGCGAGGCCTACGACGGCTACATCCGCGACCAGAACCCCACGGGCGAGAAGGCCGAGGTGTCGCGCGCCACGTACGACTTCTCCTCCTCCCTGCGCCACTTCAGCTGGGGCCTCCAGGCCGGCGGCGAGTTCCGCGCCTACAAGCACCTCACCGTCTTCGCCAACCTGCAGTGGGGGCTCAACGGCATCTTCCCCGACGACTTCGAGAGCGTCACCTTCGCCCTCTATCCCATTTACGCTACCGTAGGCTTTGCCTACCTCTTCTAAACCACCTGTCCTACCCCATTAATCAACTATTCATTAATTCATCATTCATTCAAAACTAAACAAATGAAGAAGATTCTACTCTCCATCATGGCGCTCTTCGCCGTGTGTACGGCCACCTTCGCCCAGAACGTGGCCGACGTCGTAGGTACGTACAGTGGTGAACTTTACTTGGGTCTTGGAGCACCTATTGACCCGGACGCCGATCCGCTAATGACGACCGACGTGGTCCTGGAAGCCGGCGAGACGGAAGGCACCGTGAACTTCCTGCTCAACGACTTCGAGTTCAGCGGACTGGCCGTAGGCGACATTGCCCTTAACAACATCGGCATCGTAGCCGACGGCGAGAAATATCGCTTTGCCGAAAACGCTCCGGTCGACATGGCCCTCGCCGACGGCCTTATCCAGGCCCGCGTGAACATTAACTCCGAGACGAGCTACATCGAGGGTGACAACCTCGTGGCTGATGTAGACATTGTCTGGGTGCAGGACGGCGGCCACGAGACGCCCATCTACGTGCGCATCAATACGGTGAAGACGGAAAGCGGCGAGACGCCCGAGCCCGAGCCTACGAGCGGCATCTACCAGTTTGCCGATCCGGGCTTCGAGAACTGGACGACGGTCACCACGCCCTACGACGTGTGGAGCAGCTTCGAGAGCGCCGGCGGCTCGTTAGCCAACATGGCCGGCCTGTCCCCCGCTCCCAAGAAGGTGGAAGGCTTCGAGAGCCAGAACGCCGTACAGATAGAGTCCAAGAACCTGTGGATCGCCAAAGCCAACGGCAACCTGACGACAGGCACCATCATGATGGGCAGCGCCGACCCGGCCAACTCTGCCAACTATAACGCCTCCGACAAGAAGCTCCTCTTCGCCGGCCGCCCGGACAAGGTATCGTGCGACGCCATCTTCACCTCCGGCGGCAGCGAAAACGGCCGCGGCCGCTTCATCCTGCACGGCGACGTGAACTACCGCGACCCGGACGTTGACGCCGACGGCAACTACTACGAGGGCCTGGAGGAGAACCTCATCGGCGAGGCCGCCATCCTCATCCCCGAGACGAACGGCGCATGGCAGCACTTCGAGGCTGAATTCACCTACCGCCAGGACCAGCCCGCCCAGCAGTGGATGCTCGCCTCGTTCACCACGAACCCCGTTCCCGGCGGCTCGGCAGGCGACGTCCTGACCGTGGACAACGTGGTCTTCACCTACTACCACGCCCTGAGCGCGCTGTCGTACGAGGGCGCCGAGCTCAACTTCGACGAAGCCGTGACGGAATACGACCTCACGGCCGTGACCTACGACCCCACTGCCCTCAGCTACACGAAGAAAGGCGCCGGCGCTACGGTCGAAACGGCCTACGACGACGAGACGGGCGTCCTGACCCTCACGGTCAAGGGTAACGACTACGCCGTCAATCCGGAAAGCGTCACCACCTATACGCTCCGCTTCAAGGTCGTAGCCGACGGCATCGACCAGATTTCGGCCGACAGCCAGGTGGAAGGCCCCGTCTACAACCTCCAGGGCGTCAAGGTGAGCGACGGTACGCTCAAGAACCTGCCCCAGGGCCTCTACATCGTAGGCGGCAAGAAGGTATTCGTGAAATAATCCCGGTCCACCGACCGCACTCATCCCGTCCCCGCAGCGCCCGGCGCCGCGGGGACGTTTCTTTTTTCCCGGACCGCGGCTCCGCGGTCCGGTTTTTTATCGCTAATTTTGTGGAGCGGCAGCCCCGGCGCCCTTCGCCGTCGCCGCGGCCCCGCCTTTCATCCACCTATAACACTACCCAACGCTATGTATCGAAACCGCCTCTCCGCGCTGGGCCTCGCGCTCAGCCTGGCGGCCGCCTGTGCCGCCCAACCGATGGCCGTGGACCACGGCCCGTATCTGCAGGAAGTGACCGCCGACGGCGCCACGTTCGTCTTCCACACGTCGCGCCCGGCCTATGCCGAGGTCGAAGTGCGCCCGGCGGGGACCGACTCGGTCCGCACCTTCTGGCAGTCGGCCCACGGTCTGAAGGCCGCCGCCACCGACTTCTTCGCCGTCGAGGCCGCCGCGCTGCGCCCCGCCACGGCCTACGAGTACCGCATCCGGGCCCGCGGAATCCGCCGATTCGAGCCCTACCGCGTGACGTTCGGCGACAGCGCCGTGACCGCCTGGACGCCCTTCCGCACCTTCGACCCGGCGCGCCGCGGCGGCTCTTTCTTCGTCGTGAGCGACATGCACAGCCGCCCCCAACTGCTCGACACGCTGCTCCAACTGCTCGACTACCGCACGTGTACCGACTTCGTCTATGCGGGCGACATGATGAACTACATGGAGCAAGGGGGCGAGGAACCCTTCACCGCTTTCATCGACCAGAGCGTCAAGCGCTTTGCCTCCGAGAAGCCGTTCATCTACGTGCGCGGCAACCACGAGACGCGCGGCAACCTGGCCCGCACGCTGCCCCACTACTTCCCCACCCGCAGCGGCAAGCTCTACGGCGCGCAGCGCCTGGGCGACGTGATGCTCGTCTACCTGGACAGCGGCGAGGACAAGGCCGACACGCACCCCGTCTACGCCGGCCTGACGGACTTCGACGCCTACCGCACGGAGCAGGCCGAGTGGCTCAAGGGCATCGTGGCCGGCGACGACTGGCGCAACGCCCGCTACCGCATCGTCATCTCCCACTTCCCCCTCGTTGAGGACCGGCAGATGGAGGAGGAAGGCACGTGGGCCGGCTGGCTGGACGCCGTCGCGAAGTTCCTGCCCGTGCTGCGCGGCGCCGGGACCGACCTGCTCGTCTCCGGCCACACGCACCACTTCGCCTACCACCCGGCCGGAAGCGCCGGCGCCGACTTCCCCGTCGTCGTGCAGGGCTACTCGTCGGCCGCCCGCCTGGACTGCGCCGACGGCAAGGTGCGCGTCCGCGTCGTCGACAAGGCGGGACGCTCCCTGCTCGACCAGACCTTCCCCACACGCTGAGCGCCCCGGCGCCAGTCCGCGTCACAACGGGGCTAAGGCCCGTCGCCACGCGCCTTAGCCCCGTAAAAACTCCCATAGGGCCCGTTGTAAGCACAAAAAATGGAAAAATGTGCAGGAACATTCCGTTTTTTTCGTTCAAATGCTTGTGTAGTTGCAGAATAATCCCTACTTTTGCCGCCGTAGAACGAAGAAAAACCTGATTAATAATCTAAAAACAGAAAGCTATGTCTGATATCGCAGAAAAAGTAAAGCAGATCATCGTAGACAAACTGAGTGTCGACGAAGCAGAAGTAAAGAACGAAGCCAGCTTCGCAAACGATCTGGGCGCTGACTCCCTGGACACCGTTGAACTGATCATGGAATTCGAGAAAGAGTTCAAGATCACCATCCCCGACGATCAAGCAGAAAAGATTTCTACCGTAGGCGACGCCATCGCTTACATCGAGGCCAACGTCAATAAATAAGAAGCAACTTTACTTACGTTCCCTCATCCCCACAAGTGGGGAGGACACAAACCTCGCTGCGAAAGGGCCGGATTTGTATCCTCCCCACTTTGAGATATAACGGGGGGCGCAGATCAACCTAAAATCCGAAAACAACATGGAACTGAAAAGAGTCGTCGTGACGGGCCTCGGCGCGTTGACCCCACTGGGCAAGACGGTGGAGGAAACGTGGGAGAGCATGAAGAACGGCGTCAGCGGTGCTGGCCCCATCACGCATTTCGACGCGTCGAAGTTCAAGACGCAATTCGCCTGCGAGGTGAAAGATTTCAAAGTGACGGACTACATCGACCGCAAGGAAGCCCGCAAGATGGACCTCTACGAGCAGTACGCCCTCGTAGCCGCCATGGAAGCCGTCAAGGACTGCGGCATGGACCTGGAGAAGGTGGACAAGAACCGCATCGGCGTCATCCTCGGCGTCGGTATCGGCGGCATCCACACCTTTGAGGAAGAAGCCGGCAACTATGCTGTCAACGGTGCAGAGATGGGCCCCAAATACAATCCCTTCTTCATCCCGAAAATGATCGCCGACATCGCCGCCGGCGAGATTTCCATCAAATACGGCTTCCACGGCCCCAACTACACCACCACGGCCGCCTGCGCTTCTTCGACCAACGCCCTGGCCGACGCCTTTAACCTGATTCGCCTGGGCAAGGCCAACGCCATCATCACCGGCGGCGCCGAAGCCGCCATCTGGCCGGCCGGCGTCGGCGGATTCAACGCCATGCACGCCCTCTCTACGCGCAACGACGACCCCATGCACGCCTCGCGCCCCTTCAGCGCCAGCCGCGACGGTTTCGTCATGGGCGAAGGCGCCGGCTGCCTCGTCCTCGAGGAGCTGGAACACGCCCTGGCCCGCGGTGCCAAGATCTACTGCGAAGTGGCCGGCGTCGGCATGTCGGCCGATGCACACCACATCACCGCCAGCCATCCCGAAGGACTCGGCGCACGCCTCGTCATGACCAACGCCCTTGAGGACGCCGGCATGAAGCCCGAGGACATCGACTACATCAACGTTCACGGTACGTCGACCCCCGTAGGCGACATCTCCGAAGTGAAGGCCATCCTCCAGCTCTTCGGCGACCACGCCTACAAGCTCAACATCAGTTCCACCAAGTCCATGACCGGACATCTGCTCGGCGCCGCCGGCGCCGTCGAAGCCATAGCCTGCTGTCTGGCCATCCGCGACGCCATCGTTCCGCCCACTATCAACCACGAGGAAGGCGATAACGACGAAAACATCGACTACCGGCTCAACTTCACCTTCAACAAAGCACAGGAACGCCCCATCCGTGCTGCCCTGAGCAACACCTTTGGTTTCGGCGGCCACAATGCCTGCTGCATCATGAAGAAATTTGAACAGTAACCGACCAATACATACATGACGACGGGAGGGTAATCGACCGCAACGTGTGACCGCTACCGGCGGCCACACGTTGCCGGCGGTTGCCCTCCGCACGTTTTCCGGCAACGTCGCCATACTCCCACTCCCTGCAACTCCCTTTCTATGATTCATAACCTCATCGACAAGGTGAAGCTGGCCTTTCAGAAGGAAAAGCAACTGCCCAACACCTTGTATGAAATCCTGGGATTCTACCCGCACCACCTCGAAATCTACCACATCGCCCTGTCCCACAAGTCGCGCGCCTACCGCGGCAAGACGGGACAAGCCCTCAACAACGAACGCCTCGAGTATCTCGGCGACGCCATCCTGGAAGCCGTCGTCAGCGACATCGTCTTCCACCGCTACCCCAACAAGCCCGAAGGATTTCTAACCAGCACGCGCAGCAAGATCGTACAGCGCTCCACGCTCAACCGCCTGGCCGAGGAGCTGGGCCTCGACCGCCTCATACAGCGCAGCGCCAGCACGCGCTCGCACAACAGCTACATCGGCGGCAATGCCTTCGAGGCCCTCATCGGCGCCGTCTACCTGGACCGCGGCTACGCCCTCTGCAAGTGGTTCATCGAGAAGCGCATCCTCGGCCGCCTCGTCGACATCGACGGACTGGCCCACCAGGAAGTCAACTTCAAGAGCAAGCTCCTCGAATGGACGCAGAAAAACCGCATCCAGTCCGACTACCGCATGGAGGAGTTGAAAAACGGCGACGGCAACAGCCCCGTGTTCAGCAGCGTAGTCCTCATCGAAAACATCACCATCAGCGACGGAAAGGGCTACTCCAAGAAGGAGAGCCAGCAGGTCGCCGCCCGCGCCGCCCTGACCCGCCTGCGCCGCGAACCGCAGCTCATCGACCGCATCTTCCGCTCGAAAGAAAAGCGCACCGCGATGGAAGCCGACGAAATATGCGACGTGCCCAAAATCGAGGAAATCGAGGAAGAAATCAGCCGCATGCGCACCAGCCGCCATGCCAAGTCCGCCCCCGGCCGCCGCGAAGCCGCGCAGCCCACAGGCGCCGCGCCCCGTCAGCCTAAATCCGAGCGCAAGGCCGATAATGCCCAGGCGCAGCAGCCTAAATCCGAACGCAAGGCGGAGAATCCCCAGGCGCAGCAGCCGAAATCTGAGCGCAAAGCCGATAATGCCCAGGCGCAGCAGCCTAAATCCGAGCGTAAAGCTGATAACGCCCAGGCGCAACAGCCTAAGGCCGAGCGCAAAGCGGACAATCCCCAGGCGCAACAGCCTAAGGCCGAACGCAAAGCGGAGAATGCCCAGGCACAGCAGGCTACGGCCGAGCGCAAAGCCGACAATGCCCAGGCACAACAGCCTAAGGCCGAACGAAAGGCGGACAATCCCCAGGCGCAACAGACGGAATCCAAGGCCAATCCCCAACTGCTCCCCAAGAGCGAACCCCGGTTACAGTTACAACACGAGCCGACGCCACGCCCCGAAGCCCTGCCGCGCCCCGAGCAGCAGTTGGCGCTGCCCCGCGCCGAAGCCACCGCCGCCCAACTGGCCCTCCCCGCGGAAGCCCAGTCCGCAGCCGACGTAACGTCGCGCCACGAGCACGGCCCCGCATCCACGGCCCCCGAAGCGGCCAGCGACGCCCCGCAGCCGGAAGCTGAAAGTCAGCCCAACGCCCCGCGCCGGGAGCGCTCGCGCAAAGCCGCCCCCGATGCCGCCAATGACGCCCCGCAGGCGGAAGCCGACGCTCAGCCCAATGCCCCACGCCGCGAGCGGTCGCGGAAAGCCACCCCCGAAGCCGCCAGCGACACCCCGCAGGCGGAAGCAGAGGCTCAGCCCAATGCCCAACGCCGCGAACGGCCGCGGAAAGCCGCAGACGAAAAGCAAGCCTCGTCCGGTCGCCGACAGGGCAACCGCCGCCGCACCAACGGCGAGGAAGCCGAAACGGACCGCCAGGCAGCCGCCACTCCGGCAGAATCCAAACGCAAATCCGAACGGCGCGGCGCGCGAAACCGCCAGCGCCGCAACGAAGAGGACGAATGGCGCGAAGAAATGGCCCGCCGCGAGGCCATCATCAGTCAGGCCGAGGAAACGGCCTTCGCCGAGCACGCCGACTGACGCGCCGCGCCGTCCGCCGTTATTTTCCCTTCACTCCGACGGGGTCTGGTCCCTTTTCCCGGGAACCGGACCCCGTTTTTTCGTTCCTCCGTTCCGCCCCTCGTCCGCCGCAATCTCCCCGCCCTTCCCCGTACTGCCGGGCGGCTCAGCCCTCCCGAGCTACGTCCGTTCCAACTGCCCGCCCCTGCACACCGGCGGCAACGGACCGCTATCCATAGCCGCACGGCCGAAACGCCGCCCTCCTTTCGCCCTCCCCGTGCTGTCGGGCGGCTCAGCCCTCCCGAGCTCCAATCGCCCCAACTGCCCGCCCCTGCACGTCGGCGGCAACGGACCGCTATCCATGGCCGACCGACCGAAACGCCGCAATCTCCTCGCCCCTCCTGCGGTCCGGACGCTCCGGCCCTTCGTCGCGGCACGCTCCTCACAGGCAGCCGCTCCGCCGCTCCCTGTTCCTCGCTTTCCGGGAATGTCCAGAAGCCGCAATGGACCAAACCGCGCTATCGTTCCGCCGCGTGCTGTCATTCCCTCGCCTTGCGCAGCCATCCCCCCGCCGCACGCAGCCAGCGCCCCGCCGCGAAACGGCCCTCTTCGCCCAAGCGCGGCACACCCGGGCACAGAAAATCGGACGGCGGCGGATACGGATGCGCGGAAATTGCCTACTTTTACAGCGGCGCAGCACCGGCGGATCATCGCGGCCGCTACGCCGACCGTTTTCCTGCTTACTCCTTCATCCTATGAAAAACTGGAACTTCTGGATTTTCCTCTCTCTCCTCTGCCTCCTGCCCTTGAAAAGCGCGGGCCGGAAGCGCTCCGCGCGCGTGCCGGTACGTGTGGCCTGCGTCGGCAACAGCATCACCTTCGGCGCGGGCATTCCCAACCGCGAGGCCAACGCTTATCCGGCCCAGCTGCAAGCCTACCTGGGCGAGGGCTACGAGGTGCGCAACTTCGGCGTCTCGGCCACAACGGCGTCACCCCGGGGCGACCATCCCTACACGGCGACCGCGGCCTACCGCGCCTCGCTGGACTTCGCGCCGGACATTGTGCTGCTCAAGATGGGTACGAACGACACGAAGCCGCAGAACTGGAAGGGCCGCGAGGCCTTTCTCGCGGACTACGGCCGCCTGGCCGCCGCCTACCGCGACCTGCCGTCTCGCCCCCGCGTCGTGCTGCTCACGCCCGTGCGCTGCTTCCTGGAAGAGGCGGGCACCATCAGCCCGGAACGCATCGAGCGCGACGTCTGCCCGGCGGTGGAGGAGCTGGCCTGGAAGGAGCGATACGACATCGTGCGCCTCACGGACCTCTTCGGCGACCGTTGGGACGCGGCCCTCATGCCGGACCGCCTCCACCCGTCGGCTATCGGTGCGGGACTCATGGCCCATCGCATCGGGCAATACGTCCGTCGCATGGCCGCGGCGGCCCGTCCGCGCCCGTTGCGGACGTTGCGCCAGGCCCGGCCGTTCTGCTTCCACGGTTTCGAGGGCTACGACTTCGAGACGGACGGCGTGGCCTGCAAACTGGTGCGGCCGCGCCACGAGGCACCCGGCCGGCCGTGGGTGTTGCGGGCCCGCTTCTGGGACCACGAGCCGCAGACGGACATCGCCCTGCTGGAGCAGGGGTTCCACGTGGCCTACTGCGACGTGGCGGACGGCTACGGCGCGCCGCGCTACCTGGACCGCTGGGACGCGTTCTACAAGCGGATGCGCCGCGCGGGCCTGTCGCGCCGCGTGGTGCTTGAGGGCATGAGCCGCGGCGGCCTGGCCGTCTACAACTGGGCCGCCCGCCACCCGCGCCGCGTGGCCTGCATCTATGCCGACGCCCCGGTGCTCGACATCGCGAGCTGGCCCCTGGGGCGCGGCGCCTCGGCGGGCTCGGCCCCCGACGTTGCCCGGCTGCTCGCCGCCTACGGCTTTGCGGACGAGGCGGAGGCCCTGGCCTGGCGCGGCAACCCGCTGGACCACGCCGAACGCATCGCGCGGGCCGGCATTGCCTGTCTCCACGTCGTGGGCGACGCGGACAGCGTGGTCCCCGTGGCCGAAAACACCGCGCGCTTCGAGGCGGCCCTGCGCCGCTACGGCGGCGACCTCCGCGTGATACACAAGCCCGGCGTGGGCCACCATCCGCACTCGCTGGCCGACCCTTCGCCCATTGTCCGCTTTATCCTCCGCGCCACGGACCGGCTGCCCGACGACGCGGTGCGTCCCGTTCCGGGCAACGAATACCGCTCCGGGGCGGGCTGGGCCGAGGGGGCGGAGTGGCACGCCGTGGCGGACGATATCACGGCTACCCTGGCGGGGCGGCAGCTCCGGCTCCTGTTGCTCGGCAACTCCATCGCGCAAGGCTGCGGGGGCGGCCGGAAACTCGTCACCTACCGGCCGGGCCAGGCGGCCATGGACAGCGCCTTCGGGGCGGGCACGTGGGAGAGTGCCGGCGTGTCGGGCGACCGCACGCAAAACCTGCTCTGGCGGCTGGAGCAGGGCCACTACGCCGACTGCCGGCCCGAGAACGTCGTCATTGCCATCGGCGTGAACAACCTCCTGTCCGACGGGCAATATCCTGAAGAGGTGGCGGCCGGCATCGTGGCCGTCACAGCAGCGGCCGAGCGCTGCTTTCCCCGGTCGCGCATCGTCGTGCTGGGGCTCCTGCCGGCGGGGACGGAGGGGAGCGACCTGCGCCGCCGCAGCCTGGACGTCCTCGAACGGCTCCGGCGCCACCGCTTCGGGCGCGCTGAGTTCGTCGACCCCGCCCCGTGGTTCCTCGACGCCGCCGGCCGCCTGCGCGAAGGGCTTTACAGCGGCGACGCCATCCACCTGACGCCGGCGGGCTACGCCGTATTGGCCCACCGCCTGTCCGCCGTCCTGGCGCAGCCATAGCCGGGCCAGCGACGTCAGCGGACCGTCCCGCGGCCACCATAGCCGGGCCTGCGATGTCTGCGGACCGTCCCGTGGCAGCCATCGCCGGGCCAGCGGCGTCAGTGGACCACCCCGCGGCAGCCGGCGGCATTCCTCCGCCCCCGCCCTCCGTCGCCGCGGACGGGAGCATCCGGCCCGCTTCGCGGAAATCCGGCGGCCTGCGGGCAGGCCCCGTCCCTGCCACCACGGGAATAGGGCCAGAAATTACGGGGATAGGCCCAGTAAAAACGGGAATAAGGCCCGTCCTTTTCGCCTCAAACGGCGGAAGCATCCCGCCCGGCCGGCGGCGATGAATGACCGGGCGCGCAGATTGTTCCGCACGACGGTGGGACGCGGGATGATTTTCAGACAAACGTACAGCTGGCCGGCGCAGACGAATGACCGGGCGCGCAGATTGTTCCGCACGGCAGCGAGGCGCGGAGTGATTTTCAGAAGAACGTCCAACCGGACGGCGCCGAAGAGCGACAGGCCGGGCAGATTGTTCCGTACGACAGCGGGACACGAGGTGATTTTCAGAAGAACATTCAGCCGGCCGACGGCGACGAATGACCGTCCGCGCAGATTGTTTCGCCCGACAGCGGGGTGCGGGGTGATTTTCAGAAAAACATTCTGCCGTCCGGCGCCGAAGAGCGACAGGGCGGGCAGATTATTCCGCACGGCGGCAGGGCGCGGGATGATTTTCAGACAAACGTACAGCAGGACGGCGAAGAAGAGCGACCGGGCGCGCAGATTGTTCCGCACGGCGGCGGCGCACAGGATGATTTTCAGAAAAACGTACAGCAGGCCGGCGGCGACAAGCGACAAGGCGGGCAGATTGTTCCGCCCGACAGCGAGGCACGGGGTGATTTTCAGAGAAACGCGAAACCGGACGACGGCAAAGGGACGAAGCAAAACAGCGCAGGGCACAACGCGGACAACCGGGCGCCGATAACTTTCTCCCGCCATCGCCCGTGCCCCGCCTTCCTCCACCTCCGCTGCGCGAGGTCAAGCGGCAGCCCGGACGAACGAAAAGAAAAACGGGTCTTTCTTTCGCTCGCCGCCCGCCTTTCTATATCTTTGCTGAACCGAGAGATTTTATTTCTTTATCCACCTCACCAAATCCCTGTTTATGAAAAGAATTTTGACGATTCCGCTGTTACTACTCAGCACTCTCCTCCTCACGTTCCCGCTTTGCGCCTGTGACGACGAAGAACAGTTGACCTTGCCCGACGACAACACCGCCCAGGTCACCTACACCGTCGGCGACCTCAAGGACCTGTTCCAACTGTCCGACGTCACCGTGACCTACCGCGACGCCAGCGGCGCCTTGCAGTCGGAGACGCTCACCGAAAGCGCCTGGACCAAAACCCTGACCGACGTGGCGGTCCCCTTCAGCCCGTTCATGGTGGTCAGCTACCGCACGAAGGAGGGCGTAGTCCTCGACAAAGCGTCGTACAGCTTCTCCCGCAATTTCGCTATCCGCGTGCAGACAGGCGCCAGCGTGTCGAACAACAGCAGTATTTACATAGAAAAGACGCTGGGCCCGACCCTGACGCAGCGAGAGCTGATGCGGCTGGAGCAAAACCCGGACACCCTGTCGTGCCACATCGGACAGCCGCAATAACGGGAAGCTGAACGCAAGTTCGGCCCCGCGCCGCCGGTCGCCGCCGGTCTGTCCCTGCCCACAGGTGGGGAGGGGCCGGCGGCGGCGTTTCGACGCGCGGCGGCCAGACCCGGGAGCCAGGCCCCGGGCACTGGCGGCTGGGCGGTGGCTTCTGGCGGCGGGGCGGCGGCTACGAGCGATGGGGCGGCTACGGGCAGCGCTTTCCGCCCTAACCGGCGGGCGATGCAGGCGGCGGCGAGGGGCGTGCTGCCTGCCGTCCGGGGGAAGCGGGCGTAGGGGATTGCGGAGAACTTTTAGCGGAGGAAATCCGGGAAAGTTTTCCAAAACGGAAAATTTTATAACTCAATGCGATAAAATTATTTTCCAAAAAAGGAGGACGGGGAGAGGTACGCGACGGAATATTTTGCTTACCTTTGCCCTGCGGAACGGTTCCGCCGCGCCTGGGGTGCGGCGGCCAAGAGGGAACGCCGTGCAACTCGGCGACAGTGCCCGCTGCTGTAAGTCCCGTCGTGATTTCCAAATCGTTACGTCCACTGCGCCCCACCGGTGCGGGAAGGGATTTGGGAAGGGACAAGTCAGAAGACCTGCCGTTTGCCGCTACCGTCCGGATACTTCCCGGGAACAGGAAGGTCCGCGGCGACTGAACCGGAATTTTACCCACAGTTTGTGCCACTCGGGCTGTCCGCCCGGACTGCCGCCTGCCCGCTGCGACCCACCGCCGCGGCTGCGCTGCCCCCGGCCGGACGCTCCTTAACTTCCCTACCATGATTCCCGAAACCTACCGCATCCGGAAACGCGACGGTTCGACCGAACCGTTCGCCCTCAGCAAAATCCGTTCGGCCATGGCGCGCGCTTTCGCCTCCGTGGACCGGCCGGCCGACGACGCCACGCTCGACGCCCTCACCGCCCGCCTCGACCTGCACGACGGCATGGGCGTGGAGGAGATACAGGACCAGGTGGAGACGGCCCTCATGGCGGCGGGCCACTTCGCCGCGGCCAAGTCGTTCATGCTCTACCGCTACCGCCACGGCGAGGACCGCGAGACGGCGGCCCGCCTCCGCTTCCTGACGGACTACTGCGCCTCGGCCAACGCCGCCACCGGCTCGAAATACGACGCCAACGCCAACGTGGAGCACAAGAACATCGCGACCCTCATCGGCGAGTTGCCCAAGCCGGGCTTCATCCGCCTGAACCGCCGCCTGCTCTGCGACCGCATCCGGCAGATGTACGGCAAACCGACCGCCGAGCGCTACCTCGACCTCCTGAGGCGCCATTTCCTCTACAAGAACGACGAGACCAGCCTGGCGAACTACTGCGCCTCCATCACGATGTACCCGTGGCTGCTCCACGGGACGCGCTCCATCGGCGGCAACGCGTCGGCACCGACCAACCTGAAGTCGTTCTGCGGCGGCTTCGTCAACATGGTGTTCATGGTCTCGAGCATGCTGTCCGGCGCCTGCGCCACGCCGGAATTCCTCCTCTACATGAACTACTTCCTCGAGCGGGAATACGGCGAGGACTACTACCTGCACCCCGAGGCGCCGGCCGACCTCTCACTGCGCCGCCGCACGGTGGACAAGGTCGTCACGGACTGCTTCGAGCAGATTGTCTACTCCATCAATCAGCCCGCCGGGGCGCGCAACTATCAGTCGGTCTTCTGGAACATTTCCTACTACGACCGCTACTATTTCGAGAGCCTCTTCGGCGAGTTCCGCTTCCCGGACGGCTCGCGGCCCCACTGGGCGGCCTTGAGCTGGCTGCAGAAACGCTTCATGCGGTGGTTCAACGCCGAACGCACGCGCTCCGTGCTGACGTTCCCGGTCGAGACGATGGCCCTCCTGACGCGCGACGGCGACGCCCTCGACGCCGAGTATGCCGACTTCACGGCCGAGATGTACGCCGCCGGCCACTCCTTCTTCACCTACATGAGCGACAATGCCGACTCGCTCTCCTCCTGCTGCCGCCTGCGCAACGAGATCCAGGACAACGGCTTCAGCTACACACTGGGCGCCGGCGGCGTGTCTACGGGGTCGAAGAGCGTGCTGACGATTAACCTGAACCGCTGCGTACAGCAGGCCGAGCGCGAAGGGCGGCCCTATCTGGAGTTCCTGGAGGAAATCGTCGACCTGGCCCACCGCGTGCAGCTGGCCTACGACGCCAACCTGCGCCAGCTCCAGGCCAAGGGCATGCTCCCGCTCTTCGACGCCGGCTACATCAACCTGCGCCGCCAGTACCTGACCATCGGGGTGAACGGACTGGTGGAGGCGGCCGAGAGCCTGGGCCTCACCATCTCGGACAACGAGGCCTACGCCGCCTTTGCCGCCGACGTGCTCGGCCTCATCGAGCGCTACAACCGCCGCTACCGCTCGAAGGACGTACTCTTCAACTGCGAGATGATTCCGGCGGAGAACGTGGGCGTGAAAATGGCCCGCTGGGACCGGGAGGACGGCTACCGCGTGCCGCGCGACTGCTACAACAGCTACTTCTACGTGGTGGAGGACCCGGCGACCGACGTCATCGAAAAGTTCCGACTGCACGGCCGCCGCTACATAGCCCACCTCACCGGCGGATCGGCGCTCCACCTCAACCTGGACGAGCACCTGAGCCGCGCGCAGTACCGCCAGCTGCTGCGCGTAGCGGCCTGCGAAGGCTGCAACTACTTCACGTTCAACATTCCCAACACGCTCTGCAACGCCTGCGGGCACATCGACAAGCGTTACCTCAGGGAGTGTCCCGTCTGTCACTCGAAGGACGTGGACTACCTGACGCGCATCATCGGTTACCTGAAGCGCGTGTCCAACTTCTCCCTGGACCGTCAGAAGGAAGCCGCCCGCCGCCACTACGCCCACGTCCGCACGGGGCAGGACTTCCGGGAAACCGCCGAAAAAGCTACTGCGCCATGCTGAAGTACGTGAACCACGACATCGTGTTCCAGGAGTTCCCCGACGAAGTGACGTTGGCCGTCAACCTCTCGGGCTGCCCCTACCGCTGCCCCGGCTGCCACAGCGCGTGGCTCCAGACGGACGCGGGCGAGGAACTGACGGAGGAACGCCTGCTGGCCCTGGCGGACGGCTACCGCGGCGAGGTGACGTGCGTGGCCCTCATGGGCGGCGACGCCGATCCCATCGCCGTGGCCCGCCTGCTGGCCGCCGTGAAGCGCCACTGCGGCCCGCTCCGCACGGGCTGGTACAGCGGTCGCGAACACCTGCCCGACGGTTTCCCCGCCGCCGCATTCGACTACGTGAAGCTGGGCCCCTATCGCGCCGACCGCGGGCCGCTGCGCTCGCCGGCAACCAACCAGCGCCTCTACCGCGTGGCGCCGGACGGCACTCTCTCCGACATCACCGCCCGCCTGCAACGCCCCGCGGCAGGCTGAACCGCAGCCTGCCGCTCCGTACGCCGCCCCCGCCGGCGCCCGAGGCGGACGCCCGCCGGAGAGGGGGTGGACATAGCACACCGGAGAACGGCCCGCCGGCCATAATGACAGACAGCCCAATCGCCCCGCTGCGAATCGTCGCGCAGCGGGGCGATTGGACTTTTCCGGTAAACAACGGGGCCGCCGGCCGGCCAACGGGCCAGCGGCCGTACCGCGCCGACGGGTTCCACGCTCCGGCCTGCCATGGACGAAGCCGAAGGCGCAACACGGAATAAAGGTTTCGCTGTAACCTTAACGCGGCTCCAAGCGGCCGCCGGCGCGATGGAAACGGTGCAACGAGACCGCAGCCAGCAGGACCGTTGCCGCTTCGGCCACGGGCATCGCAAGCCAGATGCCCCTTACGTCGAGCAGTTACGGCAACCAGACAAAACAGGGCACCAACAGGACAAAGCCTCTGAGAAATACCAGCCACATCGCCCGCCCGATTTGTTCGATGCTCTGATAATAGCCCACGATGGCGATGTTCAGGATAAAGAACAACATGCCCGGGGCAAAATAGGGAAAACCGGCAATGGCTATCTGCCCCGTCCGGCTTTCGGGAGCGATGAAAAGGGCGACCAGCTGTTCGGGGATGAAGACAAACAGCAAGGATACGGCCACGCCGACGGCCAACGCGACCGCCAGCAGCAGCCGCCGGGCCCGGCGCACCTTTTCCCGGCGGCCGGCGCCATAATTGTAGCTGATGATGGGCTGGGCCGATTCCGAAATGGCGTTGCCTATCATGAAAAAGAACGGGGTATAGTAGCAGGCCACGCCGAACGCTCCCACGCCGGCGTCGCCCAGGTATCGCATAAAGACATGATTTCCCAGGAACACGAGGACGGCAAGGGTCAGTTCGCCGAGCAACGCCGACAAGCCTATCTTACACTGCCGGACCACGCTGCGGAAGGTCTGCCGCAGATTTCTCCAGGTAAACCGGAAAGGGACGAGCCGCAGCTTGTCTGCAAAACACAGCAGATAGACCACGGCCATCAGGCCGCCCATGCTGACGCTAATCGCCGTAGCCATGGCGGCCCCCTTCACGCCCATGCCCAGCGGGAAGATGAAAAGCCAGTCCAGCCCGATGTTCAGCACAGCAGGGACAACGTTACACCACATGGCGTAACGCGGCGAACCGTCCAGGCGAATCACCAGCAGCCCTATCATCGTCCACATCTCGAAAAGGCAACAGGGCACCACCCACGTCAGGTAATCGAGCACCTGCGGCATGAGCGTATCCGACGCCCCGAGAAACGCCGCCGTCCGGCGCGGAGCACCCAGCACCACCAGGCAGAACAGCACCGTCAGCAGGCTCGCGACGACGAGCGACTGCGTGATGCACAGCCGGGCAGCCAGCAGCTTGCGTTTCGCCAGATATATGGAGCTGACCACCGAGCAGCCCACTCCCACCATAATTCCGAGGCCCGACATGCTTTCCAGCACAGGCACGGAGATATTGACCGCCGCCACGCCGTCCGGCCCCACACCGTGGCCGACAAATATACCGTCCACGACCGTAACGGCCGAAATGGCCATCGTACCCAGCAGCGTGGGTACAAACATTTTGGCAAATAGCGAAAAAATCCGTTTGTCTTCAAAATCTATCGTTTGCTTTCCCATAAAATATTTCCTGGTTTATACGAAAAAGGAGCCTCGCCCGAAAGCCTTGCGGCAAAGAGGGCGGTCCGGCTTTTGGAATCGGCGCGGACTGCGCCGCCCGCCCCGGCGCCGCTTCGCGACGGTCTGCGGTCTGCGAAGTGGCCGGTGGCGCCGCCCGGCCCGCCGCTCCGGAAACCGGCGGCCGGCGCGGGGAAAGGAGCGCCGCTCGCCCCGCCACGGTAGCGGACGGGAACGGCTACGGCGCTGCGGGACTGTCGCCCATCCGCTCCAACGCCGCCTGCGCGTCGGCATCGCCCTGAGCGGCCGCCCGCGCAAACCACGTGCGGGCCTCGGCCGCGTCCGCCGCTACGCCCCGGCCCGACTGGTAACACATGCCCAGGTTATACTGCGCCTCGGGCAGGTCCTGTGCCGCCGCGGCGCGAAACCAACGGACGGCCTCGACGCCGTCCGGCGCCACGCCCTGGCCCCGGTCGTAGCGCAGGCCCAGGTTGCATTGCGCCACGGGGTGCCCCTGTTCCGCCGCGGCGCGGAGCCAGCGAAGGGCCTCGGCCTCGTCCGCCGCCACGCCCCAGCCGGCGGCATAGCTGGCACCCAGGTTAAACTGCGCCTCCGCAAGGCCCTGCGCCGCCGCAGCCCGGACCCAGCGCACGGCCGCGCCGACGTCCGCCGCCACGCCCCGGCCGGCGCGGTAGCAGAGGCTGAGGTTGTACTGCGCCTTCACGTGTCCCCGCTCCGCCGCGGCGCGGAACCAGCGGACCGCCTCGGCCTCGTCCGCCGCCACGCCCCGGCCTTCCACATAGCAGTGGGCCAGGGCAAACTGCGCCTCGGCGTCGCCGGCTTCGGCCCGGCGGCAGAGGGCCGCCACGTCGGCCGGTGCCGACGCGGAGATTGGAGTCTGTTGTTTCATCTGTTTCATGTCTTAAAAGGTTTTGCCCGTTCCCGTCGCCCTCCGTGGCCGACAGGAGCGGAAAACGTCCCCGCTACCGGTCGCCCGGACAGGGCCGCCGCCCGCCGCAGGGCAAGGCCGGGCCGGGCTGCTGCCGCCCCGCTCCCCCGCCCCGGCCGGAAACGGACACGGCGGACCCGTCGCCCCATCCGCGGGCCGTCCGGCGGGAAAAAGACCGCCCCGCTTCGCCTCCACCCCGCCGCTCCACGCGGCTAAGCCCTGTCGCTACGGGGATAGGGCCCGTCGCCACGGGAATAGGGCGAGGAGAACGGGCCGGGGCGAGAGCGGAACGACTCGCAGCTACTTTTTCTTTTTCCCCACCTGCCAGTCGAACGAATAGTCCTGGCCACCCAGGGAAATGCTGACCGTAAGGACGTTACCCCGTTTCCGTTTCACGTTCATGAAGCCCACGACGGCCTGCCCCGGGTAGAGGGTGGTCGTCTTGAGATACCCCTCGCGGCGGAGGTTTCCGCCACCGCCCTCCAGCTGTCCCAGCGTGAGCAACCGCGCCGTAGGAGCCGGCAGCTCCCCGGGGACGGCGTTGCCGCTCCCACCGTTACCGCCGGGAGAAGCAACGTAGTTGCGGCGGAAAGCGGGCGGCGGATATTGGGACGGCGGGGTGACGGTCTGATTCTCGTCGAGGGTGGCGGCAAACACTTCCAGGGCCGCCGTCCAGGCCCGCGAGCGCTTCACCTTTCTGCGATAGCCCTCAGCGGAATAGACTTTCAGCTGCAGCGTATCGTTCTTCCCCTTCCGCAACCTGCAACGGACGTCGTCGGGCTGGAACGTGACCGGCGTCCGCCGGAGGTTCTGGAGGAAAATGCCGAGCTGGTAGTAGCGGCCATATTCATCCTTCTCCCGGTAACAGGTGAGCCCCACCCGGCAACTGTCCTGGCTCAAATAGGCCCAAAGCGTCCCGCCGTTGTACTCAGTCAACACGTCTTCGTCCTCGGGCGCCAGAAACGTCTGCCCGTAGCCACAGACCGACAACACGAAGAAAAATGCAGTCAAACACCAATTTTTCATAACTCTCCCATAATTTTAAGTGAAACGGTCCCCCGCTGTACCGGAAGCCGGACGGGCCCCGCCGGCCCGCCGCACGTCCCGCGAGCTCCCGGACCTCCGCTCCGGCCCCGCACACGCCGGCGTCGGCCCCGTTCTCCAGTCGCCTACCGCGGAGTCCGTATCCCGATGCAGCAGGATACAAAGACAAAAATAACCAATTTTCGCGACAAATCTGCCACATCTTTCGCCTTTTCCACCCCGAAACGGTCTACCGCCCCTTCCGCCAGTCCGCAGCCCCCGCCGCACAAGCCGGGTGTCGAAGCGACAGCCGGCCCCGCAGCGCCCGACGCGACGGACCGGCGCCGCCCCTTTGTCCATCACCAGAAAAAGTAATCCCCGAAAACGGCCATTTCGCTTGCCCCGCCGCTCGCCTTTCACTATAGGGGACTTCTATAAATTAAATCCCTGATTATAAGTTGCATAAGCGGATA